>Ga0302320_10006389_pt1 | contig 26164 bp, 11 predicted proteins | sample Bog_T0_3_FD_202130 | JGI IMG/M metagenome (GOLD analysis project Ga0302320, IMG submission 202130) | Peat permafrost microbial communities from Stordalen Mire near Abisko, Sweden - Bog_T0_3 | ecosystem: Environmental > Terrestrial > Soil > Wetlands > Peat | place: Sweden: Abisko, Stordalen Mire... | reverse complement strand
TGCCCATGACGCGCGACGCAGAGTCAACGGCGGCTTCAAGAATCTCCGGTGCCTCTGTATCCTCAGCGAGATAGCGAATTACCACCAGTCGCGCACGCTCCCAAACCCGATATGCTGCCTCGATCAGCCTATGATCGACTGTGTTCCCGAGGCTGTCGGGGTCTCGAATCCAGAGTCTCGTCTGAGCGTCTTTCCGCTGGTTCATGGAAGCCGCCGGCAACCGGATGGAACGGTCCTCTCCAATATCTAGGAGGACTTGAGGAGAGGAAAGCTCACCCGAAAGTAAATTCCTACGTGTAAATCGTTTTCGCTGCCACAAATGGGCGCCTGGCAGAACGACGTGAGGCTGAGCTTTCCGGTTTCCCAAGCCTCTTTGTCTTTAGGAGACCTCCCCCAGTCTGCACGGGCGAGGGCCTGTGTATGGCTTGGATCGAGTTGCCGCAGCAATCACGTCACTGGCTCATTCGAGCTGCGATCCTTACTCGACCTCCGCCAAGCCGAATATCCAGTTCATTTTCAACAGAATAGGCCCGGTCGATAGCCAGCACGTTCGTGCGGTGCGGGCGGCTTCATTGGGAGGACAGCGGAGCAGGAAGGCGTCAGGACTGCAATTGCGGATCTGGTTGGAACGCGAGCCGTAGGCTGTGCGGCTGGTGATTCGCAAGTGCCGAAAAGCGGTGTTTAGCTGTTGATCCAAGGGGCAACGCCGAGCCGGATTCTCGGTGGGCATTCTTTCCGTGTCGGGAGGCATGAATCGGCAACGTAAGGTGTTGCGAGATAAAAGTGATCGAAGAACGGCTCTCCTACAGTTGAAAAACACTCCAATCCGAACGGCGAAATCGGCCTTTCCGACTGCCTTTTCATATAGAGGCCTTTTCCGCCGAGTGCGAGTGGAGCCCGCGTTGAGAGCCCTGGGTATCGGTGTTGAGGGGTCTACCCATGAGCGCGAAACACGGCGCAAACGATAGTGCCGCCTGGACAAGGGAACTCGGAGTCGTCCTGCTGGATGGCATCGAGGACAACAGGCAAGGGAAACAACTGGCACACGAGCGAGTTAAAGCGTTGCACCCTCTGCCGGAAGGGAAGGAGCGATATCCCAGGGATTTTGAAAAGTGGCTGACTAAGGTGTTTGAGAAACCATCTGAGGATGGGGTAGCTCCCTGGCTGTCCTTAGAATTCTGGCAGCACGAAGTTGACAAGGTGCTGATCCAGGGAATCTTCGCTCGGAATGTGCCGAAAGACGAAGCAGTGGATCGAGTCCGCTCGGTCTGGCCAAGCCTTTCGAGCTCATGGCTCGGTGCCCGCATGGAGGAAGTCGCGCGATCAGGGCTCCCCCGCTGGATGGACCAGGCGTTCTGGGCGGCCGAGATCGATCCGATTCTGGTTAGCGGTATCCGGAATGCCGGGCAGTGCCAATGCCAAGCGGTTGAGATGGTCCTGCCAGCGTTCCCGCACCTCCATGTCGCCATGATCTGGGATCGTCTCCGACGATTGCGAAAACCACGAACAGGGGACTTGCAAGCAGTGGTGACGGAATTTGCGGTGGCTAACGATTGCAACGCCGCGGGCGAGGCCCGTGGACAAGCCGATTCGAAAGCGACAGCCCAATTGGGCCGGATTGTGCCGCCGTTAAGAATCGATCAAGGGTTCTGGCGCGCTGAGGTCGATCCAATCCTGCTCGGGGGAATTCGAAACGCGAACCGATTGGAGCGCGAAACAGTTGACAGGGTTCTGCGCAAGTTCCCCGAACTGCGGATCGGCGCAATTTGGGCGCGTCTTAGACGATTACGGGAACAGCAAAGAGAAGACGGACACGCCGGCCCTCCGTTCCGATGGACAGATGAGTTGGATGAGCGGCTGATCCGCATCCAAGAAGAAGCCGGATTGAGCGCAGCCGTGTCAGGAGTCCAGAGTCTCACCGGTTGGCCGCGAAAGGCCATCTTACGTCGAGCGCACAAACTGGGACTCCCCAGCCGCCCTTCGGGTTCGCGCCGGCGCTGGACAATGGTAGAGTACCGGTTCGCTATCGAATCCTTGAACCACATGAGCGTGAGGGAAATCGCCGAAGAGATAGGGCGATCAGAGAAGGCGGTTTGGGACATGGTTGGCCAACGTGGAATCCCGGCTGGATTCCAAGACGGATGCACCATGCGCGAACTGGCCGAAAAGCTTCACGTAAGGCGCCTGAGCGTTCAGAAGTGGGTTGAAGCAGGCCTTCTCCACAGGAAGAGGAACGGCCGGATCGATGAAGTATCCTTGCAGTCCTTTCTCTACGCTCACCCTGAGAGCTTGAAGTGGCCGGTGTTTGATCAAGACACCGCCTTTTGGGTATCGGAGCTTGTGGAAGCGGAGAGAGCGAGGGTCAACGGTGCTCAAACGCAGACTCGCGCCATGCCTCAAAACTCGGAAAGGATGCGGGCGGCTGAAGCTTCCACGCCCGGCGGCACTGTTTCCAATGAGCCCGAAGCTGATCCATCCTAAGATCGCGAGTCGCGTAGTAGCCAAGCGCGTGGCGCCAGCCCTCGGCTATAGAAACGTGAAATAGTTTTTCGTCGGTCCATTCGAGAAAGCGAAGCCAGAGGAACTCGGGCTCTCGTGGATGCTCCTTGGCGTAAGCGGTTGCGTAATCAAGAAAACCGGGGCAACGCTCTTGAAGAATCGCGGTAATCGGGTCAGGCACGAATCCGGTAGTCTCCACGATCAGACGGAGCCAATAGGAAAACGCTCGCCACTCAACGAACTCCGTAATGGTTTGGGCAAGGCGGCCCGGCGCGACATGTCCGCATTCATCCTCTGCGAGTTGCTTCGATTGTCGCCCCAGGTCGGCCTCAGCCTTCCGGAGTTTGGCAAGATGGTTCATCGTGACTCTCAAGAGCTGGAACGAATGGCCGCTGACTCGGGCTCCGCCACCGCTATCATTCGCGAGGGAAAAAGCTACTCATCCGCTCGGTTCTCAAGAATACAACATCTGATCGGGATCTGGTGCCGTTCCGTGCCAGTTTGCCCTCGGTCCATGGTCACCCCGCCGCACCCCTAAAATGGGGCGTATATGCCGTTGGCTGATACGCTTCAACGTAGCACCATCGGATCTGCTGATGCAACGGCGCCAAAAGCAGATCCAACCGACCGATCTGAAAATGAGAGCCATCGGGGCGGTCGTGCGGGAATTCCGTGAGCGGGCGGGGCACTCTCAGGAGCGCCTAAGCGGCGAGTGCGGCTTCGACCGAACATACATCAGCAGGGTCGAGAGGGGGATTATCAACCCTACGGTGGGCCGGTTGTGGAAGATTGCCGACGCGCTGGAGACCCCGCTGAGTCAGCTTGCGAAGCGAATGGAGCTCTGGATTGCTGACCAGATGCGTGTGCCCTCCCGGCGGGGAGTTGCCAAACGAACTTGACCGGCCGAGCAGTCTGCCAACGACGGCATATCGCTGTGTGCTCGCCATCATGGTGTTGGACAGACTGGGTACTGAACATCAGTGTTTTCCTTGAGCCCACCGGAAAGCCTGGAACTCGGGTGTTTCGTCATACTCGACAGTGTGACGGCCAATGGCGAAAGCTGGCCCGGATGTACAATGATTCTTACTTGCAACACCACGGAATCGAGTACGAATTTACATGCCCCCACCAAAACTGAATGCTGAAATCATCGCCGCCGCCATCGAAGGCTTCGAGTCACAAAAAAGACGAATAGATGCCCAAATCGGCGAACTCCGGGCCATGTTGTCCGGTGGCAGAACCGAGGGACCCGCCACGCTGGAAGTGCCCACACGGAAGCGCAAAGTCAGTGCCGCAGCCCGTCGCCGTATGGCAGAAGGCCAGAAAAGAAGATGGGCAGCAATAAAGGCGGAATCTGAGAAACCGAAATCAGCGGCCAGACCGGAACCCGGAAAACCCAAGCGGAAGATGAGTGCCGCTGGCAGGCGTGCCATTTCTGAAGCTACGAAGCGCCGTTGGGCGCTCAAACGAGCCGAAGCTGAGAAGCAATCAGCCAGCGCCAAGAAAACTGCAACGCAAAAGACTGCTGCCAAGAAAACTGCCAAAAAGGCTCCGGCGAAGGCGGCGAAGAAGACTGCGGCCAAGGCAACTGGACAGGCCGCCGCGGTGGAAACTGTTGCTCAGTAGGCTGAACGCCCTGGCACGCCCTACGGCTTCGGCGGGGAACGGAGCCTCTAATGGAGGGGATATCATCTCGCTCCATACCGCTCCGGTCGAGGTCAAGGCGGCAGCGTCGGTCGTGGGCCACGCGGTGAAGTCCTTCGCCGCCTTCCACCCCGGAAGTAGTTGACGCCGGACAAGGCCGGCTGTCGCAAGTCCCCAAGGATCGCCACCTCGCGCGCCGGGCCTCGATCACCTTGGGGCGAATCCGCCCGGCTCCAGGAAACTCTGGATGGGATTGGATCAATCAAGGCTCTTGTGCCCCTTCGAGCGTAAATCCGATCTGCTAACTACTAAGGTACCTGAGGGCAGAATCGAGCAGAACTACCAGCGGGGCCGTGCTAACCGTTTCAGTCCCCTTCCCTATCGGAACTGTCTTGCATCTGCTGGCGCGTGTCGCCTAAGAGTTGATGGCCTCTCATCTGCCGGACACGCGCCAGATTATCGAGTGAACCCCCAAATAGGGCATTCGTTTCCTTAACCCCCAACAAATTAATTGATTAGAAGTGTTCTCCGAACTCCCTCTACATAAACAGACGGTAGTCGTATGACCCGGACCCGAAACGTTCGAGCAGTGCTCCGATTCTGGCAATCTGCTTCGACGATTCGACTGTGGCCGGCAGCTTGGTATAGAGATCGAAACTGTTCCAGTTCATCTTGGAGAGACCTAGAATCTCATCGCCCACCCTCGTCAAATCCGATCGGCCAGAGTGGCGGCGGATCACGAGCGGCGCCGGGATGCGGCGCTTGCCCTGGTAGTAGTTCAAACGGGGATTGATCGCTCGGGAAACTCCATGTACCCAAAGCAGGGCTGAATCCCGGTCAAGCTTCAGCAGCGTACCTCGTTTCACAGGATATCCGTCCACCTTGAGCGTACCGTTCTGCTGGGGAACCGAGGATAGGTATCGCAAGGCACTGTCCACGTGAATCTCGAGGAGATCGACTTCTTTCACTCCGCTCAGACCTGCTTGCAGTCCCTTCCGTTCGTCATTGAGGAACGGCGTAAGTTTATGGATCACCACGCGGCCCGGCAGTCGGAACCGGGATTCCCAGAAGAGCTGCCGGATGGTTTCGCCGACGCGACGGGCATCGTCGTACGACATGAATGCGTTTCGATGACGGAAGACAGGGTTTTCAATCTTGCTTAGGCGGAATTGAAGCCCCTGCCCCTGCGCGTTGTACAAATGGCTGCACCCGAGAATGACCTGGTTCCCCTTCTCCGCCTTACGGTCGAGGCTGATCCCGAGCCCGACGAAAGCCGTATCGCTGTCGAGCGCGGATAAGACCCATGGCGTTCTCATGCTCTTGACATAAAGGGCTAGGGACAACCACCAGCGAATCCGGCATTGCAGCTCGTTTTCGAGCGTGTCCTCTTCGAGGAATTGGGTTGCGATCCCCTGAGGAACGCAGAATGCCTTCACAAAATTATGAAGATCGAACCGTTCCTCCTCGGTTTCGAAGGACCGCCAACGTGCCCACCTCGTCGGAATGAAGATGATGGTGACGTTCGGCAGTGCCGCGGCTTTGAGTGCGTTGAGGCATGCCGTAACATGCTGACTCAATTGCAATGCGCCCCGCTGCTCATCCAGGGCGGGATCGATCTCGGGGCAGGTCATCCACAGGTTGCCGCCGGGCGCCGGCACCTGCAATGCCGTCGCAAATGCATTGTGAAAGCCCGCGAAGTGAAGCAGGTAATCAGCTTCGAACTTGCCGGGCTGGATCGATTGATTCAGGCGCTGAAGGTATTCGCTTAGTTTCCGTGATTCCCGGGCCGGACAAATTACGGCTAGTTGAATGGGGGGCGCAAGGTTTCTGGCGCTGAGAGCGTAGTCGAAAGGCTTATTCTGAACGATTCCCCGCACGGGATGGGGATCAAAAACCGTGGCGGTCCCTGCCCGATTAGAGAACACCAGGTCTGGCTCTCTCAGCTCAACTCCAGCGTGGGTGATGATGGGCTCAAACTTCCGCTGCACCTGGATCTGCCGATTGCGGTCAGCACTCATTATCTTCGCCAGGACAGGTGCGCGCTTCACATGGAACTTGAAGGGAGAACCACAGTTCGGAGGAAACTCGAAGTTTTCATCCGTCAGAAGGCGAGTTCGCCACGAGTCCAGCGCCTGATTGAATTTGTTGTTATGTTGCCAACCCAAAATACTCATTTTGAGGTTCCGTTCTACCTCTTCCGGCACCTCCTCTCCGGTCGGACTTTCAATCCGGACGGTCGGTTTGAGCACGACGTAACTCTTTCCGGCGACTCTCCGCAGGTACACGACTACCGCATCGTGGATAAGGTAGTCTTTTTCACCTTCCCTCCGTCGCTCCCGCGCCGCCTTCTCCCAAAGGAACTCACGATGATCGGTATTCACGCCGGCCCTTGCTGCCATAGCGCGCACCAACGCGCGGCGGATGAGTGAAGTGATCGCCCCATCTTCATAGCGCAGGTCTATGTCGTTGATCGGCACGCGTTCGATCTTGTCGTCGATTCGGTCGGCAAAGGCGCTCCGGATTTCATCGATAGTTCCGAAGGCGTAGGCTTTCTTGAAGGGAGCCGCAACGATAGCCTTGCCGGCGGTACAAGCGTCGAAATATTCCCAGACCTTCTCTTCCGGCCATTGCTTCAGGTCGAACTCGTAAATTTCTGAAGGGGGCGTTAGCGGAAAGGCGTTGCTCTTGATCAGCCCACAGGTCGGCATCTCTACAAGTGCGAAGTCGATCCGTTCCTCGGTAGGACTCGGCGTCTGTGCCATCATGAGCTGGCGTGCCTCATCAACCGCCTCTCCTTCCAGGCTGTGCAGGGCGATCCGAAGCATCAGATCGTCGAACCCCCCGGACTGTATGTAATACGCCGCGCGGCCGTGGGCGCGAGCCGACTCCAGCAACCGCCGAACATTTCCCGGTATTTCACCGTCACCAAACCCGCACCAATACAGCACGCCGGCGCCTGGTCGGCTATAGCCTTCCTCCAGCGCCGCCATGAGCGAAGCGTCCCGGCCGCTATAGCCCACGACAGTCAACGGAGTGTCCTTGGCTTGTTCGACAAGCGCGTCGCGCAGCATCTTCTCCTGCTGCTGTAATTCAGCCGTAGTGTTCTTCAATGGATCGTAGCGGTAGTCTCCGTGCAGGGACACACAGATCAGTTCGCTGCGCTTCGGCCGCCGAAAGAGCCTTTCCTGGCAGTCTATTCCAACCTCGATGGCAGTGATAGATTTCGATTGGGCCGCCGCTTTTGCAGATAGCCCATCGAAGTTGGGGGACCAAACAGACTGGATGATGTCCGCTTCGGCAAGTTTGACCGCGAGGCGATAACCGATATAGGGAACGGCCTGTCGCACCTTTTCCTGAAAGAAGGCCCTGCGGTCATCACCGATTGGATAGCATTCTTTGATGTACACGCTGTACTCTTCCGAAGAGTCGTTCGGCGGGTAGACGCGTTGACCGTCCAGCCAGTGCTGGATCTTGGAACGAACGGCTGGCAAGGACAATTCCGCAAATTGCGTCTCCAGCCCCGGATTTCTCGTTAGGAAAATTGCCCGTTTCCACTCCCAGATACAGCTTGCAGCAGATGGAATCCCGGAACTGATCGACGATCCTGCCCCCAACAAGAGGGCGTGCTGGGAAGCTCTGTTTATGCCAATGGACCGGATGAACGCATCCAGCCCCAGGATCAGATCGTCGGCCATCAGTCCTCCACATCCGCCTCTGCAAACTACTGAAATCACGCAATCTGGCTTCTAAAACATTATGAGCCTGAAATGTGGAGCGGGGAGACCCAGACGGCCGAGTTGACCCGCAGGGTTTCCGGGAGCCTGATCCGCTTATCAGTGTGCATTCGTTCTTTTTGGGAGTGCGGTCAAATAATTTACGAATGGACCGTCGTTTTTTTGCCACCCCATGCGGACAAATCTTGGAATCTGTTCGAATAGGAAATAGCGGGGGCGGTCGAGCAGCCCCCAGGGAGAACTGTGGCGACGGACGACAACCTGTTTGAACGCGTTCCCTGGTTGGAAGTCTGCATGCGCCTTCGCGCTACGGCCGGTTGGCTCACCCATGAGCAGCCGGATGTCTTTGACGCCGTGTCGGCTGATGATCTGGTGAGCGAAACAGTGCTGGAATTTCTGAGGTCGCCGAATGCCCTGGGCTGGGTGCCAGCCCGCGGCAAGCTTGAAACATTTCTATGTGCCGTGCTCAGGAACAGGTTCATCGATCATCTTCGCCGCCACCGACACTACGGCGGCCCTCTGGAAGATGGGGACCTATTCGCAGTGCAACCCGGGCAGCAGCTTGAGCAACAGGAGGCGGTTGAGCAAGTGATGCAACACGTGCGCGGCAAAAAGGACCTAGAGGATTTGGTGTCTGCCATTAACGAAAGCAATGGCAGTCCCTGTCCAAACCGGGAACTCGCAGCGGATCTTGGAATCACTGTTTCGGAGGTCGTCAACCGCAAGAAACGGATTCGACGGTCATGTGAAACGGATTCTCCCCAATCGCCAAAGCCACGAAAGGAGCCACAAGTCCGATGAGTACCGATAACAAAGGGCTTCACGGCGATGGTCCGGCCTTGACGCCTGAAAAACGGGCCGCCGACATAATGTTGTCAGTGCTCGGTTTGAACCGATCCGAGCTTGCGGATGTGTACCGTTCCCAGACGCAGGATGATCCGACGCAAAAGCTTTACGATCTCGCGACCATTGCTGCGTCTGAATATACGTCGCGAGGGGAATCGATTCCCGCTCATGTTCAGTCGCTGCTCACGAGTGCGCGGCAACAACAGTTACTCTTGGAGGGGCTATCCCTGGAGTGTTCTATTCCGAAGATCCTTTTGGTCGATGCGGAAGTGGATCGCATCATTGGCCGCCGGACTATCTTCGAAACTCATCAGTACCGCGTCGATATGGCGTTCACTCTTCCCGAGGCCCTCGCCAAATTAGCAACCGAGACATTTCACGCTGTTATAGTCGAATGGCCGCCAGTTAATCCTGAGGATCTGGAGGCCCTTCATGAGCTGCAAATATGGAATCTCCAAGTCCCGATCATTAACGTCTCGGCCTGGGACCGGCTCATTCGCCAGGACGAGCGCCAGTTCAACTGGAATCTGGTGCGAGCGCTGGCAAAAGCATTTGGCCGGCGCATGCCAAGGAAGCTGCCGGAACGTAAGCCAGTCCTACTCGATTCGGGTAACGCAAAAAGCCAGGAGGACGACCTCTTCGGGACTAGCCGCGCGTAAGGAAGGGTGGGCAAAGAGGAAATCTCCTGGATTGGTGCCAGCCGGGGGGATCTTATGGGAGTGGAACTCCGTCTGGCAGTATATCGAATCGCGGTCATTTCTCCTCGCCGAGACCCAGCCCGGCGGCTCGGAAGGCGGCACGTCTCGGGCTGCGCCGGCCCTACCGGGTCAGAATCTACGACACAAGAACGTGCAATCCAGTACGCTATTTGCCACAATAAGCGGGTTATGGCCGCAACTTCTGGCACGGATCGCACCGCCCCGGTCGAGCGATGGTCTTCGGTAGAGGAGATCTGCGGGCACCTCGGCGTTTCCCGGGACACAATCTATCGATGGATTGCCGACAGGGGAATGCCCGCCCATCGTATTGGGCGACTCTGGAAATTCAAACTGTCTGAAGTAGACGGCTGGGCGCGAACGAAACCGGAGCGCGCCTAGATGGCGGCCACAGTACTCGCTCCCGGCGCCCGTGTAGAGATCCGTTCGGCGGAGTGGATTGTCCGCCGCGTTGACGCCACCTCCACCGGCGGCTACTCACTGCTGGTCACCGGCGTCTCCGAAATCGTCCGTGATAAGGAAGCGCGATTCCTGACCGAGATCGAGGGCAAAGGGATCAAGGTCCTCGATCCGGCCGAGACCGCGTTGGTCCCCGATGACTCGCCGCAGTTCCGAAAGGCCAAGCTTTACCTGGAAAGCCTGCTGCGCCAGTCGCCACCGACGGACACGGACCTGTGGATCGGCCACCGGGCAGCAGTAGATGACCTACCTTTCCAACTCGACCCTGCTCTCCAGGCCCTCGACCAACCGCGCCAACGCATTCTCATGGCAGATTCAACCGGTCTTGGCAAAACAGTCGAAGTGGGAATCCTGCTGAGCGAACTCATTAAACGTGGCCGCGGAAAACGCATTCTGGTCGTCACCGTGAAGAGCATGATGACCCAGTTCCAGAAGGAAATGTGGTCGCGCTTCACCATCCCGCTGGTGCGGCTCGATTCCGTCGGCATCGACCGCATCCGCACCCGCATTCCCGCCAACTCCAACCCGTTTCACTACTACGACCGCGCCATCATCTCCATCGACACGCTAAAGGCCAGCACCGACTACCGCGTCCATCTCGAAAACTGCCGCTGGGACGTGATCGTGATCGACGAGGCGCATAACGTGGCGGTCCGCGGCAGCGGCCGATCCCTGCGCGCGAAACTTGCCGAACTGCTCTCCCGGCAATCCGACACCCTGATCATGACCTCCGCGACGCCCCACGACGGCAAGCCGGCGTCGTTCGCAAGCCTCATGAACATGCTGAACCCCACGGCGATTGCGAACCCGAACGACTACGGCAAGGACGACATCAAGGGCCTGTTCGTCCGTCGGTTCAAGAAGGACATTCAGGACCAGATTGCCGGCGGCATGAAGGAGCGGCGTGTGCTGAAGCTCTCGCGCGATGCCTCTCCCAAAGAAGAGCGCGCCTACGAGATCCTGGCCGGGCTGAAGTTCCGCAGCGTGGACCGCGGGCAGCGCACCGGCCAGCTTCTGTTCCGCACGGTTCTGGAGAAAGCCCTGTTCTCCAGCCCGGCGGCTTGCCTGCAGACCGCGACCGCCCGCCTGAAGAAGCTGGAAGCCGATGCTTCGCCGGAAGCGGTGCACGATCGCGCGGCGCTTCAGGAACTGGTGACCGCGGTCGAGGCCATCACGCCCGCCGATTTCACCAAATACCAGAAGCTGCTCGAAGAACTCCGTCCCGGGGGCAAGCTGGAGTGGAACCCCGACAACCCCGCCGACCGTCTCGTGCTTTTCAGCGAACGCATCGAGACCGTCCGGTTTCTTAGAGACAATCTGGCGCGCGATCTGCAACTCAAAGCCGGCCAGGTCGACGTGCTGTATGGCGGCTCGGGCCAGGACGATATCGACCTTCAGCAGATCGTGGACGACTTCGGTCGCGACCGCGCCCCGGTGCGCATGCTGGTGGCCAGCGATATCGCGTCGGAAGGCATCAACCTGCACTTCCTTTCGCACAAATTGGCCCACTTCGATATCCCCTGGTCGCTGATGGTCTTTCAGCAGCGCAACGGGCGCATCGATCGCTACGGCCAGGAACGCCAGCCCGTCATCGCGTACTTCTGCACCATCCCGGCAAACGTGCGCGTGCGCGGCGATCTGCACATCCTGGAGCTGCTCATCGAGAAGGACACGCAAGCGGCCAAGAATATCGGCGACCCCTCGGCATTCCTGGGTGTTTACGACGAGCAGGAAGAGGAACTCGTCATCGGCCGCGCCATCGAGGAGCGAACATTGCCCGCCGATTTCGAACGCACCCTGGAACAGAACGCCGGCGACGACCTTCTAGCGGCGCTCTTCGGTGATGAGCCCGTCCCCAATGGCTCCGCGGCACGCAGCCGCACCCGGACACCCGTCTCGCTCTACGGGAGCGACCTCGAATACGTCCGAACGGGCCTCGAATCCCTCCGTCCCAAGCTGGACGTTCAGGCTGAGGCCGATCCGTCACGGCAGATGATCAGTCTCACCATCAATGAAGACCTCCGCCGGGTTTTCCGCTTTCTCCCGCGCGAGGTCGTGCCGGAAGACAGCCGCCTCCACCTGACAACCGACCGCATGCTTGTAAAGAAAGCCATCAAGGACAACCGCGCCCAGGAACAGACCTGGCCGGATGTCCACCTGCTCTGGGACCTTCACCCTGTAGTGGAGTGGCTGAACTTCAAGCTGATGGTCAGCTTCCGCCGCCACGAGGCGCCCGTGGTGACCCTGCCCGTGCTCGAACGCGGCGAACTGCTGTACCTGATCCAGGGTGAAATCCCTAACCGCAAGGCGCAGCCGGTCGTCCACGAATGGTGCGCCGTCCGGTTCCGGGGCGGCACGCTCGCCGGTATCCTCCCGTTGGCCGATTTCCTGAAGAAGACCGAGTTCGGCTCGCGCGCCTGGCCCAATCCCGGCTACGAGCCGAACTTGATTCCGCTCAGCAGCCTGCTGCCGGAAGCCATCGGCGAGGCGCGCCGCTGGCTTTCGCAACGCCGCACCGACTACGAACGGCAGATGAAGCCCCGGCTTGCCACGGAACTGCAGAAGCTCGACCGCCTGCGCGGCCGCCAGCGGGAGCAACTGGAGCTCGATTTCCGTGACCCTGCTCCCGCCTTCCGCGAAACGCAGCTCCGCAAGAAAGAAGAGAAGGCGCGCCAGATCGACCGCACCTTCCACGAGTACGAGGAATGGGTGCGCGATTCCATGACCACCGAGGACCAGCCCTACATCCGGGTGGCCGCAGTGTTCCTGGGGGGTGAACGATGACGCTCACCGGCATCGCCAACGAAAACGAGTTCTACACCGAGCACTACGTCCACTCCATCCTGGAAGGCGACCTGCGCGAGCTGTTTTCCAAGTGGTCGGCGCTCTCCGAGCCGCCCTACGAAGCGATCAAGAAGCTGCGCGGCCCATATGACCAGATGACGCGGGAACTCGGCCGCACATCCGGCGCCTCCGCTCGCCTGGAGTGCCGCCGCCCCTGGTTCGCGCACTTCTTCGAGGCCCTCGGCTACCAGCTCGCCCCGAAAACAAGGGAACTCGAAGGCGGCGTCCACATCCCCCTCGCAGGCGAGATCACGCGCCGCTCCGGCGAACCTGAACTCTGGATCTTGGAAACGCTCGAATCCAATGCAGAGCCGGCCGACCCGCTCACGCTGCCTTTCCTACCCGAGCAGGTCATGGGCGACATCTCCGATTCCAGTCGCCTGCCGGCCGCGGATCTTGAAACCGTCATCACGAAGTACGTGTTCGCCGCCGCCGAGCCGCCCCGCTGGGTGCTGCTGTTCAACACTGGCCAGGTCCTCCTGCTGGATCGCAACAAGTGGGCGCAGAAGCGCATGCTGCGCTTCGACATCGGCGCGATCCTGGGGAATCGAGACGATGGCCCACGGCGAGCCATTGCCGCGCTGCTTCACCATGACAGCGTCACGCCCACTGAAGGTGCCTGCCTGCTCGATGCGCTCGGCGAGAACTCCCACAAGCACGCCTTTTCCGTTTCACAGGACCTGAAGTACAGCGCTCGCGAAGCAGTAGAACTGCTCGGCAACGAGGTGGTCTGGTATCTCCGCGAGACCCACCAGGGCATCCTGAAGGAGATCGAAGCCAACGACCTCACCCGGGAGTGTCTGCGCTACTTGTACCGCCTGCTCTTCCTCTTCTTCGTGGAGGCGCGCCCGGAACTGGGCTACGCGCCCATGAAGAGCGAGGAGTACCGGACAGGCTACAGCCTGGAATCGCTCCGCGACGTAGTGGAGCAGGGCGATCTCACCACCGAAGAGAGCCGCAACGGCTACTACCTCCAAGACTCCATCTCCACGCTGTTCGACCTGGTTTGGAACGGCGTCCACGAGAAGAATACGCAGCTTGACGTGCTGGCGCAGACCAGCGACATCCACGTCTTCCGGATGAAGCCGCTCCAGGGCGACGTCTTCAATCCCGCATTCACACCGCTCCTCACGCGCATGAAGTTCCGCAACTCGGTCCTGCAGCGCGTCCTGGAGTTGCTCTCGCTGAGCCGGCCCGTAGCCGGACGCAGCCGCGGCCGCATCAGCTACCGCGAACTCGGCATCAACCAGCTGGGCGCGGTTTACGAAGGCCTGCTTTCCTATACCGGCTTCTTCGTGCGGGAAAAGGACGGCCTCTACGAGGTGAAGAAGGCCGGCGAGACCGCCGACCCGCTCAAACAGGCGTACTTCGTGCGCGCCGCCGATCTAGCGCAGTATGACGCCAAAGAGGAAGTCGTCTACGACGAGCAGGGGCGGCCCAAATGGTATCCGCAGGGGACGTTCATCTACCGCCTGGCCGGCCGCAACCGCCAAAAGAGCGCGTCCTACTACACGCCTGAAGTCCTCACCCAGTGCGTGGTGAAGTACGCCCTCAAGGAACTGCTAAAGGACAAGACGGCAGACCAGATCCTGGATCTCACCATTTGCGAGCCCGCCCTGGGCAGCGGCGCGTTCTTGAACGAAGCTCTGAACCAGCTTGCGGACGCCTACCTCGAACTGAAGAGGAAGGAGACGCATCGCGACATCCAGCATGCCGAGATCGAGCGGGAAAAGCAGAAGGTAAAGGCCTGGATCGCCGACAATCGCGTCTTCGGCGTGGACCTGAATCCGGTGGCGGTGGAGTTGGCACAGATCTCGCTGTGGCTGAACACAATTTACGAAGGCCACACCATCCCGTGGTTCGGCGCGCAGCTTGCGGTTGGCAACAGTCTGATCGGCGCACGCCGCCAAGTGTTTACGCGCGAGCTGATTGTGGGCAAGGAGCGCGCATGGCTTGAAGCCGTCCCGGAGCGTGTGAAGCCCGCCGAGATACGGCCGGAGGGCGCCGTCTACCACTGGCTGCTGCCCGATTCCGGCATGGCCAACTACACGGACCGCGCCGTGAAGCAGATGACCGCCGACGCGACTAAGCGCATCGGTCAGTGGCGGCGCGAGTTTACAGCGCGCTTCACCGAAGGCGATACAAAGGCTCTCGAACGCCTTTCCGCCGCCGCGGACAAGCTCTGGAAGAAGCATGCCGAGGACCTGCGCTCCATCCGCATCCGTACCGCGCCGGCATTTCCGATTTTCGGCCAGGAAGACAATCCGGCCTTCCGTTCGCGCGGGGAGGCATCCACCACCCAACGGCGCAATGAGGTCAGGCGCGGAATTCTCCATACGCGCCCGTGGTCTAGTCCCTATGAGCGGCTCAGGCTCGCTATGGACTACTGGTGCACCCTGTGGTTCTGGCCGATAGAGAAACCGGACCTGCTACCGACGCGCGACCAGTTCCTGTTCGAGCTTTCGGCAATCCTGGAAGGCACCGTTCGAGGTGCTGAACTAATGCGTCCAGACCAGGGAGCGCTCTTCGACGACGGAACTTCGCACCAGGAGCAGCTTCAAATTCTCGACGACCACGGACAGGTGGACCTGGAGGAACTGGTTAAGCGGAGCGACCGGTTGAAGCTGGTGCGCGTGGTGGCCGAGCGGCATCGTTACCTGCACTGGGAACTGGAGTTCGCGGATGCGTTTGAGAATGGGGGCGGATTCGATCTCATATTGGGAAATCCGCCTTGGATAAAGCTGGAATGGAACGAGGGCGGTGTGATGGGCGACTACGAGCCGCAGTACGCACTCCGCGACTATTCTGCCCCGCAGCTAGACCGATTGCGTGAAGACGCAGTGAACAAGTACGAGTCGCTACGAGCGTCCTATTTGCGGGAGTACGAAGAGTTTGCCGGCATGCAGGGGTTCGTAAATGCAAGACAGAACTACCCGCTATTGGTCGGAAGCCAATCGAATCTCTACAAGTCGTTCGTCGAGCGGGCTTGGACTGTCGCGAGTGAAGCCGGCGTTCAAGGATTCCTTCATCCCGAGGGTGTGTACGACGACCCAAGTGGCGGGCGTCTTCGCATGCAATTGTGTCGCCGGTTGCGTTTCCACTTTCAGTTCCAGAACGAGCTCAAGCTATTCGCCGAAGTGCACGACGAGAAATCCTATAGCGTCAACATTTATGGTCCAGATAAGGATCCTTGCTTCGTTCATCTGAGCAACCTGTTTACGCCATCGACTGCGGACGGATGTCTCACGCACGATGGGTCTGGCACAGTTGGCGGGATCAAGAACTCAGAGAACAAATGGAACACGGATTGTCACCGTGATCGGGTGATTCACGTTAATCGAGAAATCCTGGAGTTGTTTGCGAAGCTATATGACAAGCCGGGAACGGATCCACTCGCAGCACGCTTGCCTGCCGTTCACGCAACGGAACTCATCGAGGTATTCCGAAAATTCGTTGCATTTCCGAGGCATCTGAGTGATTTGGCCGCTGAGTACCAGCCGACAGAGATGTGGCATGAAACGAATGCGGTCATCAAAGGCACTATCCGGAGAAGCACAGACTTCCCACTGAAGCCGCTTGACTTCATTTTCTCCGGTTCCCATATTTCCATAGCCAACCCATGTTTCAAGACGCCCCGGGCAAAGTGTGTCACGAGGGCAGACTACGATACCGCTGACCTTACAGAAATTCCGCCCGATTATCTGCCGCGCACCAACTATGTGCCAGCTTGTTCCGCGGAATTATACGCCGCGCGTACGCCGAAGGTTTCTTGGAGTGAAGGCAGGGGCATTACTGAATTCTACCGGCTTGGTGTACGACTCATGCTCAACCAGCCAGGCGAGCGGACTCTGCTACCGGCGATCATGCCTCCTGGTACTGGGCACATTCATGGCTGCTTCTCACTCACGTTCAAGAGCGATATTTGGCTGGTAAGCATGGCTGCCGGGTGTGCCGCCCTTCCATTCGACTTTTTGATGAAGACGACCGGCAAGATTCATTTTAGTAATGACTTGGCCATGTTGCTCCCCGCTCTCGAATCGGCGACTTGCAGCTCTCGGATCCTTCTCCTCAACTGCCTCACCACTCATTACGGCGATCTCTGGCGGAGTTGCTTTAGCCCTGGATTTGCGGCGGACCGATGGGCCAAGAACGATCGGCGCCTCTCGGATGACCGTTTCCGCTCGCTCACCCCTGACTGGCAATGGTCCTTGCCCTTCCGCACAGATTACGAACGCCGGCAGGCCCTGGTAGAGATCGACGTCCTCGCCGCCATGGAGCTCGGGCTTACGCCCGACGAACTTTGTACCATGTACCGCATTCAGTTTCCCGTCCTCAGGCAGAACGAACAGGATACCTGGTACGACCGCAACGGCCGCATCGTTTTCACTTGCAGCAAGGCCCTTCCCGGCGTGGGATTCACGCGGTCGGAATGGGAAAGCATCCGAGAGATGAAGTCCGGCACGGCTCCGCGCGAGCTCGACGATGACACACTTCCCGGTGGGCCGCGAAAGCGCATCATCACGTATGAAGCCCCGTTCGACCGTTGCGACCGCGAAGAGGATTACAGAACCGCTTGGGCCGAGTTCGAGAAACGGCGCACCGCCGCGAAGGTGGTGGAGGCATGATCCCGTCCGTCATCGCCGAGCAGGTCGAACGCGGCATCAAAGATTTCCTCCGCACCACATTCCCCATCACGAACCCATTCTTCGAGGGCTGCCTGGACCGCCTCCTGGACAAGAAAGATCAGGTCTTCCGGGGCCCCTTTCTCGGACTCAAGCTCCCGTTCGTGCCGGCGGCGGGAGGCAAGGCCTTCTTCCCCGAGGTTCTGCCCTCGGGGTTCCAGCCGTATCGTCATCAGCAACTCGCGTTCGAGCGGCTCGATACGCGCGCCGGGCTGAACTCGCTGGTGGCGACGGGCACCGGATCGGGCAAGACGGAATGCTACTTATACCCAATCCTCGACCACTGCTTCCGGAACCGCGGACGACAGGGCATCAAGGCCATCGTCATCTTCCCGATGAACGCCCTGGCCACGGACCAGGCCAAGCGCTTCGCCAAGGCGATCTACGGCAATTCCGAATTGCGCAGCTACGTGACCGCGGGGCTCTACCTGGGCGGGCAGGAACTGGAAGCATCCGCAGTGATGACCGAGAACCAGGTGATCACGGACCGGAACGCGATGCGGGCAGCGCCGCCGGACATCCTGCTCACCAACTACAAGATGCTCGACTACCTGCTGGTGCGCGCCGCCGACCTGCCGCTCTGGCAGCAGAATGAACCGGAAACGCTGCGTTACCTGGTAGTGGATGAGCTGCACACCTTCGATGGCGCGCAGGGCGCCGACCTGGCCTGCCTCATCCGGCGGGTGAAAGAGCGGGTGAAAACGCCACCGGGGCAACTGATCTCGATCGGCACGTCCGCGACGCTGGGCGATGGCAGCCGGGCCACGACCCAGGAACTGGCCGAGTATGCCACGCGGGTATTCGGCGAACCGTTCGGCGATGACAGCCTCATCGGGGAATCGGTCCTGGCGCCGGACGAGTTCCTGAAGGGCTGCCTGATCAAATACGTCCAGATCCCGGGCCACGAACGCAAACCGGAACTCGACCCGCTGCAGTACGAGACGCTGGAGTCCTACGTCCGCGCTCAGCACTCGCTTTGGCTGGGGACCGAGATCGGCGATTGGGAGAGCGGCGATTGGCGCATCTCGCTGGGCCGTTCGCTCAAGAGCCACGCTTTCTTCCGGAACCTGCTCACGATCCTGGAAGGAAGGCCCAAGCAGGCGGAAGTACTGCTGGACGAGATCGAAAAGCAGATACCGAGCTTCGGCCACCCGGACCGGGACTACCTGTCGATGCTGCTGGCCAGCTTCGTGAGCCTGGTATCCGAGGCGCGGGTGCAGGGTCCGAAGAAACTGGATCCGCTGGCGCAGGTGCGCTACCAACTCTGGATGCGGGAGTTGCGGCGCATGGTGAGCATGGTGGGGCCGGAACCCGTTCTGGCGTTTGCCAACGACCTGAAGCCGGAACAGCTTCAGCGCAGCCTGCCCGTGATTCACTGCCGCGAATGCGGGCTCACCGGGTGGGCCGGTACGGTAAAGGACGCCGACAACAAGCTGAACTCGGATTTGAAGGAGTTCTACGTCCAGTTCTTCGAAAACTCCCCGCACGTCGCGTTTGTTTTCCCCGGCCAGGATTTCGCTCCGGTGGGGCAGACGGAGATCCCCACCTGGCTCTGCACGCAATGCCTGCGCTTCGAGCGCGCGCACGAAGCCGCGAAATGCGTGTGGTGCGGGGCCAAGCCGGACCTCAGCATTCAGGTTTGGATGCCAGAGGATCACATCAAGAGGCGCGAGGGAGAGCACGGTCATCGCGCCAGGCTGGAGGGCACGCACGATTGTCCTTGCTGCGGCGCGAGCGGCAGTCTGACGATCGTGGGCTCGCGGGCGGCCAGTCTGACCAGCGTCATGATCACCCAGCTCTTCTCCTCCACCTTCAACACTGATAAAAAGCTGCTGGCGTTTTCGGACAACGTGCAGGATGCCAGCCACCGGGCAGGGTTCTTCGGCGCGCGGACGTTCACCTTCAATTTTCGCGGCGCGCTGGAGAAGGCGGTCCGCGACGTTGATGGGCCGGTTCCGTTTACGGAGGTGACGCGCCTGTTCCTTGAGAAATGGGAGCAGGGACGCGATCCGGCGAGATTTGTGACCGCTTTTCTGCCGCCGGACATGGACTGGCTTCAGGATTACGCAGAGCTACGAGCCGCCGGCAAGTTACCCGACGGGTCGAACCTGCTCGCGTTGCTGCGCAGGCGGCTGGATTGGGAGATCTGGAGCGAGTACACGGTGGACTGCCGCATCGGCCGCACCCTGGAGAAGACCGGCTGCTCCACCCTGGAGCCTCGGACCGCAATCCTGGAAGACGCCCTTGCTCGGCTGCTGCCGGTGCTCCAGAACGAAATCGGCGGATTGCGGGATCTCGATTCCGCAGGTCTGGCGCGGTTCGTGGACGGCATCGTCCTCAACCTCAAGAACAAGGGCGGGGTGGGGCACGGCGAGATGGGGATGTTCCTCGAATCCCGTGGGAACTACTACCACCTCGATAAGCAGAAGGGCAGGTATCCGCACCGTCCGAACGTAAGCCCCGCGTCGCGCCTGCCGGTGTTCCTGACGAATCGCGCCGGATCGACATTCCAGACGGTAGTGCGCACATCGCCGTCGGCGCGCCCCTCCTGGCATGAGGATTGGCTGCTCAAGTGCTTCGGCCGGATTGACGGGCGCGTTGTCGACTGTGCCGGTGAGATCTATGAACGCACAATCCGGGCTTTGCTGGAGAGCGGTGCGTTCTTCGAGGTCCAGGCAAAGGGCGGCGTCGTGTGGGGCTTGCGCCGCGAGATCTTCGATGTGACTGGCGAGGTCCGGCAACTCCGGTGCGAGCGATGCAGTTACTCGGTTTCCGCCGGGCCGGAAATAGCCGCCCGGATGGAGGGGGCGCCGTGCCAGCGGTATCGCTGCCAGGGCGTCATGCGTATCCAGCCGCCAGCGGACGACTACTACCGTACTCTCTACCGTTCCGGCGACGTGGAGCGCGTTTTCGCCGCGGAGCATACGGGACTGCTGGAGCGGAAAGTGCGTGAGCAGGTGGAGCAAGGTTTCCTGTTTCAAACCAAACCCGGCGACCCGAATCTGCTCTCCTGCACGCCGACTCTGGAGATGGGCATCAACATCGGCGATCTGTCATCGCTCGCCCTGTGCTCCGTGCCGCCCAAACCAAGCAACTATCTGCAACGCGCGGGGCGCGCGGGCCGCGTGGACGGCAACGCCTTCGTGATGACCGTGGCGAACGGTAGGCCGCACGACCTCTACTTCTTTTTTGAGCCCGACGAGATGATTCAGGGCGTGGTGGAGACGCCCGGTTGTTTTCTGAACGCTTCGGCGGTTCTGGAAAGGCAGTTCGCAGCCTATGTTTTGGACCGCTGGGTGGAGAGCGGCATCCTGGTGGGGGCGTTGCCATCCAAGATGCAGCCGGTCCTGGATTCGATTGAGAAAGCGGCTGCGGTACCGGATCAGACGCTTCCCGCTACCTTCCCCTGGAATTTGCTGAAGTTTTTCGAGTTGCAGCGTACAGCCTTGGAGCAGGGCTTCTTGGCCATGTTTGAAGGCGAGGTGGCAGACTACACGCGCGACCGCGTACTGCAATTCTCCCGCGACGAGCGCGACGAAGACCCGCGCGGATTCCGGACGGCGCTCGTGAAGGCTCTGGAGGAAGCGGCACAGGAGCGCAAGAGTCTGCGCAACCGCATCCGGCGCCTGACGGAACGAATCCGGGAGATGGACCGCAATCCGGCGAAGCCTCAGGATTTCGAGGAGGAGCTCGAACGCCTCAGGCAGGAGAAGGGCGCGTTGAACCGCCTGGCGGCCGACCTCTCGGACCGCCGAACACTGGAGTTCCTTGCCGACGAAGGCCTTCTGCCGAACTACGCCTTCCCCGAGGCGGGGATTGTGCTGAAGTCCATCATTTACAGCGTTGACACCAAGGAGCAGGATCCGGAGAAGCGATACAAGACGAGGTATTACAAGTACGCGCGCCCTGCCAGCTCCGCCATTGAGGAACTGGCGCCGGCGAACAACTTCTATGCCGAGGGCCGGCGGGTTCAGATCGACCAGGTGAACCTGGACCTGTCGAAGGCGGATGCGTGGCGGTTCTGCCAGTCCTGCACGTACATGGAACTGGAAGGCCGGTCCGAGCCGCACCGGGCTTGCCCGAACTGCGGCGATGTGATGTGGATCGATGACGGGCAGCGAAAGAACATGCTGCGCATGCGCCAGGTGATCTCGACCACTTCGGAACGCGAAAGCCGGTCCTACGACGAAAGCGACGACCGCACCCCGCAGTTCTATCAGCGGAACATGTTCGTGGTGCCGGATGAGGCGCAGATCACCCAGGCCTACTTCCTGGATTGCGAAGAGATCCCATTCGGTTTCGAGTTCTTCCGGAAGATGATGCTGCGGGAGGTGAATTTCGGCGAGCGCACCGGTGGCGGCAACGGAACCCTGAAGATCGCCGGGCGCGCCTGGGTAGACCGGCCGTTCGTATTCTGCAAGCGCTGCGGCAAGGTCCAGAAGAAGGGCAAGATCGACCACGCCCTTTTCTGTAGCTACCGCGGGCAGGAAGAGAAGGAGCAGGTCGAAAGCGCCTGCTATCTCTACCGCGAGTTCAATTCCGAAGCGATCCGCATGTTGCTGCCGGTGGCCACGCAGGAAGTGGACCTGAACACGCACTCCTTCCTCGCCGCGCTGGATCTGGGCCTCCGCAAATATTTCCACGGTGATCCCGGGCATCTGCTGACCACCACCTACGACGAGCCGATTCCGGGCAGCGACGCGCGCAAACGCTTCTTGGTGTTGTACGACGGGGTTCCCGGCGGGACCGGCTATCTGAAGGAGTTGATGCGGGAACCGGAGAACCTGATGAAGGTCTTCGAACTCGCCCACGGTGTCCTGACGAACTGCGAGTGCCGGAACGATCCGGAAAAGGACGGGTGCTATCGCTGCCTGCTGGCGTATCGGGGGCGGCACGATCAGGAGAACACGTCGCGGTCGGCGGCCATGCGCCTGCTGTCGCAGATCCTGGCGCACCGGGGCGAGCTTAAGAGCACCGAACGGCTCAGCCAGATAAGGCTGAACCGGCTCCTGGAAAGCGAACTGGAGGCGCGCTTCATCGAAGCGCTCCGCAGGACCAGGCCGGGCGAGCCGGAACGGCAGCTTACGAATCAGGTGGTGAACGGCAAACAGGGCTGGTACCTGCGAACGCCTGGGGGGAGCTACCTCGTGGAGCCGCAGGTTCCGCTGGGACCCGAGGATGGCGTCAGCGTACCCTCGATTGCCGACTTCGTGATCCGGCCGGAACGGCCCGGTGACGGGGAGTTGCCGATCGCGGTTTTCACCGACGGGTTCGAGTATCACGCCGATCCGCAATCGGGCAATATGCGGGTGGGCATCGACACGGCGCAGCGAATGGCAATTGCGCGGTCTGGCCGGTTCCACGTCTGGTCGCTGACTTGGGACGACGTGGAGAGTCAGTTCCGCGAGCAGCCCGACAATATGGACCAGCCCGCGCCCGGGCACGCCGGCAAGCTGGATCGCGCGCTCGGCGTAATGGACCCGGCGAACCGGACGGCTTGGTCGCGCGTTTGCGAAAAGGGCTCTTTCGAGTGGCTGGTTTTCCGGTTGGACGCCGGCCGTTCCTTGAACTGGGGGCAGCACGGGCGTTTGTGGCTCGCTGCCATGCTGGACGGGCAGGATTGCGATGGCCCGGCGCTCGATGCGGCCCGTGGCGCTTTGCTCGATTCCCAGAACGCGGAGTGGGCTGAATCCGCGAGCATTCCGCCAGGCACAGGCTGGAAATGCGGTGTCCTGCGCGTTGGCTCGCCATTGCTCGCCGCCGGGCTGGTCCGAGCCGAAGCCCAGAGGCTCCGGCAGATGGAAGGCTTGAGCGCCGCCTTGCGGCTTTTCGACGAAGCGGCCGCATCCGACCGTGCGGCCTGGAAGCGGACGTGGCGGGCATGGTTGCGGCTATTCAATATCCTGCAATTCGCCAACGCCGCAGAGTTCGTTGCCACCAGTGGACTGCGGGAGGGCCTCTATGACAGCCTGTTGGGCTTAGAGGTTCCACGGGTGCGCGATCAGGCGCCGGGCGGTCTCGCTGCACTGCTCGCGGAAGTGGATGTAAGTCTGCGCCCGCTGGTACAAGCAGTGGCGGCGGCTGGGCGTACGTTGCCTTCACCCGGCTTCGAACTCGTCGGCGGAGACGGGGCGATCGCCGGGACGGCTGAGTTGGCGTGGGAACGCGCCAAGATCGCGGTCCTCATGGACCATGAAGTTGAGTATCTGGAGCGGTTTGTCGGACAGGGCTGGACCACGTACGTAGCGGCCGCGATGGCCGAGTGGCAAGACAGCCTGATTGCCAGCCTGCCTGGAGGAGACCTATGACCGTAGCGCTTTCGAACGATTTTCTGCTGGCCTATTCCAGCGTCCAGAAGGGCCACCAGAAGAAGGTGCGCGAGTTCATCGAGTTGTTCCGTGAACGGCCGGATTCGCCCGGTATCCACTACGAGCCCATAGAATGCGCGAAAGGCAAGAGCCTCTATTCGGTCCGGATCGACCAGGCCTACCGGGCGGTCGTATTCCACCCGGCATCTGCGGTGTACGTCTTAACGTGGGTGGACCACCACGACGAGGCCTATGATTGGGCGGCCTCCAAGACGTTTCAGGTCAACCCGCTCACGGGCGCGCTGCAAGTACTGAACACGGAGGTGGTCGAATCGGCGCCTACGGCACCTATTGCCTCCGGGCAGCAAGCGGCCGGACTGTTCGATGACGTCAAAGACAAGCACCTTCTGCGCTTGGGCGTACCCGAGTCGTTGCTCCCGTTGGTGCGAGGACTGGGGTCAGACGCCGACCTCGAAAAGGCGGAGAAAGAGATTCCCCAGGAGGCGTACGAAGCTCTGTTCCTGCTGGCGTCGGGCTACTCGCTGGGGGAAGTCTTCCAAGAGGTGGAGAAGCGCGACGAAGAAGTACCGGTAAACACCGGCGATTTCGTGGCCGCCCTGCAGAACGAGGACTCCCGCCGACGTTTCTATGTAGTGGACGAGGCTAAGGAACTGACCGAAATCCTCAGCGCGCCCCTGGAGCAGTGGCGGGTTTTCCTGCACCCGAAACAACGCAAGCTGGTCACGATGCGGGCAAGTGGGCCGGTCCGCGTCCTGGGTGGCGCCGGTACGGGCAAGACCGTGGTGGCCATGCATCGCGCCAAGTACCTCGCCGAGCAGGTCTTCACCGGGAAGGAGGATCGCGTCCTGGTCACCACGTTCACGAAGAATCTGGCGACGGACATTTTTGAGAATTTGCGGAAGATCTGCGCTGCCGAAGCGATGGCGCGGATCGAAGTGGTGAACCTGGATGCCTGGGTATCGAACTTCCTCCGGACGCAAGGCTACCGGCACCAAGTGGTCTTCGACGACGAGGGCAACGAATGCTGGCGGAACGCGCTGAACCTCGTTCCCGGCGAACTGGCGCTGCCCGAGAACTTCTATCGGACGGAATGGGAAGACGTTATCCAGGCCCAGAACATCACCAGCGCCGAGCAGTACCTGAAAGCTGCTCGGTTGGGACGCGGAACGCGGCTGGGCCGGGATCTGAAGAAACGGATCTGGCCGGTGTTTCAGGAGTACCGTGCCCAGATGAACGAACAGGGCAAGAAGGAATACATCGATCTCATCCGGGATGCGCGCTCGTTGCTGGAGACACGGAAGATCACGCTACCGTACCGCTCGGTGGTCATCGATGAAGCGCAGGACATGAGTGCAGAGGCCTTCCGCCTGCTGCGGGCCATCGTGCCAGCCGGCGAGAACGACATCTTCCTGGTGGGTGATGCCCATCAGCGCATCTATCACCACCGCGTGACCCTCGGCCAGTGCGGGATCAACATCAAGGGCCGCGGGAAGAAACTCAAAGTCAACTACCGGACCACGGAGGAAACGCGCCGGTTCGCGGTCGCGCTGCTCGAAGGCCGCGACATCGACGACCTGGACGGCGGCCAGGACCAGCAGAAGGGCTATATGTCGCTGACCCACGGCGAGCCGCCGATCGTGCGCCGGTTCCGGACGTTTGCCGAGGAAGCGGCCTTCGTGAAGGCCCGGATTCAGGAGTTGACTGCACAGGCCACGGCGCAGGAAGCCATCTGCGTGGTTGGCCGAACCCGGAAAGTTCTGGAGGCGTACACAGCGTATCTGCGCGGCGAAGGCATGGAGACGTACGAGATCCGGCGCGACGCCGCCGAGCAGCGCGACAAGCCCGGCGTGCGAATCGCGACCATGCACCGTGTAAAGGGCCTGGAGTTCGAGCATATGCTCATCGTTTCCGCGAACAAAGGCATGGTTCCCCTCGACCAGGCCATCCGGGACGGCGAGGATGCAGTCGCCAAACGGAATGCGGAAACGGCTGAGCGGGCGTTGCTTTACGTAGCTCTGACCAGGGCGAAAAAGTCTGCGTCGATCACCGGTTTCGGCGAGTTCAGTCCGTTCCTGTCCGATGTCGCAAAACCAGACTCCGCGAAAGCCTGATATGAGCACCGACGCCTTATCTCCCCGTCTATTCGTCGCGACGGACACGAAGCAATCTGCCGGTGGCGTCCCGGCCGGGGCTTTCATTGAGATAAACGGAAGAATGCAGCAGGCGGGCATCGACCTGGCGTCCATCTGCGGCCAGTCTTACGACGAGTGTCTGTCAAAATTTGGTCCAGATCTGCTCGGGGAAGTGATACGCGTGTTGGAGGCGACCGATAGCGGCTGGTTCGTTCGAGGCATATGGGGCAAACCGAATGTGCCCGGCGATGTAGCGGAGGCTCTCGACCGCTCCATCTT
>Ga0302320_10006386_pt1 | contig 26173 bp, 24 predicted proteins | sample Bog_T0_3_FD_202130 | JGI IMG/M metagenome (GOLD analysis project Ga0302320, IMG submission 202130) | Peat permafrost microbial communities from Stordalen Mire near Abisko, Sweden - Bog_T0_3 | ecosystem: Environmental > Terrestrial > Soil > Wetlands > Peat | place: Sweden: Abisko, Stordalen Mire... | reverse complement strand
TCCGTGGATCGTGGCTGAACTCACCCGGGACCACTACGTCTCGGTGCAACACACACCCCGCGGCTACCCGTTCTGACGGCCAGAACATTCACCAGCCAGAACCTAGAAAGCGAAGGAACACGATCATGGCAAAGAAGCACGCAGTAGTGGGGGACGAGGAGCTGGCGGCAACCAATGTGAAGCTGGCGGAGCAGATACTGAACTGCCTCGGCAGCGAGGATCTCTTCGATCATATGGCCGACGACGTGGTCGTCGAGTTCCCCTACGGCCCGTCCATAGACATGCCTGGCCGGTTCGTGAACAAGCAAGCCTTCAAGGTCTACTGGCTCGAGCTGCTCCGGACGTTGCCGGGTCTGGCCATGCGGGACATGGTCTTCTACTCGGTCGACGACGATCCCACCACGGTCTTCAGCGAGTATGAGGCGGACATCCCCACTCCTGCGGGCCACTCCTATGTGCAGGTCCATGTCAACAAGATGCAGTTCCGGGATGGCCTCCTGGTGCGCATGAGGGAGTTCCAGGACCCCCAGCGGATCCTGGACGCCCGGGCCGGGCTCTACGACGTGGACCCCGACACCGGAACCACCCCGATGGAGGACAGGGTCCTGATCGACCGCCCGAACCTCCGGGGTGCCACCGTCACGGCCGCGCTCCGCGCTGAAGGAGGGCGCAGATCAGAATGGACGATCTAGGTAGATCAAATGAGTAGCCACGTATATGCAGTGGTGCAATACCCATCACTAAGGAGCTATGCCATGCCAGACGAAAGCACCACCATTGCCGCCACCACTCTGGCCGCTAAGAACCGGGACCTGGCCAGACGGGTGGTGGAACTTATGGGTACCAAGGAGGTGTTCGAGTTGTACGCCGAAGACATCGTCATGGAGTTCCCCTATGCCGTGTCGTTGAAGTTGACGAATCGCCATGTCACGAAGCGCGATGTAGTGGCCTACATGCAGCGCATCATGCCGGCGCTCCAGGGACTCGTGATCCAGGATGTGACTGTCTCCTCGATTGCCGGCGATCCCACCACAGTGTTCGTCGAGTACGAGGCAGATATGCCAACCCCAGGCGGCAACAACTTCCGTCAGAGCCACGTCGACAGGATGACGTTCCGTGACGGCAAGGTGGTGTACTTGCGGGAACTCTGGGACCCCAAACGGATCATCGACGCCGGCAACGGAGTATTCGACGATATCCCCGCTGCTCCGAAGTAGGTGACCTAATTCCATCAGGCAAGTAGGACCCGGCCCGAAGCCGGTGCCCTGCTGTCAGCTGGCCAAGGTCATCCCCACGGGGCCATGCGCCTCGACTGATGCTCTTCGTGCTCGTCAGCCTGCGCTGGTCGAACGGCGTTCGATCACCGAGCAGGTCGAGCGGATGGAACCGACCGGTGCTCAGCGGTGGCGGCACTCCAGAGAATGAAGGTTTACCTGGTTAGCTCGTGGATGATGACCGCCGTCACCTTCGATGGCTGATATCAAGAACCACAAGGACAAGGCGGCCCGCTGCTGTTGCTGCCCACTCAGCGGCCGACACTGTGCCCCGGAGTTCTGGCCGATGGACTCCTCCAAGAGGTCAAGTACCGGGAGATCCTGCTCTGTTCTGCTCTGGATCCACCACAATCCCGACCGCGGTATCGGCGCCCGTTTGGGGGCTCACCGCTATTTGCTGGTGGTTCCCACATCCCCTCGTCCGGTAACGGCCAATTCTAGTGGTGGTTGAGGGTCCGAACTGTCATTCCCGTGTCTCCGCGCACGCTTACGAAGGAGCACGAAGACGATGACGGCGAGGACAGCTGCGCCGATCACCACGAGTGAGGCAGTGCTGAGATCGGATACGATCCGTGTGAACGATCGGCCGACCAGATATCCCAGCAGGGTGTATCCAACGCCCCACAGCAGACCACCGAGAGCGTTGTAGAACAGGAACGTCCGGTAGCGGAGCCCGCTCATGCCGGCCAACCCGGGAACGACAGCACGGGCGAAGGTGACAAACCTCCCGATGAACACTGCAGGTCCACCCCTGCGCTCGAGCAGGCTCTTCGCCCGCTGTACGGCAGCCCTGCCTTTGAGGGGCCAGTGACGGAGAAGCCATGGACCAGCCGTCTTGCCGACGATGTAGCCAACGGAATCACCCACGATGGCGGAGAACACAACCACGGTCATCATCGCTTCGAGATTCACCGACCCTGCTCCGGCCAGGACCCCTCCGACAACGGCTGCAGTTTCCCCAGGGAGTACAAAACCGACCAGCAAGGCCGCCTCGGCGAAGACCAGCACTCCCACCAGGGTGTAGGCGAGCCCGCCGTGGAAGTGGAGAAGCCAGTGGGTGATGTCGCCGGTGATGCTGCCCGTCATCACATAGTGGTTGAGCAGAATGCTCATCCGATCCCCCGGCAGTGGCGATCCTCGGAAAGGTCACCTGACAGGCTGCTAGTGACCATCAAACCAACCTAGTTGCCTCATACTTTTGTCATTCGTCGCATTGCTGATAGCAAACGATCGACGTCGCTAGCAGTGTTCGTTCCGCCCCCACTGTTGGCGTTGTGGGCAGGCAACTCCGCGGTCGCCCGAGCCGCCTGGCGGACGCTCATTCGCCGGGTCGGCCTGGGTGTAGGTGGCTGCCTCATTGACCGTCCACGGCTTTGTATCTCTGACTCGTAGGGGGGAAGGCTCACGTGCCTCCACAGGTGCAGCGAATGAGCCCGCCTCGAGGCCCTTCTCGTCGGCTGCGAGAAGTCCTCTAAGGCGTGGAGACGAGCCATTTCGAACCTGGCAGCGGTTGGGAGGAGACGCCCGCCCTCCGGGCGATCTCCTCTCTCGTGTCGTCGAAACAGCTCCGAACGCCGAGTCGATTCGATCAGGTCGCGGCCGGTGTGATCTCCACGCCCACCTGGTTCCTCATCACCAGAAAAAAGGCGAGAAGTCGGAAGGCGAGATACTTCCGCTTCTTCTCGACGGCGATGGCGGCGCTCTCCGCTTCATTGAGGATGCGAGCCGGTGGCCGACCAAGGAGGGGCCGGTCACCTTGCCTTGGGTTGTGCAGCTAGCGAACGAGACGCTGGATCCGGATTCGCTTGAGCTTGCCCGTATCCGACGGCGAGGCCAAGACGACGTTGACATCGTCGAGCCAGAACCACGCGCGAGCGGGCATCAGCCGGACCACCCTCTACAACCATTTCGCCAACCGGGAGGCCCTCCTCGACGCCCTGGCACTCGCGTCGGTGATGGAGGTCAGTCTCGGCACCCCTACGCTTTCTCCATGAGTCCGGATGACCCGATGCCCAAGAGCTGGCGAGATCCACGCGCCGGTGTGCGTGTCGCCGTCGCTGCCACATTCGGGATCGTTGCCGGTGCTGTGGCGTCCGTCTTCACTTCCTGGCAGGCAGCGACGCTTATTGGCTGGGATGCTGGTGGGGCGCTGCTGGCCTCGTGGATCTGGTCGGTGGTTGGACGATTGAGTCCTGATGAGTCCCAGACCCACGCCCGGAGGGAGGACACCAGTATTCGGCTGACCGAGGTGATCGTCCTCGCAGCCGGGGTTGCTGTCCTTGTTGCCGTCGGGACCGCCCTTGTTCGAGCTGGCAATTCCACTGGGGCAACAAAGGCCTACCTGATCGCTCTGGGCATCCTGAGTGTGGCGCTCTCATGGAGTCTCGTGCACACGGTGTTCACGCTGCGCTATGCCCGGACTTACTATTCGGAACCGATCGGCGGAATCGACTTCAACGAAGATGATCCGCCCAACTATCTTGACTTCGGCTACCTGGCGTTGACGATCGGCATGACCTATCAAGTGTCCGACACGAATCTGACGACTAAGTCAGTTCGGTGGACCGCCCTCTCCCATGCGCTGCTCTCGTACCTGTTCGGTGCCGTGATTGTCGCCCTCGTCATCAACGTGGTGTCCAGCCTCCTTCACTGACCTGAGGCGCATCGGCTGGCGACTGCATCCTCACGCATCACAACCCTCTTCGGAGGTGAGACGAAGTTCGGCTGACTTCTCAAGAGGCAAACTCAGATGGAGCCGATCTCGGCCCGGCATCAGCGACGCTCGTTCCTGATATCGACCCAGCATCATTCGTTTTGCCAACAATGGCCAAGTTTGGCTCACGGTGAGTTCGGGTCCGAGGTCCGAACCTAAAAAATGCCTCTGACCAGCGGAGGGAGTGGGATTCGAACCCACGGAGGGTTTCCCCTCACGGCTTTTCAAGAGCCGCGCATTTGTCCGCTCTGCCATCCCTCCGAGCGAGTGCCAGGGTAGTCGGGGCGATGCCCCACCCACCGTGACGTGCGGTCATCCGTCGCCGTCCTCGGCCCCGATCTCTGACTGGAGGGCCACCATCCACTCGCCGGCCCGGCGCTTGGACGTCTCGACCTCGCGACGGATGGCCGGCCCTGCCGCACCGGCGGCCGGGTAGGAGCCGAGGAATTTGACCGCGGCCAGTTCGGCATGGAGGTCGCGGAGGCAGTCGGCCACCACTGCATCGGCGACGTGCCCCTCGAAGTCGATGATGAAGCAGTAGTCCCCGAGGGCCTTCTTGGTGGGCCGTGACTCCAGCTTGCTGAGGTTGATGTTGCGCGCCGCGAAGTGACCCAGGATGGCGTACAGGCTTCCCGGGTGGTCGGCGTTCTGGAAGCAGGCGATGCTGGTCCGGTCGTGGACCGTCGGCGCCGGGATGCCGCTCCGGGCCACCGAGACGAACCGGGTCTGGTTGTCGGGGTGGTCCTCGATGTCCTCGGCCAGGATGTCGAGGCCGTAGAGGTCGGCCGCCAAGCGCGGGGCGATGGCTGCGGTGGGCCGGGACACCAGTACCGGGTCCCCCTCGCCGACCAGGCGTGCCGCCTCGGCCGTGGAGTTGGTGGCCACGACCTCGGCCGAGGGGAGCGTCCCGGTCAGGAACCCGCGGCACTGGGCGGTGGCCATCGGGATGGATGCCACCCGCTCGACGTCTTCCAGCCGTGTGCCCGGTGGGGCCATCAGGTGCAAGTGGATGTCCAGGACGACCTCGCGCTGGATTCGCAGGTCGAAGTCGAACAGGAGGCTGTCGACGATGTCCCGGACCGTCCCCTCGATGGCGTTCTCCAGAGGGACGAAACCCAGGTCCACCCGACCGTCACGGACGGCGTCGAGCACCTCGACCAGCGAGCCGAACGGGGTGATGTCAGCGGCGGCGTAGTCCGGTTCGCTGAGGAGGGCCTCCTCGGTGAAGGTCCCCTCGGGTCCGAGGAAGCCGACGCGGAGAGAGGAGGGGCGTGACGGGTCGGAGGATGCGTCTGACGCCATACCCAGGCAGGATAGTGAACATCATGGACGAACTCGCACTGCAACGCCTGCTCACCGACGTACGAACCGGGGCGTGCAGCCCCGACGACGCCGTCCACCTCCTCCGCCGGCTCCCCTTCGCCGACCTCGGGTTCGCCAAGGTCGACCATCACCGTGGCCTGCGCCAGGGACTGCCCGAGGCGGTCTACGGCCAGGGCAAGACCCCCGCCCAGTGCACCGCCATCGTGGGTGAGCTGCTCCAGGGCTTCTCCGGGCGGGACGCCGGGGCTGGGGACAGCGCTGACGGCGCGGACGGTGCACCGGTCATCCTGACCCGGGCCGACGAGTCCCAGGTGGCGGCGGTCCTGGCCGACCACCCCGGAGGCCACCGGACGGTGACCGGCCCGGCCACCGGCGGGGACCAGGTGCGTGGCGAGCTCTCGACGGTGGTGTGGCGGCCAGCTGCGGCCCGTCCGGCCCGGACCCTGGTGGTCACGGCAGGAACCTCGGACCTGCCCGTGGCCCGCGAGTGCGAGGCCACGCTGGCCGCCCTGGGGTTCCGGCCGGCGCTGCTCCCCGACTGCGGGGTGGCCGGCGTCCACCGGCTGCTGGCCTCGGCCGACGAGCTGGCCGAGGCCGACGCCGTCGTGGTGGTGGCCGGCATGGAGGGGGCCCTGGCCAGCCTGATCGGTGGGATCACCCCGGCACCGGTGGTGGCCGTACCCACCAGCACCGGGTACGGCGCGGCGCTGGAGGGAGTGACGGCCCTGCTGGCCATGCACGCGTCGTGTGCCGCCGGCATCACCGTGGTCGGCATCGACAACGGCTTCGGTGCCGCCTGCGCCGTGGCCCGGATCCTGCCGTGATCGGGCCGGCCCCGGAGCCCGCGCCGGTGACGGGACCGCGCACCGTGGCCTGGTTCCACTGCTTCTGCGGCATCGCCGGGGACATGGCCCTCGGGAGCCTGCTCGACGCCGGTGCCGACCTCGCCGAGGTCCTGGGCCTGTTGGAGCGCCTGCCCCTGCCCGGCTGGGGTCTCGAGGTCGAGCCGGTGCTGCGGGGGGGGATCGCCGCCACCCGGGCGTTGGTGAGGGTCAGCGACACCGTGGTGGTGCGCACCCACGCCCACATCGTCGGGCTCATCGAGGAGGCCCGGCTGCCCGAGCGGGTGGCGACGAGGTCGCTGGCGACCTTCGCGGCGCTGGCCGAGGTGGAGGGCCGGCTGCACCGACGTCCGGCCGAGCAGGTCCACTTCCACGAGGTGGGAGGCCACGACACCATTATCGACGTGGTCGGCACGGCGGCCGCCCTCGAGGTCCTCGGTGTGGACGAGATCCGGTCCAGTCCGGTGGCCACCGGCCTCGGGATGGTCAGGGCGGCGCACGGCATGCTGCCGAACCCGGCCCCGGCGGTGGTGGCCCTGCTCGAGGGGGTGCCGACGTGGGGCCGTGCGGTGGCGGTCGAGCTGACCACCCCCACCGGTGCCGCCCTCCTCGCCGCACTGTCGTCGGGATTCGGGCCGATGCCCCCGATGAGGGTGACGGGCCAGGGCTTCGGGGCCGGGTCGAACGAGCTGGCCGAGCTCCCGAACTGCACCCAGGTGGTCACCGGTGTCCGGGTGGACCGGATGACGGGGGAGCACGAGGATCCGCAGCGTCCGGAAGGGGGACAGGCGGGCGCACTGACGACGGATCAGGACTCCGATGCCGGCCAGCCGGTGGCGCACCTCGAGGTGAACGTGGACGACGCCACCGGTGAGCAGCTGGCGTTCAGCGTCACCGCCCTCCTCGACGCCGGGGCCCACGACGCCTGGCTGTCGCCGGTGGTGATGAAGAAGGGACGACCGGGGACGGTGGTCCACGTGCTGTGCGACCCGACGCAGGTGCCGATCCTGCGAGACGTGCTGCGCAACGAGACCGGATCGCTGGGCGTCCGGATGACGCAGTCGCAGCGCTGGCCGGGGGCCAGGACGGCGGATGCCGTGCTGGTGGACGGACAGGTGGTCCGGATCAAGGTGAGCGCCCGACGGATCAAGGCCGAGTACGAGGATGTCGCCCGCCTGGCCCGGCGCTCGGGCCACCCGTTGCGGGAGGTGGCCTTCCGGGCCGAGGAGGAGTGGCGGCGGATGCAGGGCGCACCGGCAGTGTCCGGTCTCGAGCCCTCCGGCGGCCCACTGCCACCACTCGGTCTCGTTCCCGACTCGGGCGACGACCCGGCGTGAGACGGCTGTGCTGCCGGCCTCTCGCCGCCGGCGCCAGGTCGGGGCGGGTCGCCTCCTGACCGGAGGAATGCCGTTCGGTTGCGGGGGCCGAGTTCGGATGGTGGTCCGGTCAGGGTCCTCGGGTGTCGGGCGCGGTCCACCGCCAGCTGTCGCCGTCCCGCTCCAGCCTGTGGCCCTGGTGCGTCTTCAGGTAGTGGTGCCAATGGCAGAGGCGGGCCAGGTTGGACAGGGTGGTGGGGCCGCCCTGGGCGAACGGCCGGACGTGGTCGATCTCGAGCCCCTGGCGCAGTCCACAGCCGGGGACCACGCAGACGGGGTCCCGTTCGGTGAGCGCCCGCCTGAGCGACGCCGGAATGGTGCGCCCGGCGTGGGCGACGGTCGTCACGTCGACGCCGTCGGTGACCAGGACGCTCAGGATGGAGTCGACGGCCAGCCGCCGGGCCACCTCGACGGGTATGGGCCCGATGCCGGGTATCTCACAGACCTCGCCCGGTCCGACGGTGCCCCGTCGCAGCGCCTCGTGGTCGACCCGCACGTGGATCATGGTGGTCGGACCGTCGATGTCCCCTGGCGCCGACCGGGTCCGTCCGGGGTCCGACCTGTCCGGCGCTGCGTGATCTGACGCTGCCTGATCTGACGCTGCCCGATCTGACGCTGCCGGGCCCGACGCCCCGCAGGCCAGCGACACCAGGGCGTCGGCGGCAAAGGCTTTGTGGGGGGCGTCGTTGCCGACCCGGTGGCCCTCGACGGCCAGTCGGGCGGCCCGGGCCTTCACCGCCGCCAACAACCGGGCCCCCTGGTCCGGAGTCAGTCGGGCGTCGAACCGCACGGCGCCGTCACCGTCGGTCCAGTGGCGCAGGTAGCGACCCCGTCGGATCGACTCGTAGGTGTCGCCCTGGTCCTGCGCCCCGGCCTTCACCCGCCGGCACCGGAGTTTCAGCATGGTGAGCGGCTGCTTCCCGGCCGCGTCGACCAGCTCCTGTTCGGCGTCGGGTTGGTGGATGGCCGCCCCGGCGATCTCTTTGACCTGGGTCTCCGACAGCCGGCCGTTCCGCATGGCCTCGTCGGTGGCCGGAAGGGACCCGAGCTGCCGACCGGCCTCGAGCGTGTTGATGGCGGGCCCCAGACCGGTGCCGGTGGCCTCGGCGACGTGGGCTGCCGCCGACCGGTGGCCGGTCCGGCGCCAGACGTTGGACGACTCCACCCGTCGGGCGGCCAGCAGCTTGCCCGCCGCCGCCAGCTTCTCGATCTCCGAGTACGCCTCGAGCAGGCAGGCCGCATCGGTCCCGGTGACCCGCTCGGGCTCGAACTCGGCCAACAGGGACCGCAGCTCGTCGGCCAGCCCCTTCAGCGTCGCGATGGTCATGCTGCGAGACTGCCAGGGGGGTGTGACTGGTGAGGGTCACCGGCCTGCGGGCACGGCCCCCCGGACGCGGTCCCGACGGCGTGGGAGCACGGGTTGACCGTCCCCGGTGGCCGGGGGCGGCTACCGTCTCGCATGCCGGGTCGCCAGGACGGGCCAGCATGCCTCCCGTGCGCCGATGAGCCGATGAAAGGAACCAACCCCATGTCACGCGTCCGTCGCTGGTCGATCGCTCTGGTGGCCGTCGGTGCCCTCGGCCTGGCCGGGTGCAGCAGCTCGTCGTCCAGCCCGACGACGACGACTCCGAGCACCACGTCGTCGTCGGCCGCCACGGCCACGACCACAGGCGGCGCCACGGCCATCGCCCCCATTCCGGTGGCGGACCGCTCGCCGGCCGGCACCGCCGGCACGGCGCCCACCGTGGTCGTCCCCACCAGCGCCCCACCCACCCAGCTGGAGAGCGCCGACCTCATCACCGGGTCGGGCCCGGCGGTCACCAACGGGGACAGCATCACCGTGCAGTACGTGCTGGCCACCTACTCCACCCACCAGGTGGTGCAGTCGTCGTGGACCAGCCAGCCCTTCACGTTCACCGTGGGCGCCACCGGTGCGGGCTCGGTCATCCCGGGGTGGGACCAGGGTGTGATCGGCATGCAGGCCGGAGGACGGCGCGAGCTCATCATCCCCCCGAGCCTCGGGTACGGGAACTCGTCCCCCGGTGCCGGCATCGCCGCCGACGACACGCTGGTCTTCGTGATCGACCTGGTGAAGATCAACTGATCCTCGCCTGACCCACGGGGACGGGGTGGTCGGTCGACCCGCCGCTCACGAGGCGCCGGTGACAGCCAGCATGGCCAGCGCCGCCGCCAGGGCCACGGGGACGCTGACGAGGCCGATGCCCACCGTCCGGGCGACGGGCGGTCGTGAGCCGGTGGAGCGGGCCGTGCGCATCCAGAGGATCCAGGCCAACGACCCGGTCACGAAGAGATTGGGTCCGATGTCCAGTCCGACCAGCAGCGCGTAGGGATGGGGCGGCACCCGGGCGGCCAGCAGGGCGGCGGCGGGGAGGTTGTTGACCACGATCGTCGAGAGCGCGGCCACGGCTGCGGTGCCGACGGCGTCGAGGTGGGAGAGCAGGACGGCCGGCCCCGACCAGGTGCGCCCGAGCGTCCCGAGGGCCAGGGCGATGCCGAACAGTCCGACGAGGACCGGCAGGCCGACGACCCGCCTCACCTCGACCTGGTCCATCCGCCCGGAGGAGAGCCGCAACCCGGCGACCACCACCCCCACCCCGGCCACCGGGACCGCCGGCGACCTCAGGACCAGCACGAGGACGGTGACGGCGGCCACGGCCACGACTCCGAGGCCGAGGGTCAGATCCGGGGCACCGTCGGTGCCCCCGGCAGCCCGGGCGTCCGCGGCGGCGTCCGCACCGCCCGACGGTCCGGCAGGCCGTGACAGCAGCGAGCGGCGCTCGGCGATGGCGATCACCACCCCGGTGACGATCACCGAGGCCAGCCAGGGGAGGGCCATCCGGCCGAGGAACTGGCGACCGGACAGGTGGAGGTGCCCGAGCACGATGAGGTTGGTCAGGTTGGATCCGGGCAGCAGCAGGCTCCCGGCATTGGACAGCAGGAGGCACCCCACCAACAGGGCCTCCTCACCCCGCCCCCGGCTCCTCGCCGCGTAGGCCAGCACCGGGGTCAGGAAGACCACGGAGGTGTCCAGGTTGAGGAGGGCGGTGACCACGGCAACGGCGACGGCGGCCCCGGCGAACAGCGCCAACCCGTTGGGGGCCAGCCGGGCCAGGCGGCGGCCGGCGGCGGCGAAGAGCCCGTCCTGGTCGGCAGCCAGTCCCACGATCAACAGGCCACCCACCAGGACGAACGGCGACCAGACCTGCGAGGCGGCCGACGCCGCTGCCGAGCTGTCGGCGACGATGGCCACCACGGCTGCGGCACCACCGAGGACCAGAAGGCCCCCGGGGGCCAGTGCCCGGACCCTCGACGACTGTGGCGCGCTCACCTGCTCACCCAACGTGGTGTCGGACACGACAGGAGACCATGCCCGGTCGGGGCCGGGTTGAACCCACCGGGCGCGTCAGGAAGTCTCAGCCGGTCGTCACGTCCCGGCCGGCCCCGGCCCCGTGTCAGGTCCGGCGTCGGCCAGCTCGGCCAGGGGCAGAGTGCCCTCCTCCAGCTCCGCCAGGGGCATGGTCACCCGGGCCACCACGATGTCCGATCGGGCGCGCAGGGCCCGGGACAGGACCAGGTCGACCTGGTTGTGCAGGATCCGGTAGCGCAGCTGAGTGGGGATGATCACCGGGATGAGGACCACGATCTGATCGTCGGTGTGGGCCCGGAGGTCGTCGATGAACGCCACGATGGGCTCGACCACGGACGAGTAGTCGGTATGGAGGATGTGCAGGGTCACCCCGGGGTCCCACTGGTCCCAGGCCTGCTGGAGGCGCTGCTCCCGCTGCTCGCTCTCCTCGCCCTGTTCGAGGACGACGGAGACCGCCACCACCTCCTGGCCCAGCGAGAGCGCCTCGGTGACGGCGTGCTGGCTCAGGCGTGAGAGGTGGGTGATGGTGACCACCACGATGGTCCGCTTCTTGATGGGCCGGCCCGGGATCTGACCGATCCCCAGCTCGACGGCCACCTCGGCGTAGTAGCGGTGGATCCGCCGGAACAAGACGATGAACGAGGGGATGGCGATGATGACCACCCACGCCCCCTCGGTGAACTTCGAGATGAGGAAGATGACCGTGGACGCCGCGGTGATCACTGCACCGAAGCCGTTGATGAGGGCCTTGGGCCGCCAACCGGGCGGCCGGGTCCGCCGCCAGTGCACGACCAGGCCCCCCTGGGCCAGGGTGAAGCCGATGAACACGCCGATGGCGAACAGGGGGATCATGGTGTTGGTGTTGCCCCGCACCACGACGAGGAGGATGCCGGACAGGGCGGTCAGCACCCAGATCCCGTTGGCGAAGGTCTGGCGGTCCCCCCGCTGGGAGAACAGGTGGGGGAGGTAGTTGTCGTCGGCCAGCAGGCTGGCCAGGATGGGCAGCCCCCCGAACGACGTATTGGCCGCCAGCGCCAGTACGACGGTGATGGTCAGCGAGACGGTGTAGTACGCCCAGTGGCGCCCGACAGCCTCGGCCATGATCTGGCTGAGGACCGTCTGATCCGACCGGGGCCCGATGTGCCACCGGTCGGCCAGCACGGCCAGGCCGAGCAGCATGGCCCCGAGGATCACGCCGAGGAGCGCCTCGGTCCGCTTGGCCCGCACCTCCCGGGGCTCCTTGAACAGCGGGACACCGTTGGCGATGGCCTCGACCCCGGTCAGGGCACTGCACCCCGCTGAGAAGGCCTTGAGCACCAGCAGCACCGAGACCGCCTCGAGGTCCTTGGTCGGGAGCAGGGAGTGACCGGGCTGAGGGACGCCCACGGCCAGGGGATGGATCAGGCCCACCGCGATGATGGCCAGCAGCCCGACGATGAACAGCAGGGTGGGCAGCAGGAACGCCCGGGCCGCATCGCCCAGGCCCCGCAGGTTGAGGATGGTGACGACGGCGAGGATGCCGAGGCAGAGGGGCACGGTCGCCGAGGTCAGCGAGGGGAAGGCCGACGTCAGCGCGCCGACCCCGGCGGCGATGGAGACCGCCACCGTCAGCGTGTAGTCCACGATGAGCGACGCCGCCGCCACCAGGCTGGTGCCCGCCCCCAGGTTGGCCCGGGACACCGCGTAGGCGCCGCCGCCCCCCGGGTAGGCGTTGATCACCTGGCGGTACGACGTCACCAGGATGATCAGCAGGACGACGATGGCGATGGTGATGGGCAGGACGAGGTGAAGGGCGCCGGCACCGGCTGCGGCCAGCACCACGATGATGGCCTCGGGTCCGTAGGCCACCGACGTGAGGGCATCGAGGGACAGGGCCGACAGGCCCTCCACCGGCGTGATCCGCTGTCTCGAGGTCTCCTGGGCCCGGACGGGCCGCCCGATCAGTGCCCGCCAGGTCGCGGCGGCCACGCCGACGTGCTGGCTCCGCTGATCGGGCATGGCTGCACTGTACGGGATGCCCCCGTCACGGTCCGGACGACCGGTCGGGGGTTGTGGGGCCGGGCGGTGGCACCGCGCCCGGGACGGGTGCCCCTGGCCGTGATGCATCCCTGGTGCGGCTGAGCTGCACGCGGGCTGTGCCCGGGCGCCGCCCGGGTCACCCCGTCGGCGCCGCCGGCTCCGTCGCTCCGTAGGAGGAGTTGAACGCCGTCGCCGAGAGATCCGGCTCGCCCGGGGTCGACACCTGGAGATCGTTCTGGATCAGCGTGCCGGAATCGTTCTGGAAGTCGAGCCCCGCGCCGCTGAGCGGACCACCGATGGTGGTGGCGACACCGGCCCGGTTGACGTCGCCGGCCGCGGCCGAGGCCGGGGCGAAGTGGTAGTCGGCGATGGTCGAGACGGAGCGGCCCACCATCGGTGCCTCCACGATGAACTCGGCGGAGCCGCCCGGTCCCTTGTAGACCTGGGTGGTCGTGAAGCTCCAGTCCTCGGACAGGTCCACCAGGCGGATGTTCCACCTGTTGGTCACGACCTTGGTCTTCTTCTTGGTCACGGTGGTGGTGGAGGTCTGCACGATGGTGGCACTCATCGAATCCCCCGGCAGGACGGGGTCGGGGATGGTGGTCTCGGCGGCCGGCAGGATCTCCCACCAGGCGCTGTAGTGGGCACTGCCGTCGTAGTAGTCCTGCTCGGTGCCGGTCTGGATCAGGTGGGTGTTGTCGAACCCGTCGATGCCCAGCCAGGCCGACGAGTACCAGACCGAGCCGGTGTCAGCGGCTCCGGCGGTGACCGAGGGCACGGTCCACGACCCCGAGACCGACGTGAAGTGCCCCGTTTCGGCGTAGCCCGACCAATTCGACGACGACCAGGTCGACCTGGTCGCCCGGTGGGCACCGGGGGCGGCCGGGACGCGGTACCAGTTGGTGATCACCGGAGCAGGGGCAGTGGCGGGGGCGGCTCCCGCCGACCCGGCCACGGCCGGGCCGGCCAGCACCAGGGCCGCGGCCATCGCTACCGTCAGCTTCGCCACGCGGTCGTTCCTCATGTTCCCCCTCCGAGACCCGTGCCGTCCGTGGCCGTCGCCGGCCCGCGGGTCCATCGCCGTTGGCCAGGACGCTACCAAGGCCAGCGACGGGATGTCTGATGGCCGCCGGAGCAGCCACGGTCCGTGCCCGGGCGGCCCGGCCCGGCGTGGTCAGGGCGTGCTCGCCCGGCGTCGTCGGCGTCAGACCCCGGTGGCCCCTCGTGCCGGCTCCGGTTCCCGTGCCCTCCGGTGGCCCATCCACGACATCGCCCAGTCATCGAGGGGTTGGAGGGCCTGTCCGAGGGATGCTCCGGTCTCGGTCAGCGAGTAGGCGCCCCCGTCGCTCTGCTCGATCAGCCCGGCCCCGCCGAGCTCCCGCAGCCGGTCGTAGAGGACGCTGGACGACATTCCGTCGCACCGGTCGCGCAGCGCCCGGGCCCCCACCGGTCCGCCCCGGAGCTCCCAGAGGATCCGGAGGGACCATCGCCGGCCCAGCAGGTCCATCGCCGCCATGAGCGGCCGGCCAGTGGTCGATCCACGGACTGCAGCCCGCCTTTCCTGCCGCCGCTCATCGGCCATGACACCCTCAACTTCCCGGTCTTGCGTTTCGATTTCCAAAACTCTACACTCGCAGATGTTTCGGAAATCAAAACACAGGAGGAACCATGCCCAGGATCGAACCGGTCGCCCCGCCCTACGGGGCCGACGTCGGCCGACGACTCGAGGCGATGATGCCGCCAGGAGTGCCGCCCATCCAGCTGTTCCGGACCTTCGTGCGGAACCTGCCGATGGCCGACGCCATGGGCACATGGGGAGGCTACGAGCTCAGCAGGCGGCTCTCACTCTCCATGCGTGACCGGGAGATCGTCATCGACCGCACCTGTGCGCGGTGCGACTGCGAGTACGAGTGGGGCGTCCATGTCGCCTTCTTCGCCGAGCGGGTCGGGCTGACCGGTGCCCAGGTGGCCTCGCTCACCCACGGCGACGCGACCGACGCATGTTGGCGTGACGAACGGGACCGCGTCCTCATCGAGGCGGTGGACTCGCTGCACGACACGGCGAGGATCGACGACGTGCTCTGGGGCCGCCTTGCCCGGGTGTTCGCCGACGACGAGCTCCTCGACCTGCTGATGCTGTCCGGCTGGTACCACGCCATCAGCTTCACGGCCAACGGCGCCCAGGTGGCCCTGGAGCCGGATGCCCCGCGCTTCGACGATCTGCGGTGAGCTCAGCCGTCCAACGAGTACCGGTAGACGTTGGTCGACCGGGTCTCGAATCCGATCCGCTGGTAGAGGCGGTTGGCCGCCTCACGGCTGGGGCGGGAGGTGAGGTCGACCGACTTGGCTCCCGCCGCCCGGGCCCGGTCCAGCGCCGCACGCACCAGCGCCTCGCCGGCGCCCGAGCCGCGAGCTGTCTCCTCGACCACGACGTCCTCGATCCATGACAGCAGCCCGGTCGGTACGCGGAAGACGGCCAGGGTCAGCGTGCCGACGATGCGGTCAGACCGGTCCCGGGCCACCAGCAGGATGGACGCGTCCGAGGCCGCGATCGCTTCGAGTTCGGCGCGACCCGGCGGCGGCGACGAGGAGGACAGCTGAGGCACCAGCGCGGCGAACGCCTCGACCAACCCGTCGTCGACCTCGGCCGCCGCCACTTCGGACACCTCGACCTCGGCCCCGGAATCGGTGGATGGCGCCGGTGCGGTCACAGGGTCGGAGTGTAGCCAGGCGGCCCTGGGGGACCGCGGCGGACGGGGGTCAGTCCCGTTCGGGGTTGCCGCGCCAGACCGGTGACCGCACCGAGTCGTAGAGTACCTCGACCGGCTCACCCCGCAGGGCGGCGAAGACGTGTGCCCCCCACCGTTCCGCCCCCGCCAGGGGGAAGGGCAGCTCGTCCAGGGCGAACCAGCCCACGTCGGCGCATTCCAGCGGATGGGGCTCCAGCGTGCCGCCGACCGCCCGGCACTGGAACACCAGCGAGTAGAGCGGTATGCGGCTGATGCCGATCCGGAGCCCGTCCAGCACGGCGATGAGCCGGACCACCTCGACCTCGATGCCGGTCTCCTCGAGGACTTCCTTGACCACCACCTCGGCCGCCGAGTACCCGATGTCGGCCCAGCCCGTCGGATACAGCCACACGCCGGAATCGGCCCGCTGCACGAGCAGGATCTCACCCTTGTCGTTGCCCACGGCGGCGCCCACGGCCACCTTCGGGGTGACGTAACCGGGCACGCCCTTGCCCACGGTGTCCAGCCACTCCTCGACGATCCCGTCAGCGTCCTCGGCCCCCTCCGGGCCCAGGTCGGCGGCCACCCGGATGTCGGCGGCCACGTGCAGGACCTCCTCGAAGCGCTCCTGCTCGTAGAGGGACTCGGTGAAGCCCAGGCCGGTCCGCGCGATGCCCGCCAACGCCTCGCTCCACCGGATGAGCTGCTTGGGAGAGGGTGTGGGGTCCACCAGCCCGACGCTACCCCCTGCCGAGGCAGAGCCGCATCCATCGTGCACAATGGAGTGTGGCCGTGAACGAAGACTGTCGCCATTACATCATGCAGACCACGTCCCACGAGGAGAAGCTCGAGCGGTGCCGGGTCGGCGCCAACGAGCAGATCCCCTTCGCCTGCCCCGAGGGCTGCCTGTTCTACGAGCCCCGCAAGGTGTCCGGGGCCGGGTGGACCATCCGCACCCCCGACGAGAGCTGATCCCGCCGCCCCGGTCCCGTCGGACGGACGGGACCTGACTCAGCTCTCGACCACGTCGCCGAGCAGGTCCACCCGGACGCCCGAGGACTGCAGCCAGGCCACGGCACGTTCGACCGCCGCCCCGTCCCCGTCCAACTCGCAGACGATCCAGCCGCTGTCCTCGCCCACATCGGCCCGGCGGATGTTGGGGACAACGTCGAACTCCTGGACCATCCGGCCGAGGATGGGCTCGCGCACCAGGGCCTCGGGGAAGGTGAGCTTGACCCGCACCCCGATCATCGGAGTGACCCGGTGCGGTGGGGCCGGGCCGGGGCCGTCCGCCCGCCGGACAACGCATCGTTGAGGTTCCCGGACCGGAACCCGTCGAGGTCGAGGGTGACATACCGGTAACCGGCCCGGTGGATAGCCTCGCTGACCTCGTGCCGGGCGGCGACCACGGCGGCCAGGTCGTCAGGTGGCACCTCGATGCGGGCCGTGTCGCCGTAGTGGCGGACCCTGAGCTGGCGGAATCCCAGCTCCCGCAGGGCCGACTCGGCCCGGGTCACCGACTGCAGGGTGCCGAGCGTGACGGGGGTGCCGTAGGGGATCCGCGAGGCCAGGCAGGCGGCAGCCGGCTTGTCCCAGGTCCGCAGGCCCAGTCGCCGCGACCACTCCCGCACGTCCGCCTTGGTGAATCCCGCCTCCACCAGGGGGAACCGGGCTCCGGCCTCGAGGGCGGTCTGCTGGCCCGGCCGATGGTCGCCCAGGTCGTCGAGGTTCACCCCGAGGACCATGGTCGGGCCCGGACAGGCGTTCCCCGAGGCCGACGGGGCCGACGCCGACGTGGCCGACGTGATGGCGCTCAGCCCGTCCATCAAGGAGGCCTTGCAGTGGGAGCAGCGTGTGCCGTCGTTGGCCACGTAGGCGGGGTCGGCCAGCTCGTCCGTCTCGATCTCGTCGTGGCGCAGGCCCCACTCGGCGGCCAGGCTTCGGCAGTCGGCCCGCTCCTCGGGGGCCAGCGAGGGCGACACGGCCGTCACGCACTGGACCTGCCCCGTCCCGAGGGTGTCGGTGGCCACCCAGGCCAGGAACGAGGAGTCGGCCCCGCCGCTGAAGGCCACCACCATCGGTCCGATCCGCTGCAGGCAGGCCCTCAGGCCGTCGAGACCACCCGCCGCCGGCGGGTCACCCATCCACGGTCACCTGGGCCAGGACCGTCTCCACCGGCGCCACCAGCCCGGTCAGGAACGGGCCGAATTCGGCGAACCGGGCCGAGCCCTCGTCGAAGCGCATGGTGTAGACGCAGTCCTTCAGGTCGTCGGGATGGACGCCGAACAGGGTGACCCCCCACTCCCAGTCGTCGATGCCGGTGGAGCCGGTGATGACCTGGACCACCCGGCCCTTGAAGGCCCGACCCGCCGTGCCGTGGCCGTACATCATGGCCTTGCGCTCCTCGAAGGGCATGGTGAACCAGTTGGACCCTTCGGCGTCGCCCCGACGCTTGGACATCGGGTAGAAGCAGAACGCCGTCATCCCCTCGGGCGGCAGCACGGGATGCAGGCGGGCCTCTTTCATCTCGTCGGGGACGCCCGCCGCGTACTCGGACACCTCGGTGAGCGACACGTACGAGTCCACGACCACCAGGCCGGCCGCCTGCAGGTCGGACTGCAGTCGGCGAAGGCGCCAGAGGTCGGCGCCGAGGGCCATGAACCCCAGGTCGGCCTTGTGGCCCAGCATGGCCACCGACACCACCTGCACCTGGTCCGCCTCGGCCCGCTTGACCGCCTGGACCACGGCCTGGGTGTCGCAGGTCGGGACCCCCGGCTGCGAGGAGGATTCCGAGAGCTTGCAGAACAGGTGGAGCACACCCCAGCCGACGGACGGGACGAGGGGTTCGGTCACGGTCCCAGTCTAGGGAAAGAACGAGGGCGCCCTGTCGGGCGCCCTCGGTTCGGTACTGTGACAACCCCGGTGGGGGCGGGCCCGGCGATCCGGGCCGCACGGGACTAGAAGTCGTCCATACCCCCGGGCATGGCCGGTGCGCCCTCTTCGGGCTTGTCCACGATGACCGCCTCGGTGGTCAGGAACAGGGCCGCGATGGAGGCGGCGTTCTGCAGGGCCGACCGGGTCACCTTGACGGCGTCGATCACACCCGTCTTGAACAGGTCCTCGTACTCGCCGGTGGCGGCGTTGAGGCCCTCATTGGGCTTCTTGAGGTTGCGGACCTTGTCCACGATGACCCCACCCTCGAGACCGGCGTTGACGGCGATCTGCTTGAGGGGCTCCTCGACGGCCCGGGCCACGATGCGGGCACCGGTGGCCTCGTCGCCCTCCAGCTTGTCGGCGGTGTCGAGCACGGCGGCCTGGGCCCGCAGCAGGGCGACCCCACCACCGGGGACCACACCCTCCTCGATGGCGGCCTTGGTGGTGGACACGGCGTCCTCGATGCGGTGCTTCTTCTCCTTGAGCTCCACCTCGGTGGCGGCACCGACCTTGATGACGGCCACGCCGCCCGACAGCTTGGCCAGACGCTCCTGGAGCTTCTCTCGGTCGTAGTCGGAGTCGGTGTTCTCGATCTCGGCCTTGATCTGGTTGATCCGGCCCTTGATCTCGTCGTCCGAGCCGCCGCCCTCGACCACCGTGGTCTCGTCCTTGGTGACGACCACCTTGCGGGCGGTGCCCAGCAGGTCGAGGCCCACGTTCTCGAGCTTGAGGCCGACCTCCTCGGTGACCACCTGGCCGCCGGTGAGGATGGCGATGTCCTGGAGCATGGCCTTGCGGCGCTCACCGAAGCCGGGGGCCTTGACGGCCACGCTGCGGAAGGTGCCACGGATCTTGTTGACCACCAGGGTGGCCAGGGCCTCACCCTCGAGGTCCTCGGCGATGATCACGAGGGGCTTGCCACCCTGCATGACCTTCTCGAGCAGGGGAAGCAGGTCACGTACGGCGGTGATCTTCGAACCGACCAGCAGGACGTAGGCGTCCTCCATGACCGCTTCCATGCGCTCGGGGTCGGTCACGAAGTAGGGGGAGATGTAACCCTTGTCGAAGCGCATGCCCTCGACCAGGTCCATGTCCATGCCGAAGGTCTGGGACTCCTCGACGGTGATGACGCCATCCTTGCCCACCTTGTCGATGGCCTCGGAGATCATCCCGCCGATCTCGGTGTCGGCAGCGGAGATGGACGCCACCTGGGCGATCTGCTCCTTGGAGTCGGTCTCCCGGGCGATGCCGCGCAGTGAGGCGACGGCGGACTCCACCCCGGCCTCGATGCCCTTCTTGAGGGACATGGGGTTGGCCCCGGCGGCCACGTTCCGCAGTCCCTCGTGGACCATGGCCCACGCCAGGACGGTGGCGGTGGTGGTGCCGTCGCCGGCGACGTCGTCGGTCTTCTTGGCGACCTCTTTGACCAGCTCGGCGCCGATGCGCTCGAACGGGTCCTCGAGCTCGATGTCCTTGGCGATGGACACGCCGTCGTTGGTGATGGTGGGGGCGCCCCACTTCTTGTCGAGGACGACGTTGCGGCCTTTGGGTCCGAGGGTGACGCGAACGGCGTCGGCGAGCTTGTTCATGCCGCTCTCGAGGGACCGGCGGGCCTCCTCGTCGAACGTGATCAATTTGGCCATCTGGTGTTCCTCCGTGGTGGTTAGCACTCTGCACTGTCGAGTGCTAACAGCAAACCACGTCTGGGGCGCCCGCGCAACAGCAGGATGGCTCCGAACCTCTCGAACGGCGCCGTTCTCAGGCTCGGACCCGAACGTGCCGATAGGTCAGCATGCGACGGGCAGGCGCATGCATGGGTACAGCTATGGCCGCACTCCTGCTGGCGGGCGCGGTCGCGTTTCCCCAGGTGGCGTGGGCTACCAGCGCCAGAAAGACCGTGGAGGTCCGGGCCGTCGTGCGGCACCCCAGGCCTTACCGGTGCGTGCTGTGGGTCGGCCCCACCGGGCGGCGGGCCACGGCTTCGACCGCTGACGGCGGGTCCGCTGACGGCGGGTCCGCTGACGGCGGGTCCGCCGACGCATCGCCGTCGCCGACCACCCGTCCCCAGCCCACGGGCGACATGACGGTCGAGATCCCGCCCGTGGCCATCGTGCGGGCCCACGGCCGACGTCTGTTCGTGACCACCAACACCGAAGGGCCCCCGAACGCCCGGGAGGCCATCTATTACGTGTCCACGTCCAGCAGCGGTGTGGCCCCGGACTCCATCCGCGAGCTGGTGATCGCCGGCTGCCCGGCCCACAGCATCCGCTGAGCGGTCCCTGGGCGCTCCGCACCGCTGGCTGACGGCAGGCGCGGCCCCGTGTCCCCTGGCCTGTGGTCCGCTGCCGGACACCCGCCCCAACAGCTGTCACCCCGCACGATCAGGGGAATTGCCTCTTTCCGTCCGGAGAAGTGAGGTGTAACAATACTTCTCCTCTCTATGAGAGGGGAATTGATCCCGGCCGGTCGCCGAGGAACGGCGGGCACCGTCCGAAGATCCCCTGGTGAGGCGTGTACGGGACTGATGAACATCGACGAACGCAGCCGTCGGCGGTTGCCGGCCGTGGAGGAGCGCTACATGACCGTCGCCATCGACGAGCTTCCGTCCGCAGGGATGATCGTGCCTGGGGTCGCATGGCTCGGTGACGCCCAGCGGGCGACAAAGACGGGTCTCAGCCTCCTGTTCCTGACGGCCGGGATCACGGTGCAGGACACGGAACCCCCCGGCGAGACACTGCTGGCGTGGTCCGACCTGGACAGCGTCTCCTGTGACCACGAGGTGTTGCTGACCGACGGTCGGGCGGCTGCGGTGCTGGAGATACGGTCGGGCGACCAGTCGATCCAGTTCCTGCTGCCCAACGACACCGTTGCCCCAGGTCAGGTGGCCTACTTGCGCCAGGCGCTCCCGGCGTGGCTGGACCGGTACCGGGGGCCGGCACCTGCGGATGTTCCTCCGGTCCCGACCCGGTGGGATGCGCCTCAGGCCTCCTCCTCCAACAGTGCCTGGGAGGGCGCCGTCCCGGGCGGGACGGCTGCGGTGGCCGGGGCCTCGGTCGTGGCGGGCAACGGGCTCGCCACGGGCAACGGGCATCCGACGGGCAACGGGCTCGCAGCCGGCAACGGGAATGCGCCGCGGGTCACCCCGATGCCGCCCGCCCCCGCCGCACAACCCGCCGCTCCTGTCACCGCACAACCCGCCGCTCCGGTGACCGCACAACCCGCCCAGCCTCCACTCTCGGCACCGCCCGCCCCCGCTCCTGTGATCGCCCCTCCGGCCGTGCCGGCCACCTGGGCGCCCCCGGCCGCGACGCCGCCTGCACCGACGGCCTGGGTGCAGATCCCGCCGCCCCGTCCCGCTACTCCGGCGACCGATCCAGGAGTGGTGCCTCCGGTGACGACCCAGCAGGCGCCGTTACTGGGAAGGCCCCCGACCTACTCGGGATCTGCGGGCTCGCCCGCCCTGTCGATGCCCGTCGCCCCCACGGCATGGTCGGACCTGCCGGCCACCGTTCCGCTCATCGCCGCCCCCCGGCCGACGCCACGTGTCGCTCCCGAATCCGAACCTGCACCCATGGCTGTCACGGCCGGCGTCCCCGTGCCGCCGGCCACGGGGACGGAATGGGTCGTTCCCGCCGAGGCCGTCCCGGCCCCCGAGCAGGTCAACGAGCGTTCGGGCGAACCGGAGGCACCCAGGCGGGCGGGGAGAACGTGGCGGGTCGCCGTGATCGCCCTGGTCGTGATCCTGGTCGCCCTGATCGGTGGGGCGGTGTACCTGATCACGAGGCCCACCCACGGCCCCTCCACGACCGCCTCACCGGCGACCATCGCCCTGGCCAAATCGATCAATGTCAGGATTTCCGACCTGCCGGCAGGCTGGATCGCCACACCCGCAGCCGCGCCGGTGGCGCCCTCGTCCCCTCTGATCCACTACCAGGCGGAGCGGTCCCTGGCGACGTGCATCGGCCAGCCATTGGCGGCGGTCAAGGGGTGGCTGGGCGGCGCCGCGTTTCCGGGCGCGGTCGTGACCGCCACCTCACCGACATTCCAGAGTGGGGCGGCGCCGATCGTTCGGATCTTCTCCACGACGACGGTGCTGGCGTCGGCGTCGGAGGCCCAGTCGTTGGCGGCGTTCTTCGACGCCCCCAACTTCGGCCAGTGCTTCGGCCAGTACCAGGCGGCGGCAGTGGTGGCGCCCGCCACGGCCCAGGTGCAGCCGGTTCCTCTCACCGCCCCGGCCGGGGTGAAGGCGCATGGCTACCTGACGACCTTCACCCTGGCTGACCACAGCAGCGTGGTGGTCGGTGAGGCGTTCATCGTCGGCGGCACCACCGTGACGGTCCTGTCCCCGTCTTCGGATGGCCCGTCCATTCCGGCCTCGGACTTCGCCCCGGCCTTCTCTGCGGTGGCCGGACGGGTGTCCCGGGCCTCCGGGCAGTAGTTCCGCGCCTCGGGTCCCCTCCGTCGGCGGTGCGGTGACCGCCCCGCGGGACGATGCGTGACCCCGGACCGATCGGAACGTCATCAGCGGAGGACTGATCCCATCGGTCGGTTCGCCTGAGGTCAGTCGGACACTGGGGACGGGTTCGACGTGGCCTCGGGGAACCGGCGCACCGGTCCGGCCGCGCTCCGAGGGTCGATGTCGGTTGCTTCGGTGCTCGAGCCATCACTATCCGTGAGTTTCTGAGGGTTCGCTTGACAAGGATTGGTGCCCTCTATACATTCCCCTTAATCCCGATCAAATAAGTCGGAATTATGGGAATGAGGGTCATCGGGTGGAGCGAGCCGAGAGTCCCCTGAACGAACAAGGAGCACGTGGATGCGCAGTGCAGCTGAACACGACGGACGGAGGAACTGAGCGGTGAAGAAGAGCAACATTCTCAAATTCGGCCTGATCGGAGTGGCGGCCACGGTGCTGCCGCTCGTCGGGGCCAGCCAGGCGTTCGCCGACTACGCACCACAGCCGGGCGACGTCGTGGGCGTGGGTGGCGACACGCCGCAGTACGCCCTCCAGTTCGGGGCCGACGGGGACACCAGTGGTGACCTCGGATGGAACAGCGCCGGTGCCTACAACCGCCTGGTGACGTTCAACGCCACGGCGGACGGCAACGGCCGGTCCGCCTACACCAACAGCGTCACCACCGGCACGGCGTCGGTGGCCCTCAACCCCACCGACGTCCTGCGGGCCGGCACGGTGCCCGTCCAGCGGGTCCAGAGCAGCGGTGCCAGCATCACGGCACTCTTGGCCGACACCAGCACGCCTGAGACGATCAACTTCGTCTTCAGCGCCAGCGAGCCGACTGCGGCGCAGCAGAGCCAGGCCGGCACCCAGGGCTGGGGCTACCTGCACGTCGTGGAGATCGGGACGGACTCGGTCCAGGTCGCAGTCGACAACGCGGCGACCAATGCCCCGTCGGGTCTGTCGGTTGCAGATCTGCTGAAGATCTACACGGGCGCGTACACCACGTGGAATCAGATTCCGGGCAACTCGGGCGGTTCGACCGATGCCATCGTCCCGCTGCTCCCACCGTCGGGGTCGTCCATCTATAAGACATTCATCGCCGACCTGACGACGGCTAACGGGGGTACCGCACCCACCATTGCCTCCAGCGTCAAGACGGTGGAGCAGAACGACCCCACCGCCATCACGTCCAACGCCAGCTCGGCCGACGCCATCGTGCCGTTCTCGGCGGCACGACTGGCGCTCTGGAACGACGGGTACTTCCACAACCCGAACACGGTCTTCCCGGGGAGCTCGACCTCGCTGACCCCCGGCGTGAAGCTCCTGTCGGGAACCCCGGGTGACGGGACCGTGTACTCCAGCCCCATCACCGACTACGTCATCTTCCGACAGAGCGACGCCTCGTCGACGACGTCGTTCGAGCCGGGTGGGACGAAGAACTGGGTGCAGTCGCTGTTCTCCAATCCCGGTGGCTCGTCGCCGTTCTTCGCCAAGTCGACCGGCCAGGCCCTGATCGCCGCTTCGGGCGTGACGCCTGTCTACAACGACCTGGGCGACGTATCGCACGGCTAGCCATGCCCGACGAACGGATCGGGTGGGTGTCGACATCGGGCACCCACCCGATCCGGACCGGTGGGACGCCCCCTGTCCCGACCGGGCCGTATGCCTCACCGTGACCCGCACCATCCCTATCAGCACACAGAAGGAACGGAACCAACCAACATGAAGAAGCTCTTCACATCCCTAGCGGCGGTGAGCCTGATCACTGTCACCATGGGATCCCTCGCCGTAGGGCTCTCCGGCAGCGCCTTCGCTGCCGGGAACCCGCCGTGGGAACCCGTGGCCAATCCGCCGCAAGCGGGCAGCCTGACGTTCTACAACGCCGCCGGCCAGCAGATCACCGGCGGGTCGACCACGGCCCAGCCGTTTGCGGCCTACGTCCAGGGATCGACCGTGCTCCACGCGGGCGACACCAAGGCCACCGTGCTCGGCTACACGCCGGTCAACGGGGAGGCACCCGGTGCGTGGACCGGTGAGGCCATCAGCGCCTCCACCACGTTCCCGAACGCGTCCGCCCCCGGAAGCCTCGGCACGTCGTCGCTGCCCCTGGTCACGGGTGCGGCCGGCGACGAATCGATCGCCACGTACGTGGGGGACATCCCCAACACCGACACCTCGAGCGACGGCTACGCCGGGCTCTACGTGCTCCGCCTGAAGACCTCCGGGACGTCGGCCGGTGTGTCGACGAGCTACGACTCGGCTGACATCCAGGTCACCGGGAGCACCTGGTCGGTCGTCTATCCGACTCCGACCTTGACCAGCACGTCGACGTCGCTGAGCGCGCTGCCCGCCAGCCCCCAGGTGTCGGGGACCTCGGTCAACCTCACGGCCACGGTGACCCCCTCGGCTCCGGGCACGGTGCAGTTCGAGAGTGGCGGGACCGACGTCGGGACCCCGGTGACGGTCACCGGTGGCACGGCGAGCCTGGCGACCACCGCACTGCCGGTCGGCACCGACAGCCTGAGCGCTGTCTTCACGCCGGCGCAGTTCTCGGCCTACAGCGGGTCGACCGGTACCGCCTCGTACACCATCAACCCTGCGCCCGCCGCGACGACGTCGTCGGCCCTCGGGATCAACCCGTCGACCGCAGCCGCCGACACGGCCGTGGCGCTCACCGCCACGGTGTCCAGCGGAGGCAGCACCGTTGCCTCGGGTGCCGGTACCGTCGACTTCTACGACAACGGGACCAGCACGGCTGACACGGTGACCGGTGGTTCGCTCCTGCAGGCCGTGCCGGTCGGTGCCGGGGGAGTGGCGACGCTCAACTACAGCTCGTTCGCCGTGGGTACCCACAACATCGTGGCGGAGTTCCTGCCCACGAACACGACGGTGTACCAGAGCTCACTGTCCCCGTCGGTGCCGTTCGTGGCGACCGCTCCGACCTACCTGCCCGACGCACAGACCGTCGAAGTGGGGATTCCGGCCGGGACGCTCACCATCACGACCCCGTACACCCCGGCCACCCCGTTCCAGCTGGGCACGGCCTCGCTGAACGTGGGTGATTCCGAGTTCACCGCCAGTGCTGCCTTCGGGACCCCCGCCAGCGACGGCCCCAA
>Ga0302320_10006381_pt1 | contig 26178 bp, 23 predicted proteins | sample Bog_T0_3_FD_202130 | JGI IMG/M metagenome (GOLD analysis project Ga0302320, IMG submission 202130) | Peat permafrost microbial communities from Stordalen Mire near Abisko, Sweden - Bog_T0_3 | ecosystem: Environmental > Terrestrial > Soil > Wetlands > Peat | place: Sweden: Abisko, Stordalen Mire... | reverse complement strand
CCAGCGCCGTTCACCATGCATGCAATCGAGCCGTCCAGCTTGATGTAGTTCAGAGCAAACTTCGACGCCTCGACCTCGAGCGGATCCTCCTCGGCCAAGTCGCGCAGCTCCTTCAGGTCCTTGTGCCGGAACATCGCGTTGTCGTCGAAGTTGATCTTGCAGTCCAGCGCCATCAACTCGCCGTCCTTGGTCGTGATGAACGGGTTGATCTCCATCAGGCTCGCATCGGTCTCGATGAAGGCCTTGTACAGCCCGGTCATGAACGCGACCGCCGGGTTGATCTGCTTCGCGTTCAGCCCCAGCTTGAACGCCAGCCTGCGCGCCTGGTAGGGCTGCAGACCCAGCGCCGGCTCGATGGTCTCCTTATAGATCAGCTCGGGCGTGTCGTGCGCCACCTGCTCGATCTCCATGCCACCTGCCTGCGACGCCATGAACACGATCTTCGCGCTGGCGCGGTCCAGCACCAGCCCCAGGTACAACTCGCGCTCGATCGCCGAGCCTGCCTCGATCAGCAACCGCTGGACTTTCTGCCCCGCCGGGCCGGTTTGGTGGGTCACCAACTGCATTCCCAGGATCGCCTTCGCCGCAGCGTCCGCGGCCTCGATCGTCTTGACGACCTTCACGCCGCCGCCCTTGCCGCGTCCACCGGCGTGGATCTGGGCCTTCACCACCACAGCCACATTGCCCTTGCCAAACAGCGACTTCGCCGCTGTGTCCGCCTCTTCCAGCGTGGTGGCCATCTCGCCGTCGGGCACGGGAACGCCGTACTTCCTCAGAATGTCTTTTGCCTGATACTCGTGAATCTTCATGTTGTTTGGTCTCGGTCGCGTGGAATTGCGCGCAAGTCCGATGATAGCGGATGTGCACCCCCACGGCGAATTGCGCTCGGTCACGGTCGCACATCGAAGCCGAATATCGCACACTCCTCGACTCGCTGGCTCACTCGCCGCCTACTTCACACCGGAGTACGCTCCGCAGGCGTTTGGCCTGGCGTTGCATATTTGCGGGCCGCGGGCACGCAGAATCGCGAGCACAGCCGGCTGGTCGCGCTTGGAGACCTCGAAGATCGCCACCTGAACGGCATCTCCGGAGTCCGCATAGTTGATGGTGAAGAAGTATCTCCGCACCCGAGGCGCGGCCAGAACCACAGCGATCGCCGGCAGAACCCCCAGATGGTGCGCCACCTCATTGCGTGACTCGAAGTTACGAATGTTCTTATATTCGATCTCAATCTGTCCGGGTGTCCCATCCGGCTTTTTGAACTTGAAGATCAGCAGCGTTGGAGAGGTCGTATCCAGGACCCCGAACGTGCCTGTTGCAATCCCCGCAGTTCCGCCCGCGTACCCGGCCTGCCCCGGCTCCATCGCGAAGGCCGGAGCCACTGCCAGCAACCACAGCAGGAGCATGAGGGCACCGCCTGCTACCGTGATTCTTCGTGCTGTTGAAGCCCTTCGTGCTTGGTTCGCTGTTCCTTGTTTCCTCATCTCCGGTCTTCCCCGCATCTCTACCCGCAGTCGCCACGCCGCGTGCAGGGTCTTCACGTCCTTGCGCCAGACCGGCAGCACCAAAGACATCGCCAGCCCTTCCAAATTGCAGGCAATCCCAAGCGCCAGCGCTACCGGGAGCAGCGGACGCGCATGCCGCGAGGCAAATACCGCAACCACCGCCGTCGCCATCGTCAGGCCCCACGCTTTCGCAAGGTAGGAGTGGTAGCTGGCCGGCTTGCCGAACTTGGCGAAGTTCAGCCCAAAGCTCCCCCCCTCCAGAGCCAGCAGCGCCGCCAGCAGGCCGGCGTTATCACGTAACAGTTGCGGCTGCCCGATCCAGATCGCAATCGCCACGCACCCGTAGAACACGGTGTCTGCCATCGAGTCGAACAGCCGCACCCCCGCCGTATCGCACCGCCACCGCCGCGCCAGCACCCCATCGAAGATGTCCGACATAAGCGCCGCCACCACAATCCACGCCAAGGTCAGACCGTTCCAACCGCACTTCTCTCCCGCGATCAGCACCGGCCCCAGCAACGCCCGGCCCGCCGCCATCGCCCACGGCAATCGTTCTCTTTGGATTCTGATTCGCATCGCTCGCCTCCCTGGCGCTGCTGCGCCGATGAGGTGAGCCTATCCATTCCGCCCAAGCCAAAAAGCCGCCTGAGGACACTTTCGCAAGTGTCACAAGAGAGGCTAGCCTTTAGCCACTAGCTCTTAGCTGGTGCATTGCAGCATTGATGCATTTTCGTCCAAAGAGCGAGCAACAAGGACCCATTGGCTAAAAGCTAATAGCTAACGGCTAATAGCTTCTTCTCCCGAATACTCGCGCAGCAGGCCGCTGGCCGAGTCAGCCAGCAGCGGAAACACAATGCGAAATGGCTTGCTGGGAAGGGTGGGCAGATTCGCGGTAACGCTGTCGCACAGGATCGCCGTCACCTGCTCCAGTCCGCGCCGCCAGCGCGGCTTGCGTGCGTCGCGGAAGACCAGCGCCTCGGGCGGCAGCCCCGCAGCAATCAACATGGTTCGCGCGCCATCCAGGAACCCCGGCCAGTGCGACACCACTCCCACCAGATGCCCGGCGGGCGCGGGCAGCCATGGGCTGAGCCACTGATTCGGAGACCGGATGGGAAGCGTCACCAGTTCCACTCCCTTGGGCAGGGCGGCGCGCAGCAGCTTCGCTTGACTTGGCCGGCATAACGGAATGGCCCCCGCCAACATCTCCGCCCGGTCGCAATCCTCGGGCAACGCCTCGCGGACGGCCCAACTGGTGGCCTGGCGCAGCTCCGCCAACAGAATGCGGCACAGCTCAGCGTCGGGATCGATCAGCACGAAGTGGTCGGGCAACGGAGCAGCCAGCCATTGCAGCACCCGCGCGCGCACCGCCGCCTCCGGGAGCCCCAGTTCGCGCGTGGCGCGAAAGAACCCGGCGATATGGTGGTCGATCCTTTGCTCCGCGGTCGATGGCTCCTCCGCCTGGGCGCGGACGTAGATGCCGCTCCCCCGGCGCCGCTCCGTCCAGCCTTCCTTCTGCAACTGGCGATAGCCCGCGCTGACCGTGTTGGGATGCAGCGCAAACCGGCGCGCCAGCTCGCGCGTGCTGGGCAACCGGTCGCCCGGGCGCAGATCGCCGCAAAGGACAGCAAGCACCACCTGCGTCACCAACTGCCGGTAGATCGGTACCTCGCTGCTATGTGCGAACCAGAGACGCATAGGGGTTGTCAGTTGCAGGTTGCAGGTTGCAGGTTGCAGGTTGCAGGTTGCAGGTTGCAGGTTGCAGGTTGCAGGTTGCAGGTTGCAGGTTGATAACGATACGCCCATCTTCATCGCTCGCCCTGCTACGCTTAACTACCGCGTTGAGATTAGCACCTCGTTCGCAACTGACAACCTGCAACCTGCAACTGACAACTTCTTATGTCCCAGCCTTATCTGAAACGCATCATGGAAGAACGCGCCGCGCTGCCCCGCGAAGAGGCGCGCGACCTGATGCGGCATATCCTTACCGGCCAGCTCGCCGACCTCGAGCTCGCCGCGCTGCTGGGCGCCATCTCCGCCCGCGGAGAATCCCCGGCCGAGCTCGCCGGCTTCGTCGACGCCATGCGCGCCGCCGCAACCCCGGTGCCTTTGGATGAAGCGGAGCGCAGTCAGCTGGTGGACACCTGTGGCACCGGTGGAGACGCCAGCGGCACCTTCAACATCTCCACCGCCGCCGCGCTAGTCGCGGCCGCTGCGGGGGCGGCAGGGACCGGAATTATGGTGGCCAAGCACGGCAACCGCGCCGTCACCTCTGCATGTGGCTCCGCCGACGTGCTTGAGGCCCTGGGCATCCCCGTCGCGCTCTCGCCGGAACGGGCCGCAGCGGCGCTGCGCACCCACCGCTTCGCCTTTCTGCATGCACCTACCCTGCACCCGGCGATGAAGGCCGTCATGCCCGTGCGCCGCGCCCTCGGCGTCCGCACCGTCTTCAACGTCCTCGGCCCGCTTACCAACCCGGCCGGCGCGCGCGCCCAGGTCATGGGCGTCTACTCCGCCCACCTCGTTCCCGTTGTTGCCGAGGCCATGCGCCTGCTCGGGGTCCGCCACGCCTTCGTCGTCCACGGTTTTGTCGATTCCAGCCGAACGATTGGCATGGACGAGCTCTCCATCTCCGGTCCCAGCCAGATCGCCGAGGTCCGCAGTGATACGGTGGTCTTCCTCGAACTCACGCCCGAGCAGGTCGGCCTCCACACCGCCCCCATCGACCGCCTGCGTGGAGGCGATGCCGCCGCCAACGCCCAGATCCTCCGCGACCTCTTCGCAGGCGAACCGGGTCCGCGCCGCGACGTGGTGCTGCTCAATGCCGCCGCCGTCCTGATCACCGCAGGGCTGATTCCCGCTTCAATCTCCGATCGCCACGAAGCGCTGCGCGCCGGCATCGAGCTTGCCGCCCGGACCATCGACTCGGGCGCCGTCACCCGCCTCGTCGCTTCGCTCGCAGCAGATCGTTGACCGTTTTACGTTGTGCGTTGTGCGTTCTCGGTGGTTCGTTGACCGACCGGTTTTCATTCCTCAGACACGCCTGCCTTCAACGTAGAACGTAGCACGTACAACGTAAGTCGTCCGCAACTCCCGGCGCGTACAATCTCCTGCAAGCAGGAAAGCCTGCCCAGGAGAAGCACGTATGTCCACATATCCCCAGCCCACCGTCGCATTCGACCCCGCCATGGTCACCACTGCGCTCGAGCTTCCCGGCTACAAGATCGTCCGCAACCTGGGTGTGGTGCGCGGCATCGTGGTGCGCTCGCGCAACCTCTTCGCCACCCTCGGCGCCGGCCTCCAAACCATCCTCGGCGGCAACATCACCCTCTACACCCAGCTCTGCGAGAAGACCCGCCAGGACGCCTTCACCATGATGATGGAGCACGCCGCCGAGCGCGGAGCCAACGCCGTCATCATGGCCCGCTACGACGCCAACGAGCTGATGCAGGGCGTCACCGAGGTGCTGGCCTACGGCACCGCCGTCGTCGTGCAAAAGCTATAGGGCGCGGGCCCGCTGATCGCTCGCCGCCCTAGCTTGCTTCGGCCAGAGCTGCTTCTTTGGCGAACCCGTATCCCTCGTATACCTGCGAGAAGACAGCGTCCCAACTACATCCCAGGGCGTACGCACGCGCGGCCTGGCCCATCCTCTTCAGCCGTGCCCGGTCCGCTGCCAGCGTAGCGATCGCCTGGGCGAATCCATCGTCGGGCACCACAAAGCCGGTCTCGCCGTCGCTCACAACAAACTTCGGCCCGCCATCCGGGGTCACCACCGCAGGCACGCCGGCGGCCAGCGCCTCCAGCACCACGTTGCCGAAGGTGTCGGTGTGCGACGGGAACACCAGCACGTCCATGTCGGCGTAGCCCGCGGCCAGCGGCTCGCCGCGCAGCACTCCGGCGAAGTGGGCCGCATGGAGCTCGTGCCGCAACTCTTCCTCCTCGTCCCCGTGGCCGATGATGTTGAAGCGGATGCCCGCCAGCCCCAGCGCCTCTAGTTCGCGCTCGATCCGGATCAGCAGCGCCACATTTTTCTCAATCGATAGCCGCCCCACATATCCCAGCGCCAGGGTCGGGTCCGCCTCGCTCCGGGTGCGCCGCGTGGGTGAAAACAGATGGGTGTCCACGCCGCGCTGCATCAGGTGGCAGGGCTTGCCGGTCCTGCGCTCCAGCATGGTGCAAAGTTCCTCATTGGGCGCGAACAGCACCTGCGCCAGGCTGTAGAAGCGCACGATCACGGCGAGCGACGCCGTCTCCACGTCATGCTCCATGCGCGCGCCGGAGTCGCCCGGCATCCGCTGCGTCAGCCACGCCAGCCGCCGGGCCGAATACTCATGCAGATTGGTATGCCAGCTCGCCGCCAGCGGGACGCCGTGCTTCCGCGCAAAGTACGCGCCAAAGATGCCCAACTCGCTCGGCCCGGTGATGTGGATGATGTCCGGCTGGAAGGCCCGCAGTTGCCGCGAGATCTCTTCGCCATGGCGCCAGAACAGCGGGTCGAATTGGAGGTCCTTCTCCATGCGGACCGCCAAGGGGCTGCGCCGTAGGTCGAGGGTGTGCAACTCGCCCGCCTGCACGGCCACCCGGCGCGCGGTGTGCGGCCCCGCGCTGGCCCGCACACACAGAAACGGCAACCGGTGCCGCTGCGCATAGGCCTGGAAGTTGCGGCTGGTGTGGGCAACCCCGTTCACCTCGTGGAACGAGTCGGGAAAGTACGCGATCCGCGGCAGGTCCATCGACGTTTTCCGTTCTACGTTGTTCGTTCTACGTTCCTCCGCTTTCTGCAATGTTCCCGAACGGACAACTTAGAACGTACAACGGTCAACGTAGCCGTTCGGCCAGCGCGGAACGCATGGCGCTCGCATCGTTCCACGCAAAGCGAAGACCCTGCGAGACCGGCGCCGCGCCCAGCAGGCGAATCGCGGCGAGGAATGCGTTCAGATAAGACGGCGCGTGACCATCGTTCCAGAGCTCGGAGAGTGGCCGCGGGACTCCGTTCGCATCCGGATGATAGACCCGTTCGTCCCAGCGCCGCGAACCCTCGGGGAAGTCGGGATAGTTGCGGATCGCGGCCAGCGTGGAGTTCAGGATGCGGTGCTTCCATGGCTCCGCATACTGCGGCATAAACAGCACATGGCTCTCCCGTTCGCGGCGTACCTCATGCACAAACCCGGTAAAGCTGGTCGCGTGGGTCAGATTGATGTTCGCATTCGGTTCGATGCCGTGCCGGTCGCCGCCGCTGATCAGCACCTGGTTCCAACGGGTCGCCAAGGTCGTGACCTCGCGGTTCTCATCCCAGGTGCGCAGTCCGTTCAGCTCGACGGCATGGATGAACTGGCCATTCACCGCCAGAAAGTCGTTGACCAGGAAGCGGTGCTTCTCGCTGCCGACCCGGTACAGGTCCCACAGCGGATGGTTGAAGACGATCAGGACACCAGGCAGCTCGTCGAGTTCGGCGAGCATCCCGGTTAGCATCTGCGCCGGACGTTCCGCCACCGGGACCGCGGTGAACGCCGCCATGCGCTGCATCCACTCCGCTCCGGCCGCGCTGGGCAGGTTGTGGATGCCCAGGTGAAAGGCGGTGGCGCCAAACGGCACCGTCCACTCCAGCGAGACCGGGATCTGGCGCGCGGACGAGAGCGAACGCAGCAGCATCGGAGCGCGGATGTCATCGTGGTCGGTGATCGAGACCATCGCCTGCATCTGCAGCTTGTCTTCAATCTGTAACCGCTCCAGGTCGAACGCCAGGCGCGGGGTCAAGGGCGGGGTCCAGTAACTGTTCGCGTAGTCGATCTTAATGCCGGAGGTCCTGACGCAGCGGTCCTCGCACCAGCGCATCAAAGGCTGCAGCACGCCCCAGTCCGTGGACATTTCGGCGATAAAATCCAGGGTCTCGCGCGACTGGTTGGTGTGGCTGTGCAGCGAGACTCCGGCGGAGAACCCCCTGGCGGCATGCGGCTCGCGCCACAGGTAGGAAACGGACTGGGTCATGGGTTGCCTCCCGTCTGACTGCGCAACTTCCTGCATCTTCAGTTTTTCTAAGAGATGTGAACAGACGATGACTGCACCGAGAATTGTGCGAGAAGCAGAACCGTATCGTGCACGTGCCTTTTGAACCAATCGATTGCGGTTCCCCAGAAAGCAGCGCACACGCCTATTGGCGTGCCCGACTTTCCGAAAGAATTTATTCACGCAGCATTCTGTCGAAAGGTTTAGATTTAGACAACCCCGTTAATGGGAGTCCCGGTTTCTAGGGCATCCGGTTTTCAGGGTCATGGGCCATTTGGACGCATAGGCCATTCGGCGATCCGCGGGGCCAACGCACCAAGACCCATCGCGCAATCCAGTGCCGATTCCGAACTGCACGCGGCGACAAACGGTAGAGCATCTTTCCGCGCAGTCGAATCCGCACCAAGGCCATCGCCATGACCGTTTCCGAAGATTTTGATCCAGTAGCCTTTCTTGCCAACGCGGGAGTGGGACGAAAGCTGATCAGCCTGAAGGCCAAAGATGCCTTTTTCTCGCAGGGAAGTCCAGCCGATTGTGTCTTCTACCTGCAGACAGGCCGTGCCAAGCTCACCGTCCTCTCCGAAAGAGGCAAGGAGGCCACCATCACCTTGATCGCCCCCGGCGAATTCATTGGAGAAGAGTCGATCGCCAGCGTCCCCGGCCTGCGCCTGGCTACCGCCGCCGCCGTCACCGCATGCACCGCGCTCAGGATCAGGCGCGATGAGATGATCCGGGTCATGCACGATCAGCATGGCTTTTCCGACCTGTTCGTCAAGTTCCTGCTCGCTCGCGCGATGCGGACCCAGGCCGACCTGGTCGACCAGCTCTTCAACTCCAGCGAGAAACGCCTTGCCCGCATTCTGCTGTTACTAGCGGAGTTCGGCAAGCCCGGTGAACCGGAGACGCTGATTCCGAATATCACTCAGGAGACTCTGGCGGAGATGATTGGGACCACCCGCTCCCGCGTCAGTTTCTTTATGAATCGCTTTCGCGACCACGGCTTTATTGAATACAACGGGCGCATCCGGGTTCATAAGTCGCTGCTCAATGTGATTCTTCACGATCGGGCCTTTGAGCAGAATTCAGTCAGTGCTCCTCTCGTGGAAACCAGGCAATCGGAAGCGGCCCTGAAGAGAGCTGCTGTAGTTGGCGTCAAGGTCAGACACCACGATGGTCTAAAGGACTAAGCAAGGCAGGCGTGCAACCGCCTCAATCCCGGCCCGCGCATTGCTGATGCGCTGAAATCCGCTGCCACAAGCGCGGTTCCCTGCAGCCTGTTCCCTGTCCCGTCCTACCGCGTCTTCGCGATGTCCGGCCCCAGCAGATCCTGCGCGCTGGGCGCTGGGGTTGCCGGAATGTGTTCGCCGTGGAAGGCGCGTTCGCGCTCGTAGGTGACCTCGAGATCCTCGGTCAGGCTCGTCTTCAGCAGTTGGAACGCCTCCTGCGGCGTATCCGCAAACTGGAAGAGGTCAAGGTCCTTCATCGCGATGGCGCCCTTCGCCGCCAATATGTCCAGGTTGATCACGCTCTTCCAGTAACTCGCCCCATAAATCAGCACGGTGATCTTCTTGGCCAGCTTCTGGGTCTGGGCCAGCGTCAGCAACTCGAACATCTCGTCCAGCGTGCCGAAGCCGCCAGGAAAGACCACCAGCGCCTTGGCCAGGTACGCGAACCAGAACTTGCGCATGAAAAAGTAGTGGAACTCAAAGTTCAGGTCGGGCGTGATGTAGGGGTTCGGCATCTGCTCGAACGGCAGCTTGATGTTCAACCCGATGGTCTTTGCGCCCGCCTCGTACGCGCCCCGGTTGGCCGCCTCCATGATGCCCGGTCCGCCGCCCGAGGTGATCACATAGCGGTGCCGCCGGCCGGGCAGCGTCATCGCCCAGCGCGATACCAGCCCTGCCAACGTGCGCGCATCCTCGTAGTAACGCGCCATCTCCACCGCGGCCTCAGCCAGCCGCAACTTCTGCTCGGAAGCCTCGCCGCGCTCCACCTCCTCCGGGCGCGCAGGCTGCTCCGCCGGCGGCGCAGGTGCGGTCGAGCCGGTATTCTCCAGCAGCTCCAGCGCGTGGCTGGCCACGTCCAGCGCACGGAACCGCGCCGAGCCGAAGAACACCACCGTGTCCTGGATGCGCTCCCGGCGGAAGCGCGCCATCGGCTCCTGATACTCGGCTATGATGCGTAGCAGCCGGCCATCGGGCGAGTTGAGAAACTCCGGGTTCTCATACGCAAGCAGTGCGGGTTCAAGCGGTGCGGGACTTTTTCGAGCCATCCTCTTCGATCCTTGAAAGGGCCGGGCTTCAGCCCGTCCAATTGGCGCCACAATAACATGGGGACCTTAGTCCCGGAGGGAACATTCCCAATTCAACCATATCCCCAGAATCATCTATCGCCGATGGTCACGGTAGTGTACTGCCTCCGAGATCCCAATCCATATATCCAGCAGCCCGATGCCGGAGATCAGGCCGCGCATCGCCCCATTATGCAGCACTACAGCCAGCGCGGGATGGGAGTCGATCCACAGGTTCCGGTCCCAGACCCGCGTCCACCAGGGCAGAATCATCACCAGCATCCCCAGGTACACGCAGAAGCCTACCAGCGTGAACAGCGCCAGCCGCTGCAGCCAGATGGGCGCAACTGCGCCTGCCGCCGGCTCCGGGATAGCCTGCTCGGGGTTAGGGTCGGGAGATGCTGGGCTCTCCAGCGCGCCCGAAGAATCCGAACTGACCTGTGAATCGATAGCCATCACGCTCCCATCCCTCTGACAGTAGCAGAGGTGGGTGCGGGATTCTACTCCGCCGCACCAGTCAGCCACCCCTGCGGAGGGAGCATGAGCTTTAGCCCTATGAATTGCGCCCAGCCCGCTCCCCAGACGACAAGATCGACGCCTCACGATCATGAGAAAGTCGCAAGCTTCCAGCAGATGAGAAAATAGTTCAGATGCTCCAACTCTCCGCCGTTGGCAAACGATTCGGCCAAAAACTACTCTTTGAAGACGCCAACTGGCTGATCACGCCGGACGAGCGCACCGGCCTGGTCGGCGGCAACGGCACCGGCAAATCCACGCTGCTGAAGATCCTGGCCGGCCTTGAGACCCTGGACTATGGCCAGCTCACCCGGGTCAAAGGCATGACCCTCGGCTACCTCCCGCAGGACGGCCTCGCCCTGCGCGGCAAGACCGTCTTCGCCGAGTGCCTCTCCGTCTTCGATCCCGTCTTTGCCCTGGAACGCGAGGCCGAGGCGATCACCCACACCCTCTCCACCGCCGACCCCAAGTCGCGCGAGTACCTGGCGGCAGCGGATCGATACTCCGACATCGCCGATCACCTCCACGTCCACGACATCTACACCCTCGACTCCCAGGTCGGCGCCGTTCTCGGCGGCCTCGGATTTACCAAGGAAGACTGGGAGCGCAAAACGGAGGAGTTCTCCGGCGGCTGGCAGATGCGCATCGCTCTCGCCAAATTGCTCCTGCAAAAGCCCAGCCTCCTGCTGCTCGACGAGCCGACCAACCACCTCGACCTCGAGTCCCGCAACTGGCTGGAAAACTACCTGCACGACTATCCCAACGCCTACATCCTCATCTCCCACGATCGCTACTTCCTCGATGTCACGGTCAACAAGACCATCGAAATCTGGAACAAGCGCATGCACACCTACCACGGCAACTACGAGAAGTACCTGGCCCAAAAGGAAGAGCGCCGCACCCAGCTGATGTCCGCGTACAAGAACCAGCGCGACCGCATCGAGGCGCTCGAGGCCTTCATCAACCGCTTCCGCTACCAGGCCACCAAGGCCAAGCAGGTGCAGTCGCGCATCAAGGAGCTGGAAAAGATCGAGCGCATCGAGGTGCCCGAGGACGAGGCGACCATCCACTTCACCATCCCGCAGCCGCCCGCCTCCGGCCGCACTGTGATCGAAGTCTCCCACCTGTCGAAAGACTATCCAATGGCGTCAGCCGATGGAGAACCCGCCGGCATCAAGCACGTGCTCGAAGACGTCAGCTTCCAGATCGATCGCGGCGACCGCATTGCCCTGGTCGGAGCCAACGGGGCCGGCAAATCCACCCTCATCCGCATGTTGAGCGGCCTCGAACCACCCACCTCGGGCACCATTCGCCTCGGCCACAACGTCCTGGCGGATTATTTTGCGCAGGACCAGTACAAGGTCCTCGACCCCGACGCCGTGATGCTCGACGACATCGCCGGCATCGCCTCCAAGGTCCCCGTCGTCGAGCTCCGCTCCCTGCTCGGCTGCTTCATGTTCTCCGGCGACGACGTCTTCAAGAAGCTCGGCGTCCTCTCCGGTGGCGAGAGAAACCGCTACGCCATGGCCAAGATGCTGGTGTCCCCTGCAAATATGTTATTGCTGGACGAGCCCACCAACCACCTCGACCTGCGCGCGAAAGACGTCCTGCTCGACGCCATCGCCAACTTCACCGGCACCGTCCTCTTCGTCTCCCACGACCGCTACTTCATCGACGGCCTCGCCACCCGCGTCTTCGAAGTCGAGGACAGAAGAGTCCACATCTACCCCGGCAACTACGAAGACTACCTCTACCGCAAGGCCGGCGGCCCGGAGAAGACTACCCTCTCCCTCGCCACTTCGCTCAAACCTACTCCCGCAGCCACTCCCGCAAAGCCTGTCACCCATCCTTCAAGCATCACTCCGAGCGCCCACTCCTCCGACGGTGTCATCCTGAGCGGAGGCGCAGCCGGAGCCGAAGGATCTGCGGTTGGCGTAGACAACGAACAACGAACAACGCCGCCCACCCCCGTCAAGCGCCTCAACCCGATCAAGCTCAAGCAGCTCGAAGACCGCGTCCTCGCCATCGATCAGGAACTCACCGCGCTCGACGCTCGCATCGCCGCAGCCGAGGAGCACCTCGGCCACTACTCCTCCGCCCAGGACTCCCAGCGCACCGCCGCCGAGCTCGAATCCCTCCGCGACCAGCGCACCGCCCTGCTCGCCGAGTGGGAATCCCTCGCCACCGCCCTCGAAGAGCAATCCACCGCGGTCTGACATCACGGCGTGGGCTTGAACCTCCGTCCCCCGTAATAGATACCGAGGATCAACACCCGCTCCTCCACAACCTTGAAATAGATTGTGGCTCTGCGCTCAAATCCGGTCGTTCGTATGCCGAGAGCCAGGTCGTCACGCTTGGTCCCACGATACGGTGCAAGTCCCAATGAGGCGCAGGCCTCGTAAGCCGTCGCACAAATCGCTCGGCATTCGCCGGATAAAACCGCTGAGACAGGTATGCTTCAATCTCTTTCAGTTGCAAGTCCGCCTCTTCGGAGAAGGCGACTGGATAAGTCATCAATTCGCTTTCGATGGTCGGCGCAACCGCCGCTCAGCTTCGAGGTTTTGCTCTACCTGCTCGATGGGAATGGCCGAAGAGGGGGACGCCATCAGACGACCGTGAGCCGGAAGCAACACCTCACGCTCCCAACGCTCCCGTTCCTCGGACTCTTCCTTGAGCGCCATTAACCCCTCGTCGATGACGTCGCTCTCCGAAGCGTACTCGCCGCTGGCCACTTTCTGTTGCATATTCCAGAGATTGTTCAGAGAGGCTGACCTGGAGCGTGGATGTCCGCGGCATGGCGTGTACCTCCTGGCTCAGATCATACCAGCCCGTCCCACGCCCTTCTCCAGCGACTCAATCGCGATTCAACCCGAGGATGGCCATCACCGACCTTCCCTCAGACGCGCTGCCAGCCGCTCCGGCAGCCGCGCCATCAGAATCCGCCCCTGCGCGCGCTTCAGATCGTACGGTACGCGATGGTAGACCACCTCGCACGCCTCGCTGTCGTACACTGCGAACGCCGCCCGCCAGTCGTAGTCCCGTGGCTGGCCCACCGAGCCCGGATTGATCAGGTTGCGCGTTCCCGGCGCAATCGGCAGAATGCACTGGTCCGCCTCGTTCCTGCTGCGGAACCTCGGCCGAATCTCATGCCAGTCGTGCTCCTTGCGCGAGAATCCGCCCTGGATATGGGTGTGCCCGACAAACGTGATCGCGGTTGTCATTTGCTGCAGCGGCGCCCACGCGTCGCGCATGTTCATGATGTACTGATCCTCGTTCAGCGGCGAGCCATGCGCCAGCGTCACCAGCGGCTCCTCCGGCGAGTGCTGCTCCGGCTGCAGCGGACCCTGCGGCACCGACCGCAGCCACACCAGGTTCTCCTCGGTCAGCTCCCCCAGCGTCCACTTCGCCGCCGCCCGCGCCGTCGGATTGAAGGCCAGCGCCGAACTGAGCCCAGAGCACACCCGGTCGTGATTGCCGCGCACCGTCAGCGTCGAAAGCGGCCGAATCTTGTCCAGTACCTGGTTGGGACTCGCGCCATAACCCACCATGTCGCCCAGGTTCCATAACTCGTCCCACTCGCCGGCCGCAGCCAGCACCGCGTTCAGCGCCTCAAGATTGGAGTGGATGTCGGAGAGGATGAGGGCACGCATGGCAGTTCCCCGTGCATCGACGCACGAAATCCCAGTCTAGCGCAGTGGGCAAATGCGTTGTTCGTTCTACGTTGTCCGTTGTTCGTTTGAGTTCAATCGAAAAGGGGACGTCATACCAAGATTTGGACGGAATGCGGCGACGAAGTTGATATACTTTATACGGTGTATATCTAAGGAGCCGACATGCAGGTTTCCAAGTGGGGCAACAGCCTTGCCATACGTCTGCCCGCTGCGGTAGTCGAGATGCTGGAACTTAAAGAGGGCGATCAGATCGAGGTGCGGGTCGCCGGCGCACGGGAGTTTGAGGTCGACCGCGACCGGAGCCGCGAGCAAGCGCTTGAACGGCTGCGTCAGCTGCGTTGGCGGTTGCCGGCAGGATTCAAGTTCGATCGGGCCGAGGCGAATGAGCGGTAGCCCGTTCTTCGACACCACCATTCTCCTCTACGCGGTCTCCGAAACCGATGCCCGCGCAGTGATCGCTCAGGAGCTGCTTGCGGCCGGCGGACATATCAGCGTTCAGGTCTTGAACGAGTTTGCAGCGGTCGCGCGACGTAAGTTTAAGAAGTCCTGGAAGGAGATCTCCGGGGCCCTCGACGACATTCGCAGTTCGTGCGAGCCCGTAACTCCGCTCACGGTCCTAGTTCATGAGGCTGCGCTGAAGATCGCTGCAGATTCTGGCTACAACATCTACGACGCCCTGATCCTTGCGGCGGCGATCGACGCCGGATGCGACACCGTCTACTCCGAGGACATGCAGAACGGCCAGAAGATCGGCCCGATTACGATCCACAATCCCTTCCTCTGAGCGCAATCCGTTTCTCTGAGTCAGACCGCCAGCGGCCTGGTCCGATCCGTCTCCATCGTCGGCGCGGAGGCCAGCAGCCGCCGTGTGTACGGATGCTGCGGATTGCGAAAGAGATCGCGGGTCACTGCCAGCTCTACGATGCGCCCGTGCTGCATGACCGCAATCGCATCGCCCGGCTGGTCGCAGGCCTGCGCCACCACCGCCAGGTCGTGCGAGATAAACAGCATGGACAACCCATGGGTCCGGCGCAGCTCTTGCAGCAGCGCCAGAATCTGCGTCTGCACGGTGACGTCGAGCGCCGTCGTCGGCTCGTCCGCAATCAACAGCCGCGGCCGGTTCACGATCGCCATCGCAATCAGGATGCGCTGGCGCTGGCCGCCCGAGAACTGGTGCGGATAGTCGCGCACGCGGCGTTCGGGATCGGGGAGCGCCACCTCGTGCATGGCATCGAGCACGAGCCGGGCGACCGCCTGCGAAGACAGCCCCGGCCGATGCGCCCGCACCGCCTCGGCGATCTGGTCCCCCACCCGCATTACCGGGTTCAGCGCCGTCATCGGCTCCTGGAAGATCATTGCCAGGTCGCTTCCGCGCCGCCGCCGCATCTGGGCCTCGGGCAGCGCCAACAGGTCGATGGAGCAGGTTGTTCGTTGTCCGTTGTCCGTTCTCCGTTCGGAGGCCGAGTCGCCTGAGCCGTTTGCCAGCCAAAGTTTGCCCGAGACGCTCGCCCCCCCCGGAAGCAGCCGCAGCAGCGCCAGCGCGGTCGCCGACTTGCCCGACCCCGACTCGCCCACCAGGCCCAGCGTCTGGCCGGCAGCAATCTCGAGCGAGAGATTGTGGACGACCTCGCGCCCGCCGAAGCCAATCGACAGGTCTTCGACCCGCAAAATCGGCGCCACGCCGCTGCCCTGCGCTGACTGAGTGCTCACCAGGTAGATGGTAGAGCAGTTTCGCGGTTACCGCCCGCCAATCCTCGCCGCTTAAGGCCCGGCCGGGGTACTCTGAGATTGAGACGAGGGAGAACTTGATCGCGTCTAAGAAAGCGTGAAGCCGGTAGGCCATACGATGAGAGATCGGATCGAGCGCAGCGTGCGAATGCTCGCTGCGGTGGCGCTGGCCATCTCCGCGCCGGCCATCTCGCTTCTCTGCGTCCCCGCGATCGCCCAGACCCACAAGGTGACGAAGCAGCAGGACGTCGTCCGCGCAATCGGCGTCTACGAGTGGACGGGAGATATGGCAAAGCCCGCTGCCAGCCGCCTGATCCCGGTCTCACTGTTCATCGGCGGCAAGATCGAGGACGCTGCGGTCTATCTCGCTCAGCCTGTGCCATTCGCGCTGCTCACCGGCAACGTTTACGAGATCCAGAACTCCGGCGTCGCTCTGGGCACGCTCGACCTACAGTTCTCGCGCCACCTGGTCGCGCCGGAGACAGCGACCGCCGCCTACGACGATGGATGGTTTGGCTATGGCAGATTCGTGCCTCCGGCCCCGCCCAGGAAGTCGACCCTGAAGCCGGTCAAGACGCTGGCCGCGATCAACGAAGTCGACGATGACGACAGTCGGCCTCACTTCTCCTCCAGGTCGGCGACGCCCGGCTCGGGAGGCACGGCGAGTAGCAAGCCCGGCGCAGAAACGCCGTCCGACACGCCTCCGGATGATCCTGACCGGCCGACGCTGCATCGCTCCGCCAGCACAGGCGACCAGACTGCGAACTCCGGCAGCACTCCCGCCGACGATCCTGACCGGCCGACGCTGCGCCGCCGCTCGCCCGTGGACGCGAGCCAGGCCAAGAGCGACCAGCCCGGCGCAGCAGGAGCCAGCGAAGCGCTGAACAACGACCCCAACCGTCCTCTGCTGCACCGGGGAAAGCCGGAAGGCGCGCCTGCGGAGACGGACCTGCCCAAACTCGCCGGGCTTCCCGGCGATACGGACCTTCACCAGACGGTTGCGGTGTCGGACGCTGCCGATCGTCCGACTCACGACTTTTCGCGAGCATGGGAGGACGACAACGAGCACCAGGCAATTCTGACCAAGATGCAGGCAGTCGCGCGCACGCAACTCACGGCCTACGAGACCGCCAACGGGGTTGCGCCCGCCGCTCCCCCACCGCCGCCGAGCGCTGCCAAGACCGGCACCAAGTCTCGGCGCGCCGTGATTACGCCCCCGCCACCGCCCGAGCCGCTGCTCGACGAGCAGTTGAAGGGCTACACGCTCAGCTACGGTGGCGCGGCCACCTTCGTCTACTTCGCACACACCGACGGCCTCGGTCCCGCACTGCGCTATATCACCCTGGTGGCGCAGGTCGATATGAAGGGAGAGCCGGAGATTGCCATGAAGAACGTGACCGACGCGGCGCACCTGGACCGAACGCCCAGGATGCGGCTGATCGATGCGGTCGACGCCGAGGCGTCCAACCGCGCCAGTCTGCTGTTTGAGCTGCGTGCCCAGAACTCGCGCCAATTCGCCCTCTACCAGGTGATCGGCGCACGAGCCAGCCAAACCTTTGTCACCGGCTCAACCCAGTAGCTAATTCCCCGGAGGAGGTGCGGGTGGCGCGCCGGACGGTGCTCCCGCAGGCGGGGCGCCGGGCGGGCGATTGCCCTCCGGCCGAGGCGGCGCGACGAAGATCGACGGATGCTTCTCGCCGCGATGGCAGGTGCCGCAGGTGATGGGGTCGGCGTAGCGGCGGTTCGGCAGTTGCGTGAGGTACCGGTCATTCAGATCGCCGGTCATCTGCATCATGAATCGCGCGGTGTCCTTCACCGGATTGGCGTCGGAGGCGCGATCTGCGCGCTTGGTGACCGGATCGGCGGCCGCGTGGCAGAACTCGCACTCCACACCCAGGTCACCCGTGAATTGGCGCATCAGTTTGCGCAAGTCGTCCCGGGAGATGGTGTCGGGGAGGACCTTCAGATTCTTGAATCCAGGCTGCGCGTTGGGCGCAGCGGCAGGCGCCGGCGCAGCGGCAGGTGGAGCTGCAGGCGCGGTCTGCGCGGTCGCGGAGAGGGCGGAGATCAGCCCCGTGCAGAGGATGGGCATCAAGCCACGAAAAAGTCGATTCATTGGTCCGGTGCCTCGATAGGAGCGAAAATGGGCTACCTCTCAAGGTTTACGGATCACTCGCGGGGCTGTCAAATGGTGGTCCGTCATTAATACCTCGACAGATGGGCCAGCGAGCGGGTTAGTATTAAAGTCTCATGTCTTTAACGGATTCTTTATTTGGCAGACCCCTGGCCACGAGCGAGGAACGCGCCGAGCACGTCGGCGTGGCCGCAGGAATTCCAATCTTCGGCCTGGATGCGCTGACCTCGGCTGCGTATGGGCCGGAGACGGCGCTGTCCCTCTTGATTCCGCTGGGAGTGATAGGAATCCAGCACCTGATCCCCATTGTTTCGGCTGTCCTGATCCTGTTGGGCATCGTCTTTTTCAGCTATCGCCAGACCATTGCGGCCTATCCCAGCGGTGGTGGCTCCTATACCGTCGCCAGCGAAAACCTGGGCACGGGCGCCGGTCTGGTGGCGGCCGCCGCGCTGATGATCGATTACATCCTGACCGCGGCCGTCGGCATCACCGCCGGGGTCGGCGCGGTGGTCTCCGACCAGCCGTGGCTACAACCGCACACCATGCTGCTGTGCATGCTGGTGCTGGTTTTCCTCGCCCTGGTCAACATGCGCGGAGTCAAAGACACCGGGGCCGCTTTTATGGCTCCGACCTTTCTCTTTGTCGGGACCGTGCTCGCGACCGTAGTGGTCGGCGTGTTCCGCGTCTTTGCGGCGGGAGGCCATCCCGTCGCTCTCGCGGAGATGCCGCACACCATGCCCGCCACCATTGGCTATCTCAGCGTGTGGCTGGCACTCAAGTCATTTTCCAACGGTTGCGCCGCAATGACCGGGGTCGAAGCCGTCTCCAACGGCGTTATGGCCTTTCGCGAGCCGAGGGTGAAGAACGCGCAGATGGCGCTCACCGTCATCATGGGCACGCTCGTCATCATGCTCTTCGGCACCGCCTGGCTTGCCAAGCAGTATGGGATCATGGCAATGGACCCGGAACATCAGGGATACCAGAGCCTGCTCAGCCTGATTGTGATGGCCGTGTTCGGACGGAGCTGGTTCTTTCATTTCACAATGTGGTCGGTCTTCCTTGCCTTGACCCTCAGCGCCAACACCGCATTCGCCGACTTCCCGCGTGTGACCCGCGCAGTCGCCATGAACGATTTTCTGCCCCACGTGTTCATCCTGCGCGGACGCAGGCTGCTTTTTTCGCACGGCATCTACGCGCTCACAGCGTTGACGGCAATCATCCTGCTGATGTTCGGCGGCAACATCGACAGCATCATCTCGCTGTATGCGATCGGCGCGTTCCTCGCGTTCACCCTCTCGCAGGCCGGAATGGTGAAGCACTGGCAGAAGCAGGATGCCAGCCACACGGGACGCGGCTGGCACATGTTCGTCAACGGCACGGGCGCGGTCGCGACCGGGGCCACCACACTCATCGTGCTGGCGGCCAAGTTCACCTCCGGAGCGTGGTTTGTCGCACTGCTGATTCCCACGTTGATCCTGCTGATGGTCGCGATCAAGCAACACTATACGAGGGTCCGGGGAGAGGTGGTCGAACAGGCGCCGCTCAACCTGACCAACCTGCAGGAACCGCTGGTGGTGATTCCGATGGCCCGGTGGGACCGCATGACCGAGAAGGCCATGCGCTTTGCCCTGGTGCTCTCCAAGGAGATCAAAGTCGTCACCGTCAACTGCGATGATGGCGAAGAGTCGCTGTGCGAGATATGGGAGGAGAACATCGCCAAACCGATTCGCGACAAGGGGTTGCCCGAGCCCGAACTCATCACCCTCCATTCCACGTTTCGGTTGGTGGTCTCGCCGCTGATGGATTACATCCTCGAAGTGGAGCACCAGCACCCCGACCGCAAGATCACGGTGCTCTTGCCGGAACTTGTGGTCAAGCACTGGTGGGAGACGCTGCTCCACAATCAGCGGGTTCAACTGCTGAAGCTGCTGCTTCTGGTGCGGGGGAATCAACGGATTATCGTGGTGAACATTCCGTGGTATCTGTAGGAGCCGAGTCAGCAGGTCAGCGAGCCAGCAATTCAGCTCGGCTGCGGCGCCGGTACGCTTCGCTAGCTTGCTAACTCGCTAACTCGCTGCTTCTTCGGACTGAGCTGACGCAGCCGGGCCACGGCAGCAGGCACCAGTTCGACCGCGAGGTCAACCTCTTCCTGGGTGGTCAGGCGGCTCAGCGAGAAGCGCACGCTCGCCCGCGCGCGCGCTGGACTCAACCCCATCGCCGTCAGCACGTGCGACGGCTCGGTTGCGCCCGACTGGCATGCCGACCCGCCCGAGATCGCCAGGCCCTTCAGATCGAGCGCGATCACGAGTGCCTCGGCCTCCACATGGTCGAAGTACAGGTTGCTGGTGTTGGCCACACGGCTTGCCCCGCCGCCGTTGATGCCAGCTTCGGCGACCGATGCGAGGATCCGCTGCTCCAGGTTGTCGCGTAATGCCGAGAGACCCCGCGGATGATCCATCCCATTTAAAGAGTCTTCCGACAGCCACTTCCGCGCCAGTTCCGCAGCCTTGCCCAACCCAACGATGCCGGCCACGTTCTCCGTCCCCGGCCTTCGCCCGCGCTCGTGCAGGCCGCCAAAGAACATCGGCTTGAGACGGACGTTGCGCCGAACGAACAGCGCGCCCGTGCCTTGCGGCGCGTACATCTTATGGCCGGAGATGCTCAGAAGATCGCAACCCAGCGCGGCGACATCCAGCGCCAGTTTGCCCGCCGCCTGCACTGCGTCGGTATGGAACAGCGCGCCCGCCGCATGCGCTCTGTCAGCCAGCTCGCGCACCGGCTGGATCGCGCCGGTCTCATTGTTGGCGAGCATCACGCTCACCAGCTTTGTTCCGTCCAGCGGCGCCGTGTTGGGCCGCAGCGCAGCCTCAAGTGCGGCCACCTCGACAATGCCTTCTGGCGTGCAGGGCAGAAAGGTGACCTCGACGCCGCGTTGCGCCAGCTCTTCGGCGGCGTGCAGCACGGCGTGGTGCTCAATGCTGCTTGTGATCAGATGGTCGCCCGGCGCGAGCAGGCCGAACAGCGCCATATTGTCGCTCTCCGTGCCTCCGGAGGTGAAGACGATCTCGGCGGCGCGGCAGTTCAGTAACCCGGCGACCGACGCGCGCGCCCGATCCACAGCGGCCCGCGTACGCTGGCCCTGCTGGTGGATGGAGCTGGCATTGCCAAACTCCTCCGTCCAGAATGGACGCATTGCATCCAGCACCTCGGGGAGCACGGGCGTCGTGGCATTGGCGTCCATGTAGATACGGCGCATAGCTAGCTTCAAGTTTACGCTGCCGAGCGCCTACATTCCCTTGGCCGCCGACTTCTGCGCGGCGATCCAGGCGTTGGTGCGGGCGTCGAGCAGATCCAGCGGCATGGAACCGCCGGAGAGCATCTGGTCATGGAATTTGCGCAGGTCGAACTGCGACCCCAACTCCTTCTGCGCCCGTTCGCGAAGCTCGCGGAACTTGAGTTGACCGAGCTTGTATGACAGACACTGGGCCGGCCAGGCGATGTAGCGGTCGGTCTCGGATTGGATCTCCGGCTCGTCCTCGTTGGAGTACTTGCGGAAATAGTCGACGACCTGGTCGCGGGTCCATCCCTGCGAATGAATGCCGGTGTCAACCACCAGGCGGACCGCGCGGAAAAGCTCCGACGAGAGGCGTCCGTAGTCGGATGCGGGATCCTGGTAGAAGCCGATGTCCTTGCCCAACTGCTCTGCGTAAAGCGCCCAGCCTTCGACGAAAGCAGTGAAGTTGCCGCCTCCGCCGTGCAGGCGGAACTGGGGAAGGCCCTTGAGCTGCTGCTGCACGGAGAGCTGCATGTGATGGCCGGGGATCCCTTCGTGATACGCCGTCGCTTCATCGTCGATCAGGGTGCGATGGGCGAAGTCGGACGTGGCCACCGAGACCCGCCCCGGGCGCTTGCAGTCGGGCGTTCCGGTCTGGTAGTGCGTGGCCGCGCCAGTCTGGTAGGAGGGAATCGCCTCCACCGTCACCGGGCAGTCGGGCAGCACTGTGAACAGTTGCGGCAGGCGCGGCTGCATCTGCGCGATGTAGTGGCGGAAGGCGTCGAGAATCTGCTCCGAAGAAGTCGGTACGTATTGCGGGTTGGTTCGGATACTCTCGCGAAAGCTCGCGAGGTCCTTGAAGCCGGCTCTATGAGCGAGGTCGGTCATCTCCGCGGTAATGCGCTTCACCTCATCCAATCCGAGCTGGTGGATTTGCGCGGGCGTCATGTTGGTAGTGGTCATCTGGCGCACCGCGACCTCATAGCGATGCTTGCCGTCAGGCAGCGATTCGACGCTGATGGCAGTGCGGCCATGGGGCGCGTACTCGTTGGTCACGAAGGCGGCAAACTTCACGTATGCCGGAGTTACCTCGGTGTCGACGGCCTGCTGGACCGCTGCGGCGATGCGCCGGCGGTCGGCGTCGGAGAAGCTTGCGGGAATCTTCTTGATCGGCAGCAGAAACGGCTTGGAGGCTGCGACATCGGTGGCTTGCGCCGCGACCTTCTCGGCGATGTAGCGCGGAGGCATCAGATTGTCATGCATGCCCTGGCGCATCACCTCGGTCGTTTGCGCCAGAACGCGTGGAATCTGGTGCAGACGGGAGATGTAGTCGTCGTAGTGTTTCACCGAGTCCAGAGGAACGGCATTGGGAAGATCGGACAACGAGGTGTGGATGCCGTTCTGTTGATTCACCGGCATCTCGAAGTTCTTCAGTTCGAAATTCTCGATCCGCTGGCGCAGGCCGCGCTCCATCAACTGGTGGGAGAGCAGGTCCTGGTCGGGGAAGCCGGTGGTGGCGACGGCCGCGAGGCGCGCAAGATAGGCTTGACTCTCTGCGTTCTCGGCAACGGTCTCGGTCAGCGAGTAGTCACCCAGGCGATCGTTGAAGCGGTAGTCGCCAACCGCCGTGGCACGCTCGGGGTTCTCGCGCAGACCAGTCTCCCACTGCTCGGCAAAGAGCGAGTTCTGGGCGGCGATACGCGCCTCGACGGACTGCGCGGCTGGCGACTGGGCAAGAGCGGCAAAGGGCGAAGTGCAGAGCAGCGTACAGAGCAGAAGCTTCGTCATAGGGTGTCTCCGGGCTTGGCGATGGGCATCTTCGGGTCGGGCTTGACGGGATACGGCGGGCCTTTGCTAAGGACTTCCTGGAGCTTCTGATCATAGCCGTAGAGGTCGTCGAAGAAGTGGATGTGACCATCCTCGGCGGCGATGGCGGTGACGTAAAAGATGACGATGGGCAGTGGAGTCTTCAGGTTGACCTGACGATTGTCGGGGCCGCTGGTCATGGCGGCGTGAACGTGGGCGAGGTCCCAGTCGCCCGGCGCGCCGCTGTTGGCGAGCACCCAGACTGCCAGGTCTTCCGGCTTCTGGACGCGGATGCAGCCGTGAGAGAAGTCGCGGCGCGAGCGGTCGAAGAGATCGGGCGCGGGCGTGGAGTGGAGATAGATGTCGTACTGGTTGGGGAACATGAACTTGATCAGCCCCAGCGAGTTCTTCGGGCCGGGCTTCTCGCGAACCAGCACCTGGCCCGCGGCCACCTGCTTCGCAGTCGCCGAGACGAGGTTGCCCTTGCTGTCTGTCGCTTCAAAGTTCTTCTGCGCGAGGTAGCCGGGGTTCGACACCATGTGCGGAGCGATCTCGTTATGGGCAATGTCGACGGGAACGTTCCAGTAAGGGCGGAAGATCAGGTACCTCATCATGTGCGCGAAGACCGGCGTGTCGTGGTCGCCGACTACTTTGCCGACCACCACCTTCATGGTGAAGTCGACCTGGTGATCGGGCGTGTAGCCGCGCAGGACGAACTCCGGCAGGTTGACGATCAGCGGAGCGTTGACGTACTGGTTGGGCAGCCAGCGCCAGCGCTCCAGCGAGTCCTGGAGTTGGAGGACGCGTTCGGTGAGCGGAACGTTGAGGCTCTTGATGGTGTCCGGAGTCAGAACGCCATCGTCGGGAAGGCCGTGGCGATGCTGATATATCTTGACCGCGCTTGCCAGGGCCGCAGTGTAGACCGGCGGAAGATTCTGCGGGGTGAAGACAGGGCCGGCTGCAGCTTGCGGAGGTGTCCCGGGCGGCGACAACGGGCGATGAAGCAGCTTCTCGGCCCGGGCGATCGTCTTCGATCCGAACTTCCGCTTTGCGCCGGGCTTCATCGCGACTGGCTTCGGCGGGATGACCTGGAAGGGATAGGTTCCGGGAGCATCGCTTTCGAGCTGCAGGCGGGCGAGCAGTTGGCCGGTCGCGGAGTATGCATCGCCAACGGAGAGGCCGGATCTGGAGACCTGCGGCAGCGTCGGCGCGTTGGCAGCGGCCTGCAGGAGGGCGAGGTCGAGGTAATGGACGAGCGCAGCCTCGGTCGCGCGGTATTGGTTTGAATCAGGCTCGACCGAGTGGACCAGTCCGGGGACGTCGGCTGCGTCGACTGCGTTGTCGGAGACGAACTCGGCGAGATCGTACTTCTTTTCGGCAACGTTGATGTCGAAGTTGAAGTGCTGCGGGTTGACGCGGCCGATGCGCAGGTCGGAGATGTAACGCATGACGCAGATGGTCATCGCCGTATCGAACTGGGCGACCGTATCACCGGCCGCAGGGGTATCTTGGCCGGCCGCGCGCTGGGCGCTGATTTGGGTGATCTGCTGGATGCGTGCAGGCCAGCGGGAGGCATCGTAGTCTTCCGGGTTCAGGCCTTTGGCACCGGCGTCCTGAAAGGCGTGGATGAAGGCGGCGGTCTGCGGGGTCGGCTTCAGGTCGCGTAGCCAGGCGATCTCGTAGTTGCGATCATCGTAGAAGGTGGTGACGGCGGACTGATAGTCGGAGTAATCCGGCCAGCGCAGGATAAGCAACTGCGGCTTGGCGACGACGGCGCGGATGTTGCCGGCGTAGTCGGTGGTGTTGGGCGCCGAGGTGGTCTTGCGGCGGTGATGGCAGCCGGCGACCGAAAGTGCGAGCAGGACCAGGGTCAGGACGATGGCGCGGCGAAGGGTGCGGCTGAAGCGGGCGCTCAATTGGGAGTTCCTCGGAGACAAGGGGTTGCCAATGAGCGTCCCACGAGCGGTGAATTTGCGCAAGGGACTTCGGCACTTCGTGCAGTCTTGGACGCTTCGCGGCACTTCGTGCTGTTCTCGACGCTTCGCGTGAAAGACGAGAACCTCTTCACCGCGCGATTTGGGTTAGGATACTGGCATGTCGAGGACTGCATCGAGCATGGTGGAGCTGGGGTCGGACGCGCCGGCGTTCGAGCTACAGGACGTAGTGAGCGGACAGGCGGTGGGGCGGGACGACGTGGCCGCTTCCGCCGACGGGCGCGGGCTACTGGTGATGTTTATCTGCGTACACTGCCCTTACGTGAAGCACGTGGAGCAGGAGCTGGCGCGGATCGGCGCGGACTACGAGGGCAAGATTGCGATTGCGGCGATCTCGGCGAACGATGTGGAGACGAATCCGGAGGACTCGCCGGAGCAGATGAAGGCGCAGGCCGAGCGGCTGGGGTTCCGGTTTCCGTATCTCTACGACGAGATGCAGGAGGTGGCGCGGGCGTACCACGCGGCCTGCACGCCGGACTTCTTCCTGTACGACGGGCAGATGAAGCTGGTGTACCGCGGCCAGCTCGACGACAGTCGGCCGCGGCGCGGCGACTTCGGCAACGATGCTCCGGTGACGGGGAAGGACCTGCGCGCGGCGCTGGATGCGGTGCTGGAAGGCAAGCGGCCGGACAGCAACCAGCGCAGCAGCATTGGCTGCAACATCAAGTGGAAGGAGTAGGGGGTCCCCCCTCCCCCCCCCATATGATCTTGCGGGGAACTCGTTTGCAATGTTCAGGTTGGGGGGTGGGGGATATCTCCAAACTATCCCTTCCATTGGAGTTATCCGTAAGATCGTCAAACCGATAGGGTTAGGGCGTGGTCTGGCGCGGGCGAGGGTTGAACTCGCGGGCAAAACGGCCGTCGGGCGAGCGCGGCGGAGTGGGTTTGGGTTGGGGCAGAGTCTGATTGCCGCGCGGGTTGGGGACTGGGGCGTTGCGGGTCTGGGTGGAATTCGCACGAGCTTCGGTAGATTTCGGCATTGAGGAAGCCTCCTTTAGGCGGTTAATGGGAAAAGGCCGCAGGCGCCGTGGCGGCGTTGCGGCCTTTTTGATCTCTACCTTTATTGTACGCGGTTGAGCATAACTCCTATGCCACCTTTCTGAAGGTGATTTCTCGTTTGGATTGAGGAAGTTGACTGGTTTGCGAGCGACTTGGGGGGTTGACAAGCTTGCAAGAGGCTTAACACCGATCAGGGCGGATAGAAGCACCGATCCAGAACATGCCTGGAGAGAGCGTAACTGCAAGGGACGGCAGGCG
>Ga0302320_10006380_pt1 | contig 26180 bp, 24 predicted proteins | sample Bog_T0_3_FD_202130 | JGI IMG/M metagenome (GOLD analysis project Ga0302320, IMG submission 202130) | Peat permafrost microbial communities from Stordalen Mire near Abisko, Sweden - Bog_T0_3 | ecosystem: Environmental > Terrestrial > Soil > Wetlands > Peat | place: Sweden: Abisko, Stordalen Mire... | reverse complement strand
GTTTGGTCGCGTCGTTGACGCGGCCCAAGAGGGCATCCAACTCAAGAACTGTCGTAGACATGTCGCTAGTATACGACGGATTTACGCCAGACGGCCAAACCTGCGCTCGTTAGCGTCTGCGCCCCTCCGCCAACGGTGATGGCCGGGGCCAACAACGTGAGCACCGACGTACGACATCTCATTATCTGAGGAAGCTGCTGGATTACTGCGGCGGATTGGCCGGCGGCGGGTAAGCGCCTCGCAGGATCCACGGGAACCAATTCAGTCCATATTCGAGCTCGTCGCTGGCGTCATAGTCGGGGCTGGGATCGAGCGGGACATTCTCTTGGCGCGTGCCCGCGGGAGGAAGCCCGAGTGGCGTTCCAAGCGATGCGTTGTCGACCGGTTGTTGTGGCTGCCCATACACGGCCACCACGACTGTGCGATCCAGACTGTTTTCCGACCACACCCCAATTTGCGTGTTGGCGCAATTTGACATGACCGCGAAATAGGATGGGTTGTAAAGCCATTGGTTCATCAGTTCGACGCCGCTGATCGCGTTCGCTGGATTGATCGCCACCGTTTCCGCCACGTTGCCGCGGTAGCCCGCCGCGTTGGCGCGGTCCTGGGGACGGGTCCCGTCGGAACCGACGTCACCGTCGAGGTTGCGGTTGTTCAGCACGTCAAGCGTGTGCCATTGGGCGGCCAGTTGCAGCTGCGGATTGATTCGGACGTCGTTGGTGCAACCTTGTTGGTGCTGAACGGTATAGACATTTGCGACCACGCTGCCGTTCAGTCGCTGGTTGTCGGCCTGCGCGGTGGGCGTGCCCAACGACGCGCCGCCAGCGACGGCAACAAGAACAGCGAAAGCCAGTGGCCAATAACGCATGTCAGTGTCCCTCCGCTTGTTAGATCGGATCAAAGCCAGCGATCAGCCATCGGCCGCCGACGTTGTCGAGGGTGACGCGCACCCGTGACGCGGTGTTGCTCGGCGTGTCGTGGCCGATGGTGATGGTTTGATCGGCGAAGACCAAAACCACGGCGTGGTTGCCTGATGTCGACACGGTCGCCGCGGCCGGGACGGTGGCCAGCGCGGTGATCTGCTGCTGTTTAGACCCGGGGATCACGACATCGTGCACCAGCTTGGCGTAGGAGTCCTTGAACGCGCCGGTCAGACGGCCCCCGGCCGCTCCGAGGTCGCGGTCGACGGTGTCGGGCCGATACGACAGCATCGCGATCGTGCTGTCGATCGCCGCCTGCCGGGCATCTACAGCCGCCAGCTGCGCCGCGTGATTCGACCCGTCGAGCCACTTAAGATACGCCGCACCCACCGTGAGTAGCAGCACCAGCGCGGGTAGCAAACCGTAGGCCAGGAGACGGACCCAGGACCTCTTGCTGTCGCCGTCGCGCTGAGCGGCCTCATCGACCCCCTCGTCTACCGGGGGTACCTGCTCGGCGGCGAGATCCGTGTCGGGCGGTGATGTCTCCGCATCGATTTCGTCCAGCTCGACAGCCGGATCGGCGTCGCTGTGGGACCGCTCCTTGAGCGCAGCACTCTTTCCTGCCGCGGTCATGGAACGAACTCGACGTTGGAAACCTTGGCGACGGCGCCAACCTTCTGGACGGAGATACGCATCCGCCACGCGCGCGGTGCGGCCGACGGTGCAGCCGACGTGGTCGTGTTGACGCTTACCGCGATCAGCACCCGCGCTTCATCACCGCGCTCGGACTCGATGCCCGCTTCGGTGATGGTGCCGTCCGACTTCGCCTGCGCCTGTTTGACCACCTCGATGAACGGCCTTGAGCGCTTGTCGAAGTCGTCGTAAAAGGTGCCGGTCGCCGAATCCAGGATGCGCTGGACGTCCGCCTCTGCACGGGTGTAGTCGATCGTCGTCAGGTTCAACGCGCCCTGTCGGGCCACCGCGAGGAACATTGGGCTCTGCTCTTGGGACCGGTGGGACTGGTACGCGCTATAACCCAGCCAGCCTGCCACCCCGCCCAACGCGATGAGCGCCACCATACTGACCGCGATTGCCAGTCGAGCGCCAGAGCGCGGCAATTCCGCTCCAGGCACATCCTCGATGTCGTCTGCCGCGGTTAGCGTTTCGTCGACAGTCGATCCGCGCAGTTCCTCGTCAGCATGGCCGGCGTCGACTGCCATGTCTGCTCCTTCAGCGAAATCCAGAAGCGTCGGAATTCGAGTCGACCCAATTCCGGCTGGCTATGGATGCAGTGCGGCCGCGCACCGGGTCCGGGAGAAATCTCACTTTCGCGTGCTCCTGATCCGAGTCTGCAGGCGGTGCACAACGGTGTCAATAGATTCAACTTAATTAATAATGATTAATTGTGAGATGCCCATGGTGCCGGCGCGACTGATGACGGAAGATGAACGTGATGACAACCGATCCCCCGGCCTTACGCAGAACTGACTGGGAGCCTCGCCTCGCCCGTCGATACCCGACGCGGCCCGAACAGGCCGCCGACCAGTTGGCCACGCTGGCCGCGTCCCTGGAGCCCGGGCAGCGATTGGGCACCAAGGATGACCTTCGTGCCTCATGCGGGGTTTCGGTCGGCACATTTAACGAGGCACTGCGAATGGTTCAGGCGCGCGGACTCATCACGGTGCGATCCGGCCCGGGCGGCGGTTTGTTCGCGAGCCGTCAATCGCCGATGGTGCGCCTCGGTAATTCGATGCTCTCACTCAGCGACGACGCAGCGTCGGTGGCCGAGGCGGTGCGGCTGCGCAACGCGCTGGATCCGCTGCTGGTCGAAGACGCCATCGAGCACGCGTCGGCCCATGACGTTGCCGCGCTGCGCGCGAGATTGGATCAGATGAAGGTCGCTGCCGCCAGCGCCGACAGCACAGCGTTTATCCGGGCGAACTGCGATCTGCACGCCCGGATCGCGGAAATCAGCCCAAGCGCTATTCTGCGATCCTTATACCTAAATCTTCTGGAAATCATCGACTCTCACCTGTTGGCCGTGCAGCCCGTCGATGAGCAGCCACTGCCCGATTGCATCGAAAGCAGGTATCAGCTGCACGCGGATCTGATCGACGCTATCGCCGATCACGATCCACAGGCGTTGCGGATCATCAAGGAACTCAACACGTCGGCGGCCAATCTATCGCCGCTGAGTGACGCACGCTCGGCGCACATTAGCCAATAGCCGCACCGGGGTCTCACCGCAGTCGTGCCGCATCGCTGGGTGGCGAGTCGCTTCGGTCCGCGGCGTCGTCGCGATAGGCATCCAGCGCCGTGCGGGCGGTTTGTTCGTTTCGGGCGAGGTGGTCATAGATCGCCTGGGAGGCCAAGTCAGGATCGCGTTTGCGGAATGCGGTGATGAGATCCGCGTGGGCTTGCTCGCGGCGTTCGTGCTCGTGCGGGTCGACGTCGAGCAGACCGAATCCGATGCGCACGTATCGTTCCGCAGCACGCCACAGCATGGTGAGCACGCGAATGTCCCAATCAGTGGCCGCTGGGGCCAGCAGAGTGAGGTGGAACTGGACATGGCTGTCGTAAATCGCGTCCATACCCAGGCTTTCGTCGCCGAACTCCGTCACCCCCCGCTCAAGACGGTCGAGTTGATCAACCGTCAGCAGCAAGCAGGAGCGGCGCGCCAATTCAGGCTCTACTTGCCGACGCAACCGGTAGATGGCATGCAGATCGTCGAGATCGAGCGGCGCAACCATCGTGCTGCGGCCCGGCCGGATGACCACCAAGCCTTCGCTTTCCAAGCTGCGCAACGCCTCCCGGACCGGGATGAAGCTCACGTTCAACATCCCGGCGATCTCGCGTAGCGAGAACTGCCGTCCAGGCGCCAACGTCCCGGACAGGATCGCCCGTCGCAGTTCCTCGGTAACCTGAGCGGCCACCGAGCGCGATAAAATCGGCCGCAGCTCAGCGCTGGACGTCGTCACATCTACCGCCTTCTCAACCACCGCATACGACAGTAACCGACGAATTCGGCCGCGCAGCAGTGCTGATATTAACTATCTATACCTGCCAGCACCTGCAATGCCCATCGCGCGCTCGCTTTCGATGAGCGTTCCGCAGGATAACTGCAGTTCACGTGCCGCTTGACCGCTCACACTCTGTCGGGCAAAGATCGCCTGAACCCGCTCTTGCTGTTATCACATATAGTCTTTACCATGTGTCCTACGCCACAGCGTGGCGGATGCAACATCAGGGGAGGCAGCCCGTGACAACCACGTCCAGACCGGGACAGTCGTCCACCGAATCGGAGGGTTTATACCGTGACCACCGTCGTTGATGTTCTTAGAAGCCCGAGCCGATACGGCGCGGCAACACCGTCTCAGGCCCAAATCCTCGAACGCGTGCACGCGATTGCGCCGCTGCTGGAAGGGAACGCCGCAGACGGCGAGGCCGCGGGTCGTGTCATGGAGGAATCCATCACGGCACTCACCGACGCCGGCGCCTTCAAGATCGCGCAGCCGCGCCGGTACGGCGGCTACGAAACGTCGGTTCGCACGATGCTCGAGGTGTCGTCGGCGGTCGCTGAAGCCGATGGTGGCACGGGCTGGGTAGTCGCGTCCTGCAACGCATGCGCGTGGCTGACAGGCTTATTTCCCGAACAGGCCCAAGACGACGTCTGGGCCAGCACCCCGACGGCGAAGGTTTCCGGCGTGCTCGCTGCGACCGCGGAAGCGGTGCAGGTCGACGGAGGTGTTCGAGTTACCGGCCGCTGGCACTACAACACCGGCTCCTGGCACGCCCAATGGGCGGTCCTGGGCATCCCGATCACAGATATCGACGGCGAGATCGTCGACCAAGGACTTGCCCTGATCCCGCGCCACGACCTCCAGTTCGAAGAAACCTGGTTCGCGGCGGGAATGAGATCGGCCGGCTCAAATAGCTTGACCGCCGACGACGTCTTCGTCCCGAGGCATCGCATGCTGTCGTTGCCCATGGCAATCCACGGCATCTACGGCACCGAGCACACCGACGCACCGCTGTATCGTTCTGCGCTGGTGCCGGTCCAGGCGATCGCGCTCGCCGGCCCACTGTTAGGACTCGGCCGCAAAGCCCTCCAGCTCGTCAAAGAGCAAGCCTGCGCAAAGCCGATTTCCTACACTTATTACACCGCTCAATCTGACTCTGTGGGGTTTCAGCTTCAACTCGCCGAGGCGGCCATGATGATCGACACTGCGCACCTACACGCTTACCGCGCTGCCGATGACATCGACTCGGCCGCCCGCCGCGGCGAGTATCCCGCTACGCTTGCCCGCGCCCGGGCCCGCGCCGACGCCGCGTGGGTGCTGGACAATGTCACCAAGGCCATCAATATTCTCGTCTCCGCACACGGCGCCGGTTCGTTTGCCGAAACCAACCCCCTGCAACGAATCTGGCGTGATTCGGCGGTCGCCGCGCGAAATGCGGTGACACTGCCGATGCCGAACTACGAAATCTACGGCAAGGCCCTTCTTGGCCGCGATGACCAGATCACCCCGTTCATCTAGGTGACACGTTCATCTAGGTGACGACGGCACAGCCAGGAGACGCCCTATGAGCACTTCGACGGAGTCCTGCCTCATATGCGGAATGGAGTCCAGCGACGACGAATCGGTGATCTTCCGAGATGACTTGTGGGCAGCCGAGATCGGGCCCGGCATGGAGGTCCCGGGCTGGTTCGTCTTGCGGACAAGGCGTCACGCTGAATTGATCAGCGGACTTCATGACGCCGAGGTGGACGGGCTGGGTCGCCGACTGCGCGCCCTGGTCGCCGCGGTAGCCGCGGCGACTGGCGCACCGGCGACTTATCAGTTCGTCTTCTTGGAGAACAACCGCCACTACCATGCGCTCGTCGCCGCGCGCGGCGAGCACGTGCCCGCCGATCGCCGCGGCGGCAACCTCCTCAAACTTCTTGACGAAGGCCACCGGGATCTCGCGGCGTGTCAGGCGATCGTCCCGCAGGTGCGCGCCGCCTATCGCCGCATCGTTGACCGTGATCAACAAACTGCTTCGACGCAGCGAGGATGAGCATGCAGCAACTCAGCGTGGTGGTCGAGGGGCGAACCGTCTCTGGATTTCTACACAGCCCTGCCAAGTCCAGCGCGACCAACCCGGTGCTGATCGCCCTCCACGGCGGCACATACACCGGCGAATACTTTTGTATTGCAGGTGGTGCGGCCGGATCGTTCGTTGACATCGCGATCCGTAACGGCTTTTCGGTGTTGCGTATCGACCGCCCCGGCTACGCGCGAAGTGACCTGCTGCCAGAGGACGAGAACACCTTCGCCCGGCAAGCGGAGCTACTCGAGGCGGCAATCGCTACGATGCTCGACGAGCACCGCGGTCTCTCGGCAGTTCTCGTGGGGCAATCCATCGGCGGCATCGTCGCGCTGGAAGTCGCTGCACGACGGCCAAAGTGGCTCATAGGAGTCGCCGTCAGCGGCATGGGTGCGCGTATCCCTACCGGGGGCGCGGCTGAACAACTCGCCGCTATTCCACTCACCGGGGTGGTCGACCTTCCGGTCGAGGAACGCGAACAACTCTGGTACGGGCCGCCGTCGAGCGTCACCGACGACGCGGTCGTCGCCGCACGGTCCTCGTTCGCCCCCGCACCCATGGTCGAGCTGAAGGCCGCTCCGCAATGGGCGGCTCAACGCCTCGATGATGTGGGCGCGGCGATAGCGGTCCCAATTCACCACACTCTCGGCGAATTTGACTCCCTTTGGGACACGTCGCGCGACGCTCGGGAACTGTTTCTGTCCAAGTTCAACCCGGCGTTGGCCGTCCGCTCCGAATTCATGCCAGGCGTCGGGCACTGCATCGATCATCACCGGGCCGGCGCCGCAATGCATTACAGCCAGCTAGCCTTCGCCCACCAATGTATGGTCCATCAAACGGCGGCCCACCAGCTCTGAACCAGGGCCCGCGATTCGGCTAGTTGCCCGTCGGCGGCACCAACATCGACTGCCAGGTCTGGTGCTTCGGCGCGGATTGGGACAAATTGGACTGGTTGTACATGTGACCGTCGGGGCCGATGTAGTTGCCGGTTGACGGGTCATACTCGGCGGCGGCGATCGGCGGGGGGTCCGCTGCGGCTGCTGGCGCGCCCGGCGGTAGCTGCGGGACGTCTTGACCCGACAGGGTGGCGTTGGGGTCGCCTTTCCAGTTGTAGCCGTCGTTGAGCGGCACATACTGCTCGTCGCTTTCGCACATCTTCACCGTCGGGGCGCGCTTGCCGGGAACGGTCAGACACGGGTAATTGCGGGCACCCCGAATGTTGAACGGCGAGTCTTGGGGCACCCGGCAATACAGGTCGCCGGCCGGGCGGTCGGGGTAGTCCTCAAAGGAGGGCGCCCGCCGCTGCTGGGGAGGCAGAAACCCGGTGGCGCACGTTGGCGGCAGATTCAAGTTGAGGTGGAAATCGAGGTAGAGGCCCCGGTAACTCTGTTTGGTGTTCAGGTTGCCCATTTGGGTGCCCTGCTCGACGGCGACGGCCTGGGGAAGCAATACCAACAGCTGTTCAAGGGCGGGTTGGTAGGTGAGGGCGACCTGGCCGATGCTGGCCAGGTTGGCCAGCAGCAGCGGCAGAGTGGGTTGCAGCCGCTGGAACAGTTGGCGGCCCTGGTCCGCGGCGGCGGCGCCGTTGTGCAGAATCCCGGCGACCGCAGCATCGTGGGATCGCAGCTGGCCGGTGATGGTGGCCAGGTGCGCCGCCCAGGCCTGGATGGCGTCCGGCGTCGTCGCTTGTGAGTCCAGCACCGGCGCCGATCCGTCGATCAGTGTGATCAGCGAGTCGAGGTTGGTGTCGGCGTCCACGGCAATTTGGGTGGATCCCTTCACCAGCCGCGACAGGTCGGGGCCTAAACCGCCTACCGCGGTGTAGCTTTCGTCGATCGCGGTCTTCAAATTGCCCCGGGGGATGGCCGTCAGACCGCGGTTCGTGGCGTTGAGCAGCGAGTCGAAATCCGGTGGGGCCGAGGTGTCGCCGGCGGCGATGACGTCGCCATCCTTCAGCGGAGCAGCGCCGCCGGTGCGTGGCGACAGCTCGACGTATTGCTCGCCGATGGCCGATTGGCTGTGGATCTCCGCCTGCAGGTCCGAGGGAATGCTGAAGTCCGATTTCAGAGAGAGCACCGCCCGCGCCCCGGTGCGGGTCAGGTCCACGCTTTCAACCTCACCGACCTGTGTGCCGCGGTAGGTGACATTGGCCTTCGGATACAGTCCGGCGGCCTGGTGCAGCTCGAGGGTGACGGTGTATCGGCCGATGCCGAACAGCAATACCGGCGCGTCGATGTAGTGGAAGATCATCACAGCGCCGGCCGTCACCGCGATCACCATGAATAGCACCAACTGGGCTTTGATCCGCCGGTCCAGCCGCACGTCAACGTCCCTGATCCGTGCGGTACGGGATTGCCAGTGGGTTCCCGGATGTGACGGGGCTGGGCAATTGACCGATGGTGCGGCCCCATTGCAGCTCCAGCTCGGTCAGGTTGCCTTCCCACCTGGTCCCGGTGAAGAACGCCGTGTCGAGGCGGCTCAACGTCAGGTCGATGACCATGGTGATGTTGACCGCGTCGCCGCGGACGAATTTGGTGATGTTCTCCTTCGGGAAGGGGTAGGTGGACAGCAAGCTCAACGAGCGGGTCAGGGCCGGGCCGGCGTTGGCGAGGGAATCAAACACGGGTCCAATGTTTTTGAGCTCCTGAACCAGAGCTTCCTTCGTTTGGTTGACTGAGTCGGCGGCAAGCGCGCTGAACTTGCCGAGCCTGTCGAACGCGGTGACGAGGTTGTCTCGTTGCTCCGTGAGAACCGCCAGCGCATCGGGGATGGTGCGCAATGCCGTATCCAGCACCGGGGTCTGTTGGGCGAATTGACCGGCGAGGTCGTTGATGCTCTGGGTGGCCGCGAGCAGGTCTTCTTTTTGTTCGTTGAGGTGGCCGATGAATTCGTCGAGCCGCTTGATCAGGTTGCGAAGGTCGCTTTCTCGCCCGGTGAACGCCGTGCTGAACGCCTTGGTGATGTCCTGAATCTGGCCCAGGCCACCGCCGTTGAGCACCATCGATGCGACCGACAACGTCTGCTCCGTGGTGGGGTAGGCGCCCGCCCGCGACAGTGGAATCAACGACCCGTTCTGCAGACGCCCGTGCGGTGGCTGATCGGTGGGTGGGGCCAACTCGACGTGCAGCGTTCCCAGGATGCTGGTTTGCCCGATCTTGGCGCTCGCATTGGCGGGGAGATCGACGTCGCCGTTGAGCCGCATCGTGACCAGCGCGTGCCAGCCCTGACGCTGGATCTTTGTGACCGCGCCGACTGTCACATCGCCAACCCGCACTCGCGAGTTGGGTTCGATGTTGGTGACATCCGGCAGCTCTGCCTGCACTTGGTAGGACCCTGGCCCGTTGCCTTCGGTGCCCGGCAGCGGTAGCGAGTTGACGCCACGCCATTCACATCCGGTGAGGCCGGCCATCGCGAGCGCAAGTACTAGGCCGGCGCCACTGCGGCGCAGTGTGTTTCGCATCATTGGCCACCGCCGGGGGGCATCATCATGCCAGACAGTCCCGCGGCCGGATTTGTTGCGACCGGCGCTTCGGCCGCGGGCGACGGGGCGCTCACCGGGGCCGGTGGCGAGTCGGGTGGGGGGGGCGCGCTCGGCGGGGGCGCCGGGCGGTAATCCGGTCGCATCCAGTCCTCGCTGTAGGTGACCTCGTTGGGCCGGGCCGCAGCGTTGACGAACGGATTGACCCCGATCGGAAGGGAGTTGTACTGGCGGTTCTTAATGATCGGCGCCAAATACTGCACGCAGAGCTTTGCTGCTTGCTGGCTGTTGAGCCGTGAGGCGGCCTGAATTGCGCCGCACAGGAAGGTGATCGGATTGGCGAAGTTGTTCAGCCCGAGCATCCCGGTGATCGAGCCGTGAGCCGGCTCATAGATGTTGACGAAGTTCTGCAACGCGTTGGGCATCACGTGCAGGGTCTGCTTGATGTCGTCGAGGCTGTCGACGAGCGCCTTTGAGAACGACGTCAATCTGTCCGACGTGGTGCCCAGAGCGTCGCGGTTGTCAGCGACGAATCCGGTCACGTCCTTGACGGCGGCATTGAAGTCCTGCACCGCGTGCGCAACCTCGTCAGGATCGTTGGCCAACAGCGACGTCACCGCGGCGAGATTGGCGTTGAGTTGCGCCATCAGATCGGCGCTGTCATGAAGGGCCGCAACCAGAGTCGATAGGTTCTTGACGGAGGCAAAGATGTCGGTGCTGTGATCGCCGAGGGCCGACACCGCCTGGGACAACTTGATGATCGTGTCACGGATCTTGGCGCCCTGTCCGCGCAGATTATCGGCGGCGGAGTTGATGGTGGCACCCAGCGGGCTGACGTCACCGGGTTGGGTCGGTTGCAGGCTTTGGGTGAGTTTCTCCAGCTGCTTGCGGAAGTCGTCGAACTCCACCGGCACCGCGGTGCGACTCTGCGGGATCACCGCCCCGTTGGCCAGGGTCGGGCCGCCGGTATAGGCAGGGGTCAGCTGCACGGCGCGCGACGTGATCAACTTCGGGGACACGATGACCGCGTTGACGTTGGCGGGCACCCGGTATTTGGCGTTGACGGAGAAGGTGACTTTGGCCCGCTGCGGTTGGGGCTCGATCGTGTCGATCCGCCCCACCTTCACGCCGAGGATGACGACATCGTCGCCGGCGTAGATCGCGTTGCTGTTGTCGAAGTAGGCGACGACGGAGATCTTGTTGATCCTCGATTGGGATCGCGCTAGCGCGGCGCCGCCGCCCAGCAGTACGAGCACCAGCGCGATCGCCAGCACAGACCTTGCCCTGCGCGGGGTCACCGGCCCTGCCCCTCAGGCGCGTCGCCCGGTGCGGGCACGTTGACCTGTGTGGGTGTGGCCGGCGGCCCGGGTAGCGGCGGGCCCGGGGGTGGGCCGCCCGGCGGCGGCGCCGGCAACGGCGGGCGGAACGGGTAGCGCGGATCACCCGGCACCCCGGTGATCGCGTCCGGCAGTTTGAGGTTCGGTTGCCCACCCTGCCCGGTGCGCGGATACGGGACCGGCAATGGGGGGGTACCCGGCTGGCCGGTCTGCGGATCGGTGCGCTGCGACGGCAGCAGCACATTCGGGTCCAGACCCAGATCCGAAAAGGCCGCGTCGACAAACGGTTGGACGAATTGGCCCGGCAGCAGGTTAGGAACATAGGCCTGGAAGAACGGGCCTGACGACACCGACTCACCCAGTGAGATTGCGTATGAGTTGAGCAGCTTGATCGACTTCTGGATGCGCTCCTTGCGGTTGTCGACGATCGTCAGAACCCCGTTGAGCTTGTCCAGCGCCGGTCGCAGCTGCGCACGATTGTCCGCGACGAATCCGGATAGCTGTTTGGACAACGCGGAGATGGCGCCGGAGACATCATCCAACGCCGCGCTCTGGGTTTGCAGTTGCGCCAGAAATGCGTTGGTGTTGACGACCAGGTCGACAATCTGATCGCTGCGCTGGGCCAGCACGCCGGTGACTTTGTCGGCGTTGGCAAGCAAATTGCGCAACTCGGCGTCGCGGTCGTTGAGTATCTGCGAGAACCGGGCCACCCCTTCGACAGCCACCTTGAAATCCGGTGGGGTGTCCTGAAATGTCTCCGCGAGCGTGGACAGTGACTGGTTCACCTGATCGGTGTTGAGTCCGTGGATGGTTTCGGCCAGATCGCCCAAAGCGTCGGGCAACTGGTAGGCGGGAGTGGTGCGGTCCACCGGAATGGGGCCCCGGAGTTCACCGTCGCCGCGCGGCGTGATCTCCAGTACCTTCACGCCGAGCAGGCTTCTTGCCTTGATTGCGGCCTCGGTGCGATCACCGAGGTGCACGTCCTTGCTGACGTCGAACTTGACCAGCACCCGGTCGCCGTCGAGTTCCACTGCGGTCACCGCGCCGACCTGAAAACCCGACACCTGCACCCGTGCACCGGAATCCAGCCCGCTGGACTCGGCGAAGTAGGCGGCGTACTCGTGCTTGTGCGCGGTGAAGATCGGCAGCTTCTGGTATTGCAGCGCGGCTAGCACGATCCCGGCGGTGGCAACCATCCCGATCACGCCGATGACGGTGAGGTTGCGTTCGGAGAACGGCTTCATTTGGGCGCACACCGCCCGGTGCTCTGGCCGGCGAGCTTCACGTACACCGGTTGGCCGCCCTTGCCGTTGACTTTCAGCACCGCGTCGCACAGATAGAAGGTGAAGAAGTCGCCGTACATCCCTTGCCTGGACAGCGCCTGATACGCGTCGGGCAGCGTGTTCAGCAGGTCGTCGACGTAGTCGTGGTCGGCCAACACGATGCTGTTGGTGCGATCGGATTGGGCGACGGTGTTCGCAAACGCCGGCCGGGCCTGTTGCAGTAGGTCGGCCACGGTGCGCGCTGCGGCATCGCCGTACGCGACGGCGTTGGTGATGTCGGTTTTGTGCGCGGCCAGGCGCCGCGTCAGTTCGGCCAACGAGGCGACCGTCTTATCCACCTGGCCGCTTTGCTTGCCGAGTGAGCCCAACACCTTGTTGAGGTTGACGATCACCTGCCCGATCACCGCCTCGCGGTCGGCAAGGGTGTCGGTCACCGCGGCTGTTTGCGCCAGAAAGGAGCTGACCGCCGCGCCCTGACCCTGAAACGCCGCGATGAGCTGCCCGGTTAAAGCGTTGACCTGCACGGGGTCCAGCGCCCGAAACAGCGGCCGGAAGCCGCCGATCAAAGCGTCAAGGTCCAGCGCCGGCGCAGTTCTGTCCACCGGGATGGTCTGGCCCGCCGTCAGGCGCGCCGTGGCCCCCGGCCCGTCTTGGAGCTCCATGTAGCGATCGCCGATGACGTTGTCGTAGCGAATGAGCGCCTTGCTGCCCCCGGTCAGCACCACCGCGTCATCGATGGAGAACCGCACGACCACGATGTTGTCGCGCCGTATCGAGATGTGTTTGACCTGGCCGACTTCCACACCGGCGATGCGTACGAAGTTGCCCGCTTTCAGCCCACTGATGTTAGTGAACTCGGCGTTGTAGGCCTGTTCCGGCTGAAATCGCAACTGGCCGAATACAGCAAAGAGACCAAACATCACGATGCTGCAGACCACGACGAAGATGGTTAGGCGCCACAACGCGCCGATGGTGTTGTCCCTCATCGGCGCTGCGTCTCTGGATAGTTGGTGACCGTCATGGCGCGGGCCCGGCCGGGGGTGCGGGTGGCGCGGGCGGTGGCGCCCCGGGCGGGGGCGGGTAGAGCGGTGTGCCGTCCGGACCGAACAGCGGCGCCCCGTAGGGGGGCGCGCCCGGGTAGGGCACCGGTCCGATCGCCGGGGGCCCGACTCCATGGAAGCTCGGGGGTTGGGGCTCCCCACGCGTTTCCGGGAAGAAGTTCACCCACCAGGGGTGTCCGATGCCGGGGTTGGTTCGGATGTCCTCTCCGGTGCCCCAGCCGGTGTTGGTGACCAATTGGCGTAGCGGAAAGTTCTTGGAGACGTCGGGCAGCGAACCGCAGCCGGGTTTGCCGCCGGGACCGCCCTTGGCGGCCACGATCGGCAGGTTGTCGGGATACCTGTACAGGTCGGCGCCGAACATAAAGGCGTCGTCGATAACGATGGTTCGGCCATCGCCGCCAGCGGCGTCATAGGCGCCGTTATCCAGCGACCATTTCGCGCCCAGCAACAGACACGTTAATTCGGGGTTGTATTTCGACAGCAGATCGGTCGTCGGCTCAAGTACGTTGATCGCCTTGATCAGATTGGCCCGGCTCGGGACGAGCAGGTCGATCCCGGATTGCGAGAGACCAATTGTGGACAGCAGCAACGCATCCAGATCGGCGGAGTGCGCGGTGACCGTCGCGCTGCTCACGCTGGCCGCGTCGAAGGTGCTCAGAAGGCTTTGGGCGGCAACGCTATAAGCGTCGCCGGCGCCCTGCAGCGACCGCCAGTCGTGCTGCAGGGTTCCCATTCGGGGGTTCAGTGCCCCGAGCACACCGTTGGCGGCGCTGGTGGCCTCCCCGATCCGTTGCCCCCGGCCGCGTACCGCGTCAGCGAAAGCCGTTAATACCGCATTCAATTTGGGCGGGTCGACCTGATGCAGAACGTCGACAAGGCTCTGAAAGACCGTGTTGACCTCCGTGCTGACATTCCGGGATACCAGCACCGCGCCGGCGGAAATGTGGTGGGGACTCGGATCTTCGGGGTAGGTGAGATCGACGTACTTGGCGCCAAAGGCGGTGCTGGCACGGATCTGCGCCCCCGCGTTGGCGGGGATGTAACCGATCTGGTCGGGAAACAACTCCAGGTGCAGGCGGGCCAGGTTGCGCCCGCCGTCGACACCCGAGACGCGACCTACCTGCACGCCGCGCATCTTGACTTTGGCGCCTGGCTCCATCACCAGCCCGGCGCGCTCGGACGTGACTGTCACGGGCACATACGTCGTCAAGGTGCCCGCGAATATGGCCGAACAGAGCCACATGGCTCCACCCACGACAAGCACCAGAACCGCGGTCCACCACGCCGGGTGGATTCGGTAGCGCTCTGTGGTCAGGTCCATCGGGCTAGCCGGATAGGTGGAAATTGCCGGTCTGGCCATAAATGGCAAGGGACAGAAACACAATCAACGCCGACGAAGACACCAAAGACGTTCGCACCGCGCGACCCACGGCCTCACCCACACCGGCCGGGCCACCGGCCGCGGTGAACCCGTAATAGGTATGGACGAGCATGATGACGAGCGCCATCGCGACGGCCAACACGAATGACCAGACCAGATCAATGGGGTACAAGAACGTGTTGAAGTAATGGTCGTACACCCCGGCGGACTGACCGTAAATGACAGTCGTGGACAGCTTCGCCGACAAGAACGCGGAGATCGCCGCAACGCAGTACAGCGGCACAACGACCAGGACCCCTGCGACCACCCTGGTCGACGCGAGGTAGGCGATCGTGCGGATACCCATCACTTCCAGGGCGTCGATTTCCTCGTTGATACGCATCGCACCCAATTGCGCGGTCGCCCCGGCGCCGATCGTGGCGGCCAGCGCTACCCCCGCCGTCAACGGGGCGGCCAGCCGGACGTTGAAGTACGCCGATGCGAACCCGGTCAGTGCCTCGACGCCGATATCGGACAATTGGTTGTAGCCGGCCACCGACACCAGTGCCCCAGTCGTCATGGTCAAGAACCCGACAATCGCCACCGTCCCGCCGATCACCGCAAGCGCTCCGGTACCCAGCCCCATTTGCGCAATCAGGCGAACCAACTCAGATCTGTACGACCGGAACACATCACCGATGTAGCGCAGCGTCTTGGCGTAGAACACGGTTTGCAGGCCGACCCTGGTCCAGCCGGTACCCCACCGTGTCAGCGCAGCCGACGAGCGCGCCAGCCGCGCCCCCGCGACAGTCACACCACCACCTTCACGCCGACCGCGGTGGCAACGATATTGATCGCGAACAGTGCCACGAAGGTGTAGACCACGGTCTCGTTGACCGCGTTGCCGACACCGGCCGGCCCGCCCTCGGCCGAGAGCCCCTTGTAGCAAGCGATCAACCCGGCCGCCAACCCGAACAACGCGGCTTTGATCACCGCCACCACCACGTCAGCCGTGTGGGTGAGCACGGTCATACCCGCTCCGTACGCCCCCGGTGTCACGTGCTGCACGAATACCGAAAAGAAGAAGCCGCCCACCAACCCGACCACGATCACGATCGCCGAGAGCAGTATTGCGACCAACGTCGCGGCCAGCACTCGCGGCACGACGAGCGCCTGAATCGGGTTGATGCCCATGACGCGCATGGCGTCAACTTCTTCCCGGATCGTCCTTGCCCCGAGGTCGGCGCACATCGCGGTCGCGCCCGCACCGGCGACCACCAACACCGTCACAATCGGACCGATCTGGGTCACGGTGGCGAACGCCGCGGTCGTACCGCTGAAATCGGCCGCTCCAAACTCCAGCAGCAGGATGTTGAACGTGAACACAACCAGCACCGAATACGGGATGGCCAGCATCACCGTCGGCAGCAGCGACACCCGCGCCACGAACCAGGCCTGGCGCACGAACTCACGCCAGGCGAACGGTCGTCGTGGCAGCAGGACCAAGACATCGAGGCCCATCGCGAAAAGACCACCCACGGCCGCAGCCGGCTTCCATGCCGGCACCGACACAGTCACGCCAACTTTCCTAAGACACCCGTGCGAGCCGCGACTGGAGTCTGACGTGATACCACCTGCCCCTCGGGGGTCGCGGGTCGCTCCCATTGCCCGACGCCGTCGACCCCAAAAAGACACCCCCGCTTGGGCATGTGGCGAACCCCTCCTACCTAATTCACCATGCTGAATCAGCGTGGTCACAGTAGTCTGTGGCGATTCGGCGCCGCGTGTCAATAGATTCAGCATATTGAACATGGCGAATGTTCTGGCGGCGCGAGGCTTGCCGGGCTCGATATGCGGGCGCGACGCATCGGCTCGTCCGTCTACCTCGATGGGAGACACGCGGTGCAGGACGATACTGCGAGGATGATGTGCGACGAATTCGCAGCGACTCAGGTGGTACTTAGGGAACGCGAAGCACGTGACCGCTGCTGGTGGACTGAAATGGCGGATTGCTTTCACGACGAGTCCACAGTCACGATCAGCTGGTTTCAGGGTTCGGGCGCCGATTTCGTCGCGCAGTCCAAGGCGATGACCGACCGCGGCGTGTCGTCGCGCCATCGGCTTGGGCCTCCGACCGTCCGGATCCACTCCGACCGCGGTGTGGTGATCCTGCCCGCGGTCGTCGAAACCTATCCGAGCGTCGATGGTGTGGCCTGCGCGTTGAACGCATATTGCCGGCTTCTGTATCGCGTAATAAAGGCAGGCGGCGGGTGGAAGGTCGCGGCACTAGAGGTTGTCTACGAGCGCGACGAACTTCGCCCGCTGGTACCCGGGGCGCGCATCGCCGTCGATGAGGCGGAGCTGACCGGCCTGCGTGTTCCGTATCGGTTCGTGGCGTGGACGATGGGCAAGGCGGGCGTCACCATCAGCCAGCAGCTGCCGGGCGACGATCGCCCGGCAGTGGTCGACGCATTGCATGTCGACGCGTTCAAGTGGGCTGGGATTCCGTGGCCCGGCGACAGCCCGACAGCGCCCCTCCACGATGCCCCAGGGCCCAAATCCCGCTAGACTATATTCTTTATGAGCCCTGAACAGAGCCCGGCGGCGGTACTGGCCCCCAGAAGCCGGCTACGTTCGGTCGCCGGACCCCAGTCTGCGGTGGACCGAGTGACCGCCGAAATCCGCCGGGGCGTCCTCAACGGCACGCTCGCCGCCGGATCGAGTTTCTCGATCGCGGATCTGAGCGCCCAACTGGGCGTCAGCCACATACCCGTCCGCGAGTCGCTGCGCCGGCTGGAAGCGCAAGGTCTCGTCGAATTGAGGCCGGGTCGCAGCGCGATGGTCAACCCGCTGGACCGCGACGAACTGCGCGCCATCTATCGACTCCGTCAAGACATCGAGCCCAGCGTCGCAGCCCGGGCATGCCCGCTGTTGACGGACGATGACCTGCAAGAGGCCGAACGTCTACTCGCTGAGCACGTCCGGGGCGATCGCGATACCGATACGCTGTGGGAAGTGCACCGCGAGTTCCATCTGGCGCTCCTTCGACCGGCGTTGACGCCGTGGGACCTCCGCATTTTGGATCAACTCTGGCATGCCAGCGATCGCTACACCCGCGTGTTGTTCGAAAGCTACGAACTCGACGACGACGAGCGGAAACGCCGCGAAGTCGCGCACCGGGCCATCATCGACGCCGCTAGGTCACGATCCGGCCTGGAACTCAAGCGGGCCATCACCGAGCATCTGGTCGAGAACGAAGTCGCCTGCCTCGAGTGGCTGGCGGCACTCGGCACGAGGGACTGACTCCGCCCGTCGCGCACATGTTCCGACTAGCCGGGCCACGAATGAGACCGACCCTGAAAGTCCGGGATCGACTTCGCCCGACAATGAATATATCGTAGCTAGCATAATCGATGCTTGGACGGCATCTGCCGAGACTTGCTGCCGCTAGCCCTACCAAACGGGAGGAATTGACAGTGCTATCGACAGTTCAGTTCGCGGAAGCCGCCCGGTAATGAGGTTCGCCAACATCGATGAGCGCGCCTGCATCGCGATAGGTGCCCAATATTTCGATATCGCCCAGGCCAGCGGTGGCCGCTTCAACGGTGATGTGCAGGCAGCATATGCAAGCTGGTCCGACCTCATTGACTGGTACGCATCGGATTTCGACCCCACGGGTCTCACCCCGGTCGAGGGGCGACTGGGCGCGCCGGCACCCGCGCCTTCACAAGCGTTCGGTATCGGCGTGAATTACGCCGATCACGCCGAGGAGGCCGCCTTTGCGCTTCCCAAAGCGCCCCTCGTGTTTCCGAAATTCGCGTCGTGCATTGTTTCCCCCGAGCAGCGGTTGCCGCTCGACGCCGACACCGTCGACTGGGAGGTCGAGCTGGTGGTGGTCATCGGGCGCACCGCGCGCCGCATCGACAACGAAGAGGCCTGGGGCTACGTCGCCGGGTTGACGGTCGGCCAAGACATCAGCGACCGGGCCCTGCAGTTCTCCGACCCCGCCAACCCCCAATTCGGACTGGCAAAATCCAAGTACGGATACGGTCCGATCGGCCCCGCGCTCGTCACACCCGACGAATTCGACGATCCCGACAACTTGGCGATCAGCTGCTCTCTCAATGGCGAAATGGTGCAGCAGTCGCGCACCAGCAAGCTGATTTTCAATGTCGCTGCCCTGGTCTCGTATCTGTCCACTGTGGTAACCCTGCGTCCCGGCGATCTCATCTTCACCGGCACACCGTCGGGAGTCGGAGTGGCTCGCACTCCCCCGCGCTACCTGGTCGACGGCGACACCCTGGTGAGTTCCATCGAGGGGATCGGCAGCATTGTCACAACCGCGGCGCGAGACGACGCCACGTGATGACTCACCAGCCCACCGAATCCCCGCCAACGCCTATCGGACATCACGACGCGCTCGAAGAGGTCGCCCGGCAGGTGCTGTGGCTCTCTACAGCGATCATTCATCACGCAAACCGCGTGCGGCCCAACACCACTGGGCTAAAGGTCGGCGGCCACCAGGCCTCCTGCGCCTCGATGGTCTCCATCATGACGTCGCTGTGGTTTGAGCAACTTCAAGCAGGCGATCGCGTTTCGGTGAAACCCCACGCATCGCCTGTGCTGCACGCGATCAACTACCTGTTGGGCACGCTCGACGAGAAGTACCTGACCACGCTGCGTGAGTTCGGGGGACTGCAGAGCTATCCCAGCCGGTCAAAGGATCCCGACCCGGTGGATTACTCGACCGGATCGGTGGGTATCGGCGCCACCGCACCGATCTGGGGGGCGATCGCCAGGCGCTACGTGGACACCACGTTCGGTAGCACCGGCACCGGCCGACAGTACTCCCTTGTGGGCGACGCCGAGCTCGACGAAGGCGCGGTGTGGGAAGCGATCCTGGACCCGTCGGTGCAGGAGCTCGGCGAAATCGTCTGGATCGTCGATATGAACCGCCAGTCGCTCGACCGCGTGGTGCCCAATATCGCCGCCGGGCGACTCGAAACGATGTTCTCGGCCGCGGGTTGGCAAGTGATCACCGTGCGGTTCGGAAGACTTCTCGAGGAACTGTTTACCCGGCCGGGCGGAGACGCGCTGCGGCGCCGGATCCTGGACATGCCCAACCCCGAGTATCAGCGCCTGCTTCGGTGCAATGCCGAAGGCCTACGCACACGCCTGCCCGGGGACGGCACCGACGCCGAAGCGGTCGGTCGCTTAATCGCCGAACTGGATGACCAAACGCTGGTTCGGGCGATCAGCAATCTCGGTGGCCACGACCTGGACACTCTGCGTTCGGCGTACTCCCAGATCGACGACACCCGCCCGACCATCATCATCGCTTACACCATCAAGGGTTACGGGCTGCCCACACAAGGACATCCGCAGAACCACTCCTCGTTGCTGACGGACGAACAGTTCGCCGATTTCGCGGTCACCCTGGCCAAGGATCCGGCCCAGCCGTGGTCTCGATTCGATATCTCGACCGCGCCCGGCAGGCTATGCCAGAGCACGGCGGAGCGCCTGGTCCGGGCCCACCAAGTCAGCGCCCCCGCTCCCGCGGTGCCCATCGATCTGGGCCGAACGCCACCGGCTGTGTCGACAACGCAGGCCGCGCTGGGCCGGGCACTGCTCGATCTCACCCGCGAAGCGCCTGAGGTGGCCAAGCGCGTCGTGACCGTCAGCCCAGATGTCAGCTCCACCACCAATCTCGCTGGTTGGCTCAATAAGGTCGGGGTCTGGTCGCCCGACGAGCGGCGCAACTGGTTCGATGACGACAACGAGACCATCATGCACTGGCGCGAGAAACCAACCGGCCAGCACATGGAATTGGGAATCGCCGAAACCAACCTGGTGGGGCTCATCGGGGAACTCGGCGCAACGTGGAGCCGGTGGGGTCAGCCGCTGTATCCGATTGGCGTGCTGTACGACCCGTTCGTTGAGAGAGCCCTCGAACCCTGGTCGTACGGGATTTACGCCGGCGGCCAATCGATTCTGGTGGGCACCCCGTCCGGAGTGACCCTGGCCGCCGAGGGTGGCGCACATCAGTCGATCAAGACTCCCTCGATAGGCCTGGAGCAGCCCGGATGCATAAGCTATGAGCCGGCTTTCGCCATCGAGGTTGAATGGACGCTACTCAGCTGCATCTCGCGACTCGGCCGGCCCGACGGAGGGTCGTCCTATCTTCGGCTATCCACCCGACCCGTCCAACAAGAGCTGGCTGCGGTTCCCACGGACACCGCAGCGCGTGAGCGGCGCCGCCGCCATGTTGTGGCCGGGGCCTACACCTTGCGGTCCTGTTCGGAACCCGCCGTCGCCGTCGTCGCGGTCGGTGCGCTGGTCACCGAGGCACTCGAGGCGGCAGATCGTCTGGCGCAGATCGGGATTCCTGCGGAAGTGATATGCGTGACCAGCCCTGGGTTGCTATTCGAGGCCAGCCAAGCGCGTCAGGGTCTGGGTGACGCGCCGTCCTGGATCCTTGATCAAGTCTTCCCAGCCAACCGCGCAGCCCCGATGATCACCGTGCTCGACGGTCATCCGCACGCTTTGGCATTCTTGGCGACAATCAACCAAGTTCACTCAAAATCCCTGGGCGTCAGCCGCTTCGGGCAGGTAGGATCGCTGGCGGCGGTGTACCGCTATCACGGTATCGATACCGACAGCATCGTAGGCGCAGCACTGGATCTGGTGAATTGAGAAGCACCGCGCAACCACACGTCAGGAGCCCAAAGTGATCCTCGTGACCGCCGCTAACGGCAACCAAGGCAAGCGGTTGATTCCCAAGCTGATTGCTGCGGAATTGCCAGTGAGAGCATGTGTTTCGACGCAGGACTCCGCCGACCAGCTGCGGCGGCTCGGGGTCACGGAGGTCATCGTCGGAGATATCTGTGACCCGGCGGTAGCATCGGATGCCGTGCGCGGTGTGGACAAGATTTACCACGTGGGCCCCACCGCACACCCCAACGAGCGCCAGATGGGAATTTCGCTCGTGGATGCCGCCCGGGCAGCAGGAGTGCGACACTTCGTCATGAGTTCGGTGCTACACGCGATCGTGACCGATCTGGTGCAGCACGAGATCAAACGAGATATCGAAGAACATCTGGTGTCATCCGGGCTGGCATTCACGATTCTGCAACCGACGAATTACATGTTGCCCCTCAAGCTTCGGCGTGTCTTCACCGAGGGAACCTTCGAGATGAACTGGGCGCTGGACCGTTACCAATCCCTGGTGGATCTTGGGGACGTCACCGAGGTCGCGTGCGCGGTGCTCACCGACAGCGCACGGCATGACGGGGCGACCTACGAACTGGTGAGCCCCGGCCGCTACAACGCCCACGAGTTGGGCGAAATCATCTCCGGTGTGCTGGGACGCCCGATCGAAGTACGCCAAGTCAATGTCGACGACTACATGGAAGCCTGGTTCGGCAAGGACCTCGACTCCGAGAAGTACCGGCATCAAAGCAACGTCATGCGTGCCATCTCCACGTACTACAGCCACCACGACTTTGTCGGGAACGCCAACGTGTTGACGTGGCTGCTCGGCCGCGCCCCAACGACATTCGCAGAGTTCGTGAGTGCACAGCGAGACGCGTTCAGCGAATCCACCGAAAGGAAATAGATGAAGCTCGACGGAAATGCGATCCTGATCACGGGCGGGAGCAGCGGCATCGGGCGGGGCTTGGCCGAGCGTTTCCATCGCCGCGGTAACGAGGTCATCATCGCCGGGCGCCGAGCGTCGGCTCTGGACGAGGTGGTCGACGCCAATCCGGGCATGCACGCGGTGGTTCTCGATGTCTCCCAGCCGGAGAGCATCCGCAAGGTCGTCCCCGAACTGATCGCGCAGTATCCGATGCTGAATGTGGTCGTCAACAACGCCGGCATTCAGTTCGCCGATGACGTTGGCCAGCCGCTCGACGAAGAGCAGGTCACCGCCACCATTGCGACGAACCTGCTTGGGCCCTTATGGCTTAATTCGGCACTGATCACCCACCTGCGCCGGCAACCGGTAGCCACCATCATCAACGTCACCTCGATGCTGGGTTATGCGCCACTGGCGACCACAGCGCTCTACTCGCTCAGCAAGGCCGCGATGCGGTCGTACACCTTGTCGCTGCGCTACCAACTGCGCGACTCCTCCGTCGCGGTGGTGGACCTTTCGCCGCCATACGTCGAGAGCAATCTGATGCCGAGAAACCGCACGGACCCGCGGGCAATGCCGCTCGAGGACTATCTCGATGAGGTCATGCCGCTTCTCGCCACCGACGCACCCGAGGTGCTCGTCGAGCGCGCCAAGGTTCGTGCCGATGCGCAGCGACCCAACGAAGTGACCGTCACGCACCAGTTCAACGACATGTTTCATAGCGTCTGAATAGATTCAAGCACTGGCCTTTACCCGGACCTTGAGCGCAGCCAGCTGCGCGGCGGAGTAATGAGTGCCCGCTCTGACCACGGCGTTGATCCGGTGCAGGTTTTCGACGTTCTCGAGGGGGTTGGCGTCCAGCACCACCAGGTCGGCGTTGCGCCCGGGCTCGACCGTACCCATGGTGTCCTCTCGCCCCAGGTATTGCGCGGGATTGATGGTCGTCATCTGAAGGATCTTCAGCGGTGAGAGGCCCGCCTTCGCCAGTTCGCCAAACTCCTGGCGGAGGGTCAGGCCGGGCGCCATCATGGACCCGCCATCGGTCCCCGTCATCATCCGAACTCCATTGTCGGCGAACATTTTTGCCAGACTCAGCTGGCGCGGATAGAGGTCTCGGTAGGTCTTTTGTGCCTCGGCGGGCAGTGCCAGGAACTTCGCGGTCACCGTGCGCCATCTCTTGATGTTCTTGGCCGGCAGATACGCCAATGATTCGTCGCTTTCATATTCCGGCGCCCCCGCGTACTGCATGCTGCGCAGCCGAACCAGTGTCGGCACTTGCCAGGTGCCGTGTCGGGTGAGTTCCGCCGCCACGGAGGCGGCCTTGTCCGCGCTGTAGGTGTCCAAAGCACGCTGAATCCGGGCGACGTCGATGGGATCGGTGAACGCGGCGGGGTTTACCAACAGACTCTGCATCCGCCAGGTGACGATGAGCTCGATGAGGGGAATCTTGATGGGCGGGCCTTTGATCACCGGTCTCGCGCAGGCCTCCGAGCGCAACTCGTCGTCGATGGTGGAACACGCCGTCCACAGCGGCGAGCCTGGCCCAAGATGCTCGACGGACCGGAAGCCGGCCTGCGATGCCGCCACGATGTCGACGCCCTCTTGGAGGTGACCAAGGATCGGAATCCCGACGGCGACGGCTTCTTCGACCGCCGCCATGAAGACGTCGGGACCGGCCATGACCATCTTCACGAAGTCGGCACCTTGGTCGTGCTGGCGTCGGATCTCGGCAGCAACAGCCTTGCTCGATCCGGAATTGAGCGGTGTGAGAACGGTTCCGGGCGTCTCAAGGAGAGCCGGCGCCGCCGGCCCGATCGGCAACGTGTTGTCCCGTCGCCTCTTCAGCAGGGCCGGCGAACCCGACATCTGGCGAAACCCCGTGACGCCTTCGGCGAGCATCAGGGCCAGGCTCCCCGAGGGATCAGCCAGGTTCAATGCGTGCGAATGCATGTCGTTGTAGCCCGGCACGATGAATCTTCCGGCCGCATCGATGCGTTCCGTCGCCGGGTCCGCGCGTTCAGCCCCGCGCGGGGATACGTCGACAATGCGGCCGTTTCGTATCCGGATACTGACGTCGGCGGCGATGCTGCCGTCACGGGGATCGACAATTGTGCCGCCGTCGAGAAGCAGCGTCCGGGTCGATCCGGAGTCGACCGCAACCTTCCGTTTGCTCGCGCCCGCGGCCCGTTCCCAGTGCACCGTCACCCGGCTGAACAAGCTTGGACCTGACAAGGGCTGTTGGTACGCGCAGCAAGGGCACCCGGCTGACTGCATCTCTTGACCTACTTTCGTGTTTCGCTTGCCGAACTGACGCGCCGGTGGGTGGCTTTTCGCCACTCAGGCACGGCCGCAGACCGTTCGCATGAGTGCCTCCGGATCGGATGTTCTTGTGCCGCGCCACGCGACGTGTTGATCGGGCCGGACCAACGTGAGCGGAGCCCCGAACAGCTGTTCGGTCAGGTGGCAGTCCAATTCGACGGCTGTCAGCGGAATCTGCAGGACCGCGGCGGATTCGACGAGTTGCCGACCGGCCGGGAGGTTTACCTGACCGACCAGACTGTACTCACGGCCCAACGCGTCGTAGAGCGAGCGATGACCGGCAAGCCACTTGTGCGGCAGTCTGCTACCGGGCGCGGCGTTGGGAACGTACACGCCGGGTTCGTGAGTCGCGCCGCCAGACTCTGCCACTACGTCGTCACTGATCACTATTGGTGAATCGGCATAGGAGGTTCCGAGAACGAGGTCCAAGCTGTGAAACTCCACGCCCTTGGCCCGCTGGGTAGCAGAGGCCACTATTGGTAGCGTGGTTGCGAATTCGTCATCGCTGCCCATGAGGCGGGGGTCGGCGAGCTCGGGGCCGAGGGTGGACATGTTCCTGGTGGCCACCGATATCGTCTCCATTGCGACCGGCCTGCGCTCGCGCTCATAACTGTCCAAAAGCGCGTTCGCTCCCCACCCGTTGAGCACCGCGCCGAGTTTCCAACCGATGTTCACAGCATCACCGATCCCGGTGTTGAATCCGTGGCCTCCCCACGGAGGGTTCTGGTGCGCCGCGTCGCCCGCCAGGAAGACTCGGCCGGATCGGAACGTGTTGGATACCTGCATCCGCGCCCGCCACGGATCGGTGGCGAGTACCTCGATCGCGACTGGTTCGGTCCCATCGCCAATCAGATTGTGGACCAATCGCGCTGGATCGACGGCGCCTTCTTCGGCGCCGACGCCCATGATGACGCACCACCACTCGTCGACCAGGTTCAACCGACCTACCAGGCCCGGTTGGCCGGGGTTGAGCACCCAGTAATGCACGGCGTCGCCCAAACGCATCCGGGCTGCCAGCGACTCGGCACGAAAGACCACATTGAAATTCGGTCGCTCGTCGGCGCTGCCTTCATATTCGGCTCCGATAGCATCGCGCACCTCGCTGCGGGACCCGTCGCATCCGACGAGATACTCGGAACGAATCGTGATGGGGTTGCCAGAGTCGTCGACGACGGTGGCGACGACCCCATCGTCATCCTGGGTCAGTCCGACGAACCGGTGGCCAACGAGCAATTCCGCCTCGGGGAGTTCGGATACCCTGTCGCGCATGACGGACTCGATCAACGGCTGCGGAGCCTGCTGGCCACCTTCTGCCACCAAGTCATCGTCGACAAGATCCAGCCCGAGGCAACGGTCGAAGCGTGTTACTTCGCGCCCTAAAAGGGTTGTGCAGAAGACGACTTCATCAGACCAGCACTGGGGTATCGGTGCACGCCGCCGGACGGTGTCCGCGATCCCCCAGCGGCGGAAATGCTCCATCGTCCGCGTCGACGTCGTCTTTGCGCGCGGCCGCAGCCAGGACACGTCAGCGCGCGGCTCGACAACGATGCAGGCGATGTCGTGTTGAGCGAGTTCGATCGCAGTGCCCAGGCCGACGGGACCGCCACCTATCACCAGCACCGGCGTGCGCCTGCGCCCGTCGGCGGTGGGGATCGGATTCACCGCGGCGAGGTCCGCGAGGTGCTAGCTGGCATAGCG
>Ga0302320_10006379_pt1 | contig 26181 bp, 24 predicted proteins | sample Bog_T0_3_FD_202130 | JGI IMG/M metagenome (GOLD analysis project Ga0302320, IMG submission 202130) | Peat permafrost microbial communities from Stordalen Mire near Abisko, Sweden - Bog_T0_3 | ecosystem: Environmental > Terrestrial > Soil > Wetlands > Peat | place: Sweden: Abisko, Stordalen Mire... | reverse complement strand
GGCGATCAGCGCGGCGGTCGGCAGGCCGATATAGCCCAGACCGATGACGGAAACCTTCGGAAATACGGTCACTGTGCGATGATCCTTGCAATTCGCTCGCTCGCGTGTCCGTCCCCGAAGGGATTACCCGCGAGGGCCATGGCTTGGTAGTGTTGTGGGTCGTCGAGCAGGCGATCGACCTCGGAAACGATGCGGTGGGTATCCGTGCCGACCAGCAGCGCGGCGCCCGCCTCGACGCCCTCGGGACGTTCGGTGGTTTCGCGCATCACCAGAACCGGCTTGCCCAGAGCCGGCGCCTCTTCCTGCACGCCGCCGGAATCGGTCAGCACCAGATAGGCCGTCGAGAGCAGGCTGACGAAGTCGAGATATTCCTGCGGCGGGATGATTTCCGCCCGGGGATGCGAAGCGAGCCGGGCGCCCAGGACATCGCGCACGTTCGGGTTGGGATGCACCGGCAGGACGATGACGACGTCCTCGCGCTCCAGGATGCGTTCGAACGCGTCGCCAATCTGGATCATGCGGTCGCCGAAGTTTTCCCGTCGGTGGCAGGTGGCGAGAATGATCCGGCGGCCTTTGTGCTTCGCGGAGATCCTGGGGCCGAGCACGGAGAGCGCAGGGTCGGCGTCGATCATCGCTCGCGACGCCTGAAGCGCGTCGATGATCGTGTTGCCGGTGACGTAGACCTGAGACTTGGGCACGTTCTCGAGATACAGCATCTCGGCGGCGCGCGGGGTCGGCGCGAAATGCTGGTCGGCGATCTGGGTGACGAACTTGCGGTTCACTTCTTCCGGCCAGGGCTCGTAAATGTTGCCGCTTCTGAGGCCGGCCTCGACGTGGCTGACCGGGACGCGCCGGTAAAAGGCGGCGAGCGCGCCGATCATGGCGCTGGTCGTGTCGCCCTGGACGACGACCCGGTCGGGCCTGGCCTCGTCATAGACTTCGCCGAGCGCCAGCAGCAGCCGGGAACTGAGCTGATCCAGGGACTGATTGGGTTTCATCACGTCCAGATCGAAGTCCGGTTTGATCTTGGTCAGTTCGAGAATCGGATCGAGGAGATCCCGGTGCTGAGCGGTGACGCAGACGAGGGTGCGCAGGTTTTCCTGCGCCTTCAGCTTGTAGACGACGGGAAATAACTTCAGCGCCTCCGGCCGAGTGCCGATGATGACGAGGATGTTCTTTTTCATGAATGGGTTTGTCCCGTCGATCCCAGAGGCCCGGTTTGTGGATCGGCGCCTCGAAATCACGATGCAGATGATCTTGCAATAGGCAACGCTCGAATTTTGCCTGAGCCCTGCGGGCAATGGGGAGCGGGCAAGGCCAGGATAGGCGCCTGAGAGCCTCATCTGCCTGGCGGAGGGGCGGGAATAGGGCCTTACCCCACATCTCCCGGGTCGATCAACCGATGCAACCGATCCGCCGCGGCCAAGGCGAACCGCAGCAACATTGCCCGCCGGGTCGCCGGCGCCATCGCGCGCGGCTCCGGCTCGCGTAAAATCTCGGCGCCATAGCGGTCGGCGACGATCAGGCCGGCGTCCACCGGCATGATTTCGGCGGGCATTTCGTGGGGAATGGCGAAATAGAGCCGGTCGCAATTGGCGACGTAGTCGCGCCATTTCCGGTCGGCGCGATAGTCGGCGATCGAGGATTTGATTTCGACGATCCACAGCGCGCCGTCGCCGTTGAGCGCGACGACATCGGCGCGCCGTCCATCGATCAACGAAAGTTCGGTCACCGTGGCGAACCCTCGCGAGCGTAACAGGCGGCGGACGCCGCGCGCGACGGCGAACGCGGTTTCCGATTGCCGACCGTCCGCGAGAGGGTCGGCCATGGCTCTAGGCCCTGAAGTCGGCGAGCATCGCCTCGGCCGCCTTTTCCGCGATCATCAGCGTCGGCGAATTGGTGTTGCCCGAAGTGATGCGCGGCATCACCGAGGCGTCGGCGATGCGGCAGCCGGGGAGGCCGCGCAGACGCAGGCGCACATCGACCACGGCCATAGGATCGTCGTCGCGACCCATCTTCGCCGTCCCGACGGGATGGAAGATCGTCGTGCCGACATCGCCGGCGGCGCGCGCAAGATCGGCGTCGGACGTGAGCTTCGCGCCGGGCAGATATTCCTGCGGCGAAAACCGCGCGAGCGCCGGGGCGTGGGCGATTTTGCGCGCCAGACGCAAAGAATCAGCGGCGACGCGGCGATCCTCTTCGGTGCTCAGATAATTCGGCTGGATGCGCGGCTGCTTGCCCGGGTCGGCGCTTTCCACATGCACGAAGCCCCGGCTCGACGGGCGCAGATTGCAGACGCTGAGCGTGATCGCCGGGAATGTGTGCAAGGGATCGCCGAACTTGTCGAGCGACAGCGGCTGGACGTGGAACTCGACGTTGGCGGTCGCATAATCCGGCGAGGACTTTCCGAATATGCCGAGTTGCGAGGGCGCCATGGTCAGCGGCCCGCGACGATTTATTGCGTAGTCGATGCCCATGCCGATGCGTTTCCACAAAGATTGGAACTCGACGTTGAGGGTGCGCGCGTCCTGGATTTTGAAGATCGTGCGCAATTGCAGATGGTCTTGCAGGTTTTCGCCGACGCCTGGCAGCGCATGGGCCACCGACACGCCGATTCGCGATAGCGCGTCGGGGCGGCCGATGCCCGAGAGCTCCAGCAATTGCGGCGTGCCGATCGCGCCCGCGGTCAGCGCGACTTCACGCCGCGCCCGCGCCACCTCGATCTGGCCGTCGCGGAAAAACTCCAGGCCGGCGACGCGGCCGTTTTCGATGACGAGCTTGCGGGCCTGGGCGCCGGTGACGAGCTTCAGATTGCGGCGGTGGAGCACCGGCTTCAGGAACGCCTTGGCGGCCGAGACACGCACGCCGCGCCGCTGGTTGACCTCGAAATAATCGGAGCCCTCGTTGTCGCCGCGGTTGAAGTCGTCGATCTTGGGGATGCCGGCTTCCGCAGCGGCATCACGCACGGCGTCGAGGATTGCCCAGGAAATGCGCGGCCGCTCGATCCGCCATTCGCCGCCGGAACGATGCAGATCGCCGTTGCCGCCGTGGTGGTCCTCGTGGCGGAGAAAATAGGGCAGCACGTCGTCCCAGCCCCAGCCCTCCAGGCCGAGTTGCCGCCAGCCGTCATAATCGGCGGCCTGTCCGCGCATATAGATCATGCCGTTGATCGCCGAGCAGCCGCCGATGACCCGGCCTCGGGGATAGGCGATGTCGCGGCCGTTGAGGCCTTTTTCCGGCGCGGTGCGGAAACGCCAGTCGGAGCGCTTGTCGCCGATGGCGTAGAGGTAGCCGACGGGAATGTGCAGCCAGATCCAATTGTCGCGCCCGCCCGCCTCGACGAGCAGCACGCTGGTGTTGGGATTGGCGCTCAGCCGATTCGCCAGCAGACATCCCGCCGTCCCCGCGCCGACGACGATGTAATCGAAAATCTCGCTCATGCCTCAAACCACCCAACACGCGACGTCCCGTCCCGACTTGGTCTCCAACGGCGGTTTCTCGACGCGGCAACGCTCCATCGCCAGCGGACATCGGGGATTGAAAGCGCAGCCCGCGGGCGGGTTGAACGGGGAGGGCGGCTCGCCTTTGAGGATCGTCCGTTCGCGTTTGGCGCCCGGCTCGGCGATGGGCGTGGCGGACAGCAAGGCCCGCGTATACGGGTGCTGTGGAGACGAAAAGATCGCCTGTTTGGTTCCGATCTCCACGGGATTGCCGAGATAAATCACCATCACTTCGTCGGCAATGTGTTTGACGACGGAGAGATCGTGCGAGACGAACACGTAGGCGAGCTGGAACTCCTCCTGCAATTCGGCGAGCAGGTTGAGCACCTGGGCGCGGATCGACACATCGAGCGCCGAGACCGGCTCGTCGAGCACGAGGATCTTCGGCCGGAGCACGAGCGCGCGGGCGATGGCGATGCGCTGGCGCTGGCCGCCGGAAAACATGTGGGGATAGCGGTGGTAGAACTCCGGCCTGAGGCCCACCCGTTCCATGATCGTCAGCGCCGCGTCACGCCGCTCGGGCGCGCTCATCTGGGTGTTGACGAGCAGCGGCTCCTCGAGCGCCTTGCCGATCTTCTGCCTTGGGTTCAGCGAGCCGTAGGGGTTCTGAAACACCATCTGCACTTCGCGGCGCAAACGCCGGCGACGCTCGGCGTTGGCATGGGCGACGTCCTCGCCTTCGATGATCAGCGCGCCCGTCGTGGGCAGTTCGATCAGCGTCAACAGCCGCGCCAGCGTCGATTTTCCGGAGCCGGACTCGCCGACGACGGCGAGCGTGCGGCCCGCCTTCAGGCTGAAACTGGCGTCGGTCAGCGCCTTGACGGTCGCCTTGGGCGCGAACACGCCGCGCGCGACCGAATATTCGCGCGACAGGCCGCGCGCTTCGAGGACGGCGCTCATGCGGCGGCTCCAGGTAGGCGCACGGGCTGGCCTGCTTCGAGCGGGGTGAAGCAGCGGGCGCGGCCCAGCGCGGCGCTCGCCGGTCCCGGCGCGGAGCGTCGGCAGGCGTCGAAGACGAAGGCGCAGCGCGGCGCGAACAAGCAGCCCGGGGGCCGGTCGAATTGCCCCGGCACGACGCCGGAGATCGCCGGCAACCGCCGCTGCGTCGCGCGCTCCGGCAGCGCGGCGAGCAGCGCGAACGTGTAGGGGTGGTGCGGATCGGAGAACAGTCCGGCGGTCGTATTCGCCTCCACCTGCTGCCCCGCATATTGCACGATGACGCGATCCGCGGTCTCGGCGACGACGCCCATGTCGTGGGTGATCAGCACCAGCGCCATGCCGTTCTGTTTGCGCAGCGACATCAGCAGATCGAGGATCTGCGCCTGGATCGTCACGTCGAGCGCGGTCGTCGGCTCGTCGGCTATCAACACCTTGGGGCGGCAGGCGAGCGCCATGGCGATCATCACGCGCTGGCTCATGCCGCCCGACAGCTGATGTGGAAAGGCGTGGACGCGCCGCTCGGGGTCGGGAATGCCAACTTCACGCAAAAGTTCGACGACGCGCACGGCGCGCTGTTTGCGGTCGAGCGGCAAATGGGTCTTCAGCGCCTCGTCGATCTGGAAGCCGACGGTGAAACAGGGGTTGAGCGAGGACATCGGCTCCTGAAAGATCATCGCGATGTCCTTGCCGGCGATCTGTCGCCGCTCGGCGGCGCCCATGCGCAAGAGATCGCGACCGTCGAACGCCATTCGGTCGGCGGTGACCTTGGCTGTGAACGGCAGCAGCCCCATGACCGCGAGCATCGCCACCGACTTGCCGGAGCCGGATTCGCCGACGATCGCCAGCGTCTCGTCGCGGTCGACGCTGACATCGACGCCGTCGACCGCCTTGAACGCCCCGTTGCGGGTGGCGAAAGACACAGAGAGATTTTTCACTTCGAGCAGGGGCATGGAAAATTCGCTGGTGAGGGTGTATATTCAGTGTGTCACTTCGAACTCTTGGGAGCCAGGTCACATGTCGAAGCCCATTCTACCGCCGGTGTGAGGCTGTGCTCGACGAACGCGTTGCCATCCGCGATGGCCGACGGGCCGATCGTCGCGGCAGCGGCGGCCAAAGTAACGCCGTAGATGACCTTGAGCGTTCGTAGTCTTTGGGCGAGCGCGGCTTGCGCACGCGCGGATGCCGCGGCGATGATGCCGCCGAGCGTAAAAACCTGCTGGATGAGCTTGACTTGCCGGTCGTGGCTGAGCTGCGCGTAGGCCTCGCTCCGGAAGTCCGCGAGCTGCGCTGTCAGGCCTGCGGTCAGGTTGTTATAATATTCTACGAGCGCCGCTATCACGTCGGCGGGCAGCCGATTTATCGCTTCCTTGATGTTGTCGAAGACGAAATTGGCGTTGACGACGGCCACGTAGGGCGCCCACGGTTTGCGGGGCCCTGGGTCAACGCTCAGTTTCGCGATCAACTCTTTGCAAACCTCAGGATTCGACCAGTTTGTCTCGCTGGCGGCGTTGCTGGCGATTTCCGCCGTAAGTCCCTTGATCAGTTCGTATTCGCGTCGTCTCTCCGAGATTAGCCAGACGAGCCAGCGTATAGCGTTGTTGAGCAGCCAAGCCAGCGCCGCGCCCAAGATCCCTATCGACGCGCCGAAGGTCTTGGCGAAGGCTATGACTTCCGGCTCGTGCTGGCAATCGATCGCCATTTTCAGCTCCGCCGCATCTTCGGGTCGAGCGCGTCGCGCAGACCGTCGCCGGTGAGGTTGATGGCGACGACGGTGATCAGGATGGCGAGGCCGGGCAGGGCGACGATCCAGGGGTCGGAGCGGATGAACTCGCGGGAATCGGCGAGCGCCGCTCCCCATTCCGGCGTCGGCGGTTGGGCGCCAAGGCCGAGAAAGCCGAGGCCGGCGGCTTCCAGGATGGCGTCGGAGACGCCGAGCGCAGCCTGGACGATCAGCGGCGCGAGGCAGTTCGGCAGGATCGTCGAAAGCGCGAGGCGCAGCGGGCCGACGCCCGCCGTGCGCGCGGCGGTCACGTAATCCTTGCTGAGTTCGCCGAGCGCGGAGGCGCGCACCAGCCGCACGTATCGCGGAGTGTAAACAATGGTGACGGCGACGATGGTGTTGGTGAGGCTCGGTCCCAAAATGGCGACCACCAGGATCGCCAGCACCAGGCTCGGCACCGCCATGATCAGGTCCATGACGCGGGTGATCGCGACATCGGCGATCGTGCCGGCCATCGCCGCGACGAGGCCGAGCATCACGCCGACGACGAACGAGACGCTCATCACGGAAACGCCGATGAACAGCGAAACGCGCCCGCCGTAGATGAGGATCGACAGCATGTCGCGGCCTTCGCCGTCGGTGCCGAACGGGAAGCGCCAAGTGCCGCCGTCCCAGACGGGCTTGGCCCTGACCGCGTCGCGGAATTGCTCGATAGGCGAATGCGGGGCGAGAAAATCGGCGAACACCGCAGCCAGCACGACGATCGTGACGATGGTCAGCCCGATCATGGCGCCGCGATTCTCGCGGAACGCGGACCAGAAGGCGGCGAGCGGCGAGGGCTCGGCGAGGACACGGCGGCTCTCGTCCGGCGTTACCGCGATGGTCACGTCAGCGCCCATGTCGGATCCTCGGATTGATCGCGCCGTAGAAGACGTCGACGAACAGATTGACCAGGATGACGACGGTGGAGACCAGCATCACGCCGCCCTGAAGCGCGGGGTAATCGCGGCGGTTGATCGAATCGATCAGCCAATGTCCGATCCCCGGCCATGAAAAAATCGTCTCGGTGAGCACCGCGCCGGCGAGCAGGCTGGAAACCGACAGTCCGATGACGGTGACGACGGGCAGCAGCGCGTTGCGCAACGCATGCAGGCCGATGACCCGAAACGGCGACAGGCCCTTGGCGCGGGCGGTGCGGACGTAGTCCTCGCTGAGCACTTCGAGCATCGAGGAGCGCGTCATGCGGGCGATGACGCCGAGCGGCACAGTGCCGAGCACGATGGCCGGCAGGATGAGGTGGTGCAGCGCGTCCCAGACCGCGCCGGGTTGATCGGACAAAGCGGCGTCGATCAACATGAAGCCGGTCGGCGTGTCGTAGTAGTAGTTGATGAGGTCCACCCGGCCCGATACGGGGGTCCAGCCGAGTTGCACCGAGACGAACATGATCAGCATCAGGCCCCACCAGAAGATCGGCATCGAATAGCCGAACAGCGAGATCGACATCAGCACCTGATCGAAAATGCCGCCGCGATTGACGGCGGCGGCGGCGCCGGCGGGCACGCCGATCAATACGGCGAACATCATGGCGAAGAAGGTGAGTTCGATCGTCGCGGGAAACAGGGTGAAGAATTCGGTCAGCACCTTGGCTTGCGTCGACAGCGAGACGCCGAAATCGCCGTGCAGGATTTGCCAGCAATAATCGAGAAACTGCTTCCACAAGGGCTGGTCGAGGCCCAACTGGTGTCGAAAGAAGGCCAGGCGCTCCGGCGAAATCCCGTGTTCCCCAACGCGCACCTCTACGGGATCGCCGGGGACGAGGCGAATGGCGGCGAAGGTAACGAACATCAGGGCGACGAACGTCGGGATGGTCAGCGCCAGCCGGCGGAAGAAATAGATCAGCATGAGAGGTCCAAATTGGATCGGCCCCGGCGTACGACCGCCGGGGCCGAAACCGCGTTACTTGACGTCGACGCCTTCGAAAGCGTGCGTGCCGAGCGGGCTCTGCAAGTAGCCGGTGACTTTGGCGCTCGTCGCCTCGAACACGGTCGAATGCGCCAGCAGCAACGACGGCGCCTCGTCATGCTCGATCTCCTGCATGCGGGAGTAAAGCTTGGCGCGGCCGGCCTGATCGGGGATGACCCGCGCCTTGACGAGCAGGTCGTTGAATTCGGTATTGCACCATTTAGGAATGTTGTTCTGGACCGCATGGCCGTCATTGCAGGCGAGCAGGAAGAAGAAGTTGTCGGGGTCGCCGTTGTCGCCCGTCCAACCCATCTGCCCGGTTGTGTCCTCGGCGTTCTGCAGCCGCTTGCGATATTCGCCCCACTCGTAAGTGACGAGCTTGGCGTTGACGCCGACCTTGGCGAGATCGGACTGCATCATTTCGCCAATGCGCTTGCCGTTGGGATTGTAGGGGCGTTGCACTGGCATGTACCAGAGGTCGATGTCGATCGGGGTTTTCACGCCCGCGTCGGCCAGCATCTTCTTGGCCTTCTCGGGGTCGTAGGGGTAGTCGACGATCGAGTCGTTGTAAGACCACATCGTCGCCGGGATCAGCGTCTTCGCCTTGACGCCGGCGCCGAGATAGACGTCGCGAATGATCGCGTCGCGGTCGATCGACATCGAAAGCGCCTGACGCACTTCCTTCTTGTCGAACGGCGGCTTGGTGTTGTTGAAAGCCCAATAGGCGATGTTGAGGCCCGAAGCGCTGATTACCTTCAGCGACGGGTCCTTCTGCATTTCAGGCAGATCGGCGGGGCGCGGATAGCCGTTGACCTGGCATTCGCCGGCTTTCAGCTTGGCATAGCGCGATGTTGCGTCTGGCGTGATAGCGAACACGAGGTCGTCGACCAGCGCCTTCTCGCCGTAATAGTCGGGGTTCTTCTTGTAGCGGATGACCGCGTCCTTCTGATAGGTGACGAAGGAGAACGGCCCGGTGCCGACGGGGACCTGATCGAGCTGTTCCGGCGTGCCCTTCTTCAACAGGAAGTCGCCGTACTCGGCCGAACTGATGGCCGCGAAGTCCATCGCCAGATTGGCGAGGATGGCGACGTTCGGCGTCTTCAGATGGAAGACGACAGTGTAGGGGTCCTTCTTCTCGATCGTGTCGAGGATCGAGGGCATGTCCATGTCGTTGAAATAGTCGTACTTGCCGCCGGAAACCTTGGCATAGGGATGGTCCGGCTTCCACTGCCGGTCGAACGAGAAGATCACGTCGTCGGCGTTGAAGTCGCGCGTCGGCTTGAATTCCTTGGTCGAATGGAACTTGACGCCCTTGCGGAGGTGGAAGGTTATGGTGCTGCCGCCATCGGTGACTTCCCAGCTTTCCGCGAGGCCGGGGACGACTTCGGTCGTGCCGCGCTTGAATTCCGTCAGGCGATTGTAGACCGGGCGGGCAGCGTCGAAGCTGGTTCCCGTGGTGTTGATGGCGGGCTGGAAATTTTCCGGGCTGCCTTCGGAGCAATAAACCAGGGTCTTGGCCGAGGCGCCGGCGGTCGATCCCAGCAACAAGGCGCTCAGCCCGAGGCTAACCCATGCGGCCGTTCTCATGAAACTCTCCCGAAACGAATTCGAACGTTTGTCGTTGTCGCGGCCAGCGACTCGTCACGCGTCCGCGCGCGAGTCTCTGGCCCGATGACGCATCGAAGCGCGTTTTTCGTCCGGGCGCAATGGGCTACGGCCGGCTTCGCGAGCCGGCCGCGTTTATCGTCAGATGCGATCGATGCGGCCGCGCGCCTCGAGCTCGGCGATGACCAGATCGGCGAGCTGTTCGGCGGTGGCGTTGGCGGTCTGCAAGCGCAATTCGGGCGCTTCCGGAGTTTCATAGGCCTGGTCGACGCCGGTGAAATTTTTGATTTCGCCCGCCAGAGCGCGTTTGTAGAGGCCTTTGGTGTCGCGGGCGATCACGGCTTCGAGCGTGGAGTCGACGAATATTTCGATGAACTCCCCATCGCCCGCGATGTCGCGGGCGAGCCGCCGCTCGGCGCGGAACGGCGAGATGAAGGAGGTCAGCACGATCAGGCCGACGTCGGTCATCAGCCGCGCCACTTCGGCGATGCGGCGAATGTTCTCGACGCGGTCGGCGGCGGTGAAACCAAGGTCCTTGTTGAGGCCATGGCGCACGTTGTCGCCGTCGAGCAGGGCGGTGTGGACGCCACGCTGGTGCAGCTTGCGCTCGACGATATTGGCGATCGTCGACTTGCCGGCGCCGGAAAAGCCGGTGAACCAGAGCACGACAGGTTTCTGATGCTTCAGCGCCGCATGGGATTCGCGCGTCACCGCGAATCCATGGCGATAAACGTTGGTCGCGCGGCGCAGGCCGTGCGCGATCACACCCGCCGCGGCGGTCTCGTTGGTGCGCCGGTCAATGAGGATGAAAGACCCGGTGTCGTGGTTCTCCTCATAGGGATCGAACGCCACCGGCAGCGTCGTCGATAGATTGCAGAAACCGATTTCATTCAGCGCCAAGGTCTTGGCGGCAAGATGCTCGCGGCTGTTGACGTCGACGCGATATTTGAGCTCGCTGATCGAGGCGGGCGTCGTGCGCGCGCCGATCTTGAGCAGATAGGAGCGACCCGGCAGCATCGGGTCGGCGCTCATCCAGATGACATGCGCGGTGAATTGATCCGCGACTTCGGGTCGCGCCTCGGGGCGCGCCAGCACGTCGCCGCGGGCGATGTCGACTTCGTCGGTGAGCGTCAACGTGACCGCGTCGCCGGCGCTGGCCTCGTCGACCAACTCGTCCGCGCGAAAAATGCTCTTGACCGTCGTGGTTCGGCCGGAGGCCGAGACGACCACCGGATCGCCCACCTTGATGGCGCCGCTGGCGATGGTGCCGCAATAGCCGCGGAAATCGAGGTTTGGCCGGTTCACCCACTGGACCGGCAGGCGGAAAGCCTGGCCGGTCCGGTGATCTTCGACATCGATGTGTTCGAGATATTCGACCAGCGTGTCGCCGTCGTACCAGGGCGTATGTTCGCTCAGATGAGACACGTTGTCGCCATAGCGCGCCGACATCGGAATCGCGAACACCGAGCGAAAGTTCAGCGGTTCGGCGAACACCTTGAACGCCTCGACGATCTCGTGGAAGCGGGCTTGGCTGAATTCGACGAGGTCGATCTTGTTGACGGCGAGCACGACGTGTTTGATGCCGATCAGCGAGACGATCATCGCGTGACGCCGTGTCTGCGTCAACAGACCCTTGCGCGCATCGATGAGCAGAATGGCCAGATCGGCGTTGGAGGCGCCGGTCGCCATGTTGCGGGTATATTGTTCGTGGCCGGGGGTGTCGGCGACGATGAACGAGCGCTTGTCGGTGGCGAAATAGCGGTACGCGACATCGATGGTGATGCCCTGTTCGCGTTCGGCCTCCAGGCCGTCGACAAGCAGGGCAAAATCAATGTCGGCGCCGGTGGTGCCGTGTTTCTTGGAGTCGCGCTCGAGCGCCGAAAGTTGATCGTCGAAGATCAACTTCTGCTCGTAGAGCAATCGGCCGATGAGCGTCGATTTGCCGTCGTCGACGGAACCGCAGGTGAGGAAGCGAAGCGTGGGAAGCGCTTCAGGCCGGAATGCAGCGTCCATGGCTCAGAAATACCCCTCGCGCTTCTTCTTTTCCATCGAGCCGGCCTCGTCGGTGTCGATCAGGCGGCCCTGCCGCTCCGACGTCGTCGAGGACTTCATCTCGGCGATGATCTCACCGAGCGTCTCGGCTTCGGATTCGACCGCGCCGCTCAGCGGATAGCAGCCGAGCGTGCGGAACCGCACGCGTTTCATTTGCGGAACTTCGCCCGGATTGAGCGGCAGCCGGTCGTCGTCAACCATGATCAACGTGCCGCCGCGCTCCACGACGGGGCGCTCCTTGGCGAAATAGAGCGGCACGACGGGAATGTTTTCGTATTTGACGTATTCCCATACGTCGAGTTCGGTCCAGTTGGAGATCGGGAACACCCGCATCGACTCGCCGTCTTTGATGCGCGTGTTGAACAGACGCCAAAGCTCCGGACGCTGATTGCGCGGGTCCCAGGCGTGGGCGGCGGAACGGTGTGAGAAGATGCGCTCCTTGGCGCGGCTCTTCTCCTCGTCGCGCCGCGCGCCGCCGAAGGCGACGTCGAACTTGCCGGCGTCGAGCGCCTGCCGCAGCCCCTCGGTCTTCATCACTTGCGTATGAAGCTGGCTGCCCGAAGCGATCGGATTGATGCCGCGCGCGATCCCGTCTTGATTGATGTGCACGCGCAGGTCGAGGCCATAGCGCTTGGCTGTTTCCTCGCGAAACTGGATCATTTCGCGAAATTTCCAGGTGGTGTCGACATGCAGCAGCGGAAACGGCAGAGGCGCGGGATAAAACGCCTTCATCGCCACATGCAGCATCGCGCTCGAGTCTTTGCCGATGGAATAGAGCATCACGGGAGCGCGGAACTCCGCGACGACTTCCCGCATGATCTGAATGGATTCGGCCTCCAGACGCCTCAAATGCAACGGTAGATTATTCGCCATGGGCTATGGGTTCCCAGATTTCCGCTGTTTGGTCGTCCGCCGCCGATTGCGGACGCGTTCGGCGTCGCGCGCTGAACGACGGTCGTTTCGTTCCCTATGCCGGGGCTTTCGGCCTAGGTCAAGGCGACCAGGCGCTGGCTTAAAGCGGGCGCGGCCCTTGCGAAACCGGAAGAAAATCCGCGCCGCGGCTCTGGGCGAAATCGCGAAACGCCCGGGCGGCGGCCGAAAGCGGCCGCTCGGCGCCGCTGAGCACGAACCATTGCCGCACGATCGGCAGGCCCTCGACGTCGAGCGCGACGAGGCGCCGCTCGGCGATCTCGGCGGCGATGGTGTGGGCGGAAATCAGGGCGATGCCGAGGCCCGCCATCACCGCCTGCTTGATCGTTTCGTTCGAACCCAGCTCCATGCCGGCGCGCGAGCGCCGCACTTCCATGTCGCCGATGAAGTAATCGAACAACGAGCGGGTGCCGGAGCCCGGTTCGCGGAACAGGAAGGCCTCGCCCGCCAGTGCGGCGCGCGCGACCCGCCCGGCGCCGGCGAGTCGATGGTCCGGAGGCGCGATCATCACGTAAGGGTGCGGGCCGATGCGCGCCTTGGCGACGGGCAGATCGGCGGGCGGCCGTCCGGCCAGCGCGATCTCGACTTCCCCGCTTTTCAGCGCCGCCATCGTCTCGTCGCGGTTGCCGATCCGAAATCGCAGGTCGAGGCCGGGGTTGCTCTCGACGAAAGCGGCGATCAGCCGCGGCGCGAAATATTTTGCCGTCGAAACGACGCCGACCGAGAGCCGCCCGCCCGTGCCGGCGCGCACCGCGCGCATCGTCTCGACGAATTCGCGCATCGCGCGGTCGACCGCGCGGGCGAGGTCGCGGGCGATTTCGCCCGCGGCGTTGAGTTTCAATCCCGCGCCGGTGCGGTCGAACAGCGGCATCCCGACTTCCGCCTCCAGGCCCTTGAGCCGCGCGGTGAGCGCGGCTGGAGTCATATTGAGAAAAATCGCGGCTGCGACCAGCGAGCCCGCCTCGGCGACCGTCTCCAGGGTTCGCAACTGTGAAAAGGTGATGTTCGCCAAGGGATTGATCCATGAATTCAATTTTTTCGAACAGAAATTCATTTTAATTCAGTTTTCTTTGCGTCGCAAGGCGCCTACTCAGGCTCAACCGAGGACGAAAAAGGGGGGCCGGACATGGGAACGATGGGCGTGTTCGGCCAGCCGCTGATCGAGTTCCTCGGCGAGGGCGATCTGGACAAACTCCTGGCGGCGATCGCCGGCGCGGGGGTGAAAATCGCCCGAAGGATCGCGGCCGGCCCGCTCAGCGGCGATCTCGCCGAGGTCGTGGGAGCCAATACTGGCGGGGAAGCGCAAAAGGCGCTCGACATTTTCGCCGACGAAACCTTCGCCGGGATTTTGCGCGACGCGTCCGTCCGGGGGCTGGCCTCGGAGGAGCGCGACGCGCCGGTCCTGCTCGATCCCAACGGCGCCTTTCTCGTCGCGCTCGATCCGCTCGACGGCTCGACCAACATCGAGACCAATGTGACGATGGGTTCGATCATCGCGATTTTCGACGCGCCGGCGCGCCAAGGTATCGAGGCCAAGGATTTTCTCGAGCCGGGCCACAAGCTGCGCGCCGCCGCGTTCGTGCTCTACGGCCCCTATCTGGAATTCGTGTTTACCGTGGGCGCGGGAACACATGGGGCGACTCTCGATCCCGCCACGGGCGTGTTCCGGATGACCCGGTTCAACATCGTCATCCCCGAGGGGCGCCCGGAATTCGCGATCAACGCCTCGAACGCCCGCCACTGGCCCGAACCGGTCAAGGCCTATGTCGCCGACCTCGTGATGGGGGAAACCGGCCCGCGGGTGAAGGAATACAACATGCGTTGGATCGCCTCGATGGTGGCCGACGTCTACCGCGTCCTGGTGCGCGGCGGCGCCTATCTCTATCCCGACGACGCTCGCGCGGGCTATCGACACGGCCGGTTGCGGCTCGTCTACGAGGCGAACCCGGTCGCCATGCTCATCGAGCAGGCCGGCGGCATGGCGACGGACGGCGTCAACCGCATTCTCGACATCCCGCCCACAGACATTCACCAGCGCTCGCCGCTGATTTTCGGCTCCAGCGACAAGGTCGAGCGCATCCGCGGCTATTACGTCGACGGCCATCGCTCCGCGTCCCGCGCGCCCTTGTTCGGCAAGCGCGGCCTGTTACGCTGACCCTCTCGGAAAAGACGCCATGTCCCTGAAGCATCCCATCATCGCGATCACCGGCTCGTCCGGCGCGGGCACGACTTCGGTCAAGCGCACGTTCGAGCAGATCTTCCGCCGCGAGAAGATCAATCCGGTCTATATCGAAGGCGATTCCTATCATCGCTGGAACCGCCTCGACATGCGCGAGAAGATGAGGGAAGCGGGGGCCAAGGGCGACAATCACTACAGCCATTTCGGCGCGGACGCGAACCTGTTCGAGGAGCTGGAAAAAACCTTCTCCGACTATGCCGCGACCGGCGGCGGTCGCACGCGATACTACATCCACGACAACGACGAAGCCGAACTGCATGGCGCGGCGCCGGGAACGTTCACCGAATGGCAGGATTTCGCCCCCGGTTCCGATCTGCTGTTCTACGAAGGCCTGCACGGCTGCATCGTCACCGACAAGGTCGACGTCGCCCGTCACGTCGATTTGAAGATCGGCGTCGTGCCGGTGCTCAACCTGGAATGGATCCAGAAGCTGCACCGCGACCGGGCGACGCGCGGCTATTCGACCGAGGCCGTGCAGGACACGATCCTGCGCCGGATGCCCGATTACATCCATTACATCATCCCGCAGTTCACCAATACCGACATCAATTTCCAGCGCGTGCCGACCGTCGATACGTCGAACCCATTCATTGCGCGCTGGATTCCGACCGCCGACGAATCGATCGTCGTCATCCGCTTCCGCGATCCCCACGGCATCGATTTTCCCTATCTGCTGTCGATGATCAGCGGCAGCTGGATGAGTCGCGCCAATTCGATTGTCGTTCCCGGGCCCCGTCTGGATATTGCGATGCAGTTGATTCTGACGCCGATGATCCTAAAGCTCGTCGAGCGCCGCCGTCGGGTGTTCTGAGGCGGAATACGAAAAGGCCAATTCCGATGAACGCTGTCCCCCAACCCGCCGTCTCGCACGACACGATGGCCAATGCGATACGCTTTCTCGCCGTCGACGCCGTCGAAAAGGCGAACTCGGGCCACCCGGGCTTGCCGATGGGCATGGCCGATGTCGCCACGGTGCTGTTCACGGAATTTCTGAAATTCGACGCCGCCGAGCCGCACTGGCCGGATCGTGATCGCTTCATCCTCTCCGCGGGCCACGGCTCGATGCTGCTCTACGCCGTGATGTACCTCACCGGCTACCCCGACATCGACATCGACCAGATCAAGCGCTTCCGTCAGCTGGGCTCAAAAACCGCCGGCCACCCCGAATATGGCCACGCGCTCGGCATCGAAGTGACCACGGGCCCGCTCGGGCAGGGGCTCGCCGCCTCGGTCGGCTTCGCAATCGCCGAGCGCGCTCTCGCCGCGCGTTACGATTCGGGGATCGTCGACCACCACACCTTTGTACTCGCCGGCGACGGCTGCCTGATGGAAGGGATCAGCCACGAAGCGATCGATCTGGCCGGCCATCTCGCGCTTTCCAAGCTGATCGTGTTCTGGGACAACAACCGTATCACGATCGACGGCGCGACCTCGCAGGCCACCAGCACCGATCAGGTCAAGCGTTTCCAGGCGCACGGCTGGCACACGATCGCCATTGACGGCCACGACCCCGCCGCGATCCGCGCGGCGATCATAGAGGCCAAGGCGCAGACCGTCCCGACAATGATCGCCTGCCGCACCACGATTGGCTTTGGCGCGCCGACCAAGGCCGGCACCGAAGCGGCCCACGGCTCCGCGCTCGGCGCGTCGGAAGTCGCTGGGGCGCGCGAACGGCTCGGCTGGTCCTATCCGCCGTTCGAGATCCCCGAGGATTGCCTCTCAGTGTGGCGCGCCGCCGGATCGCGCGGCGCCGCCGCTCGCAAGGAGTGGGAGGCGCGTCTGGCCGCCAGCGACCAGCGCGAGGCGTTCGCCGCGGATATCGGCGGCGCGCTTCCGCCAGATTTCGCCGCCAAGATGGCCGAATACAAGGCGGGCCTGATCGCCGACAAGCCGAAAGTCGCGACGCGCAAATCCTCGGAAATGGCGCTGGGGGTCATCAACGCCTGGGTTCCGAACGCGCTCGGCGGCTCGGCCGACCTGACGCACTCCAATCTCACGCTCACCAAGGGCATCGCTTCGCTGATCCCCGGCGATTTCTCCGGCCGCTACATCCGCTACGGCATTCGTGAATTCGGAATGTCTGCTGCGATGAACGGCATCGCCTGCCACGGCGGCTTCATTCCGTTCGGCGGCACGTTCCTGGTGTTCTCCGATTACGCGCGCGGCGCCATCCGCCTGTCGGCGCTGATGGGCGTGCGGGTGATCTATGTGCTGACCCACGATTCGATCGGCCTGGGCGAGGACGGCCCGACGCATCAACCCATCGAGCATTACGCGATGTTGCGCGCGACGCCGAACCTGCATGTGTTGCGGCCCTGCGACGCGGTGGAAACGGCCGAGGCCTGGGAGATCGCGCTGGCCGCGCGCTCCACGCCGACGGTGCTGATGCTGTCGCGCCAGAACCTGCCGGCGGTCAGGACTTCGGCCGAGGTCAATCTCACCGCCAAGGGCGGCTACGTGTTGCAGGAAGCCGACGGCGCGCGCGACGTGACGTTGATCGCCACGGGCTCGGAAGTCTCGCTGGCGCTCGACGCCGCCAAGGCGCTGGCGGCCGAGGGGCTCAAGGCGGCGGTCGTTTCGTTGCCGAGCTTCGATCTGTTCGAAGCGCAAGGCGGGGACTATCGCGCCTCGGTGCTGGGAACGGCTCCCAGGATCGGCATCGAAGCGGCCGCGCGCTTTGGCTGGGACCGCTACATCGGCGAACGCGGCGCGTTCATCGGCATGAAGAGTTTCGGCGCCAGCGCGCCGATCGCCGATCTCTACAAACACTTTGGAATCACGGTCGACGCGGTCGTCGCGGCGGCTAAGAAGCTCAAGCCATAGCCGGCTGAGCGCCGACGGCGGGCCCGGACGGCCCGCCAGGAGAAGAGCCATGAACGTCCAAGCTTCGCAGACCGTCAAAGGCAAGGATCGCTACAAGTCCGGGGTGATGGAATATCGCAAGATGGGGTATTGGGAACCCGATTACGTTCCCAAGGACACCGACATTCTCGCGCTGTTTCGCGTCACGCCTCAGGAGGGAGTCGATCCTGTCGAGGCGTCGGCGGCGGTCGCGGGGGAATCGTCCACCGCGACCTGGACGGTGGTCTGGACCGATCGCCTGACCGCGACGGAGAAATACCGCGCCAAATGCTACCGCGTCGATCCGGTGCCCGGCGCGGAAGGCCAGTATTTTGCCTATATCGCCTATGATCTCGATCTGTTCGAGCCGGGCTCGATCGCCAATCTCTCCGCCTCGATCATCGGCAACGTGTTCGGCTTCAAGCCGCTGAAGGCGTTGCGGCTCGAGGACATGCGCTTCCCCGTCGCCTATGTGAAGACTTTCCAGGGCCCGGCGACCGGGATCGTCGTCGAGCGCGAACGGCTCGACAAATTCGGCCGGCCGCTGCTGGGCGCCACCGTCAAGCCGAAACTCGGCCTGTCCGGCCGCAACTACGGCCGCGTCGTCTACGAGGGATTGAAGGGTGGGCTCGACTTCACCAAGGACGACGAGAACATCAATTCGCAGCCGTTCATGCATTGGCGCGACCGGTTTCTGTATTGCATGGAAGCGGTCAATCGCGCCCAGGCCGCTACCGGCGAGATCAAGGGCACCTATTTGAACGTGACCGCCGGTACGATGGAGGCCATGTACGAGCGCGCCGATTTCGCCAAGGAACTCGGTTCGAACATCGTCATGATCGATCTGGTGATCGGCTACACCGCGATCCAATCCATGTCCAACTGGGCGCGGAAAAACGACATGATCCTGCATCTGCACCGCGCGGGTCACGGCACCTACACGCGGCAGAAAACCCACGGCGTCTCGTTCCGGGTCATCGCCAAATGGATGCGCCTCGCCGGCGTCGATCATATCCACGCCGGCACGGTGGTCGGCAAGCTGGAAGGCGATCCGGCGACGACGATGGGTTTCTACGATATTTTGCGCGAGGACTTCAATCCGCTCAAGTTGGAGCACGGCATCTTCTTCGATCAGCACTGGGCTTCGTTGAAGAAGGTGATGCCGGTGGCGTCGGGCGGCATTCACGCCGGTCAGATGCACCAATTGCTGCACCTGTTCGGCGACGACGTGGTGCTGCAGTTCGGCGGCGGGACCATCGGCCATCCGATGGGCATCCAGGCGGGCGCGACCGCCAACCGCGTCGCGCTGGAGGCGATGGTGCTGGCGCGCAACGAAGGCCGCGACTATATCAACGACGGCCCGACGATACTCGCCCAGGCCGCCAAGACCTGCACGCCGCTGCGTCAGGCGCTCGATGTTTGGGGCGACGTGACGTTCAACTATGCCTCGACCGATCAGTTGGACTTCGTTCCGACCGCGAGCGTTTCGTGAGCAACTCCTTCTCCCGCTCGCGGGAGAAGGTGGCCGAAGGCCGGATGAGGGCCGTGCCCCAAGCCGGCCCCCTCCGATAATCGCTCACCTCCCTCATCCGGCCGCTGCGCGGCCACCCCCGGGTCAAGCCCGGGGGGAATTCCTGGAGCCCTCCCATGCGCATCACTCAAGGTTGCTTCTCTTTCCTCCCCGATCTCACCGACGATCAAATTCTCGGGCAGATCCAATATTGCCTCAACAACAATTGGGCGGTGAACATCGAATTCACCGACGATCCCCATCCCCGCAACACTTACTGGGACATGTGGGGTCTGCCGATGTTCGACCTGCGCGACGCCAAGGGCGTGCTGCTGGAATTGCAGGCCTGCCGCAAGGTCTACGGCGATCGTTATATCCGCATGTCCGCCTTCGACTCCACGCATGGTTGGGAATCGGTGCGCTTGTCGTTCATCGTCAATCGCCCGAAAAACGAGGAAGGCTTCCGTCTGGAGCGCACGGAGGTCGGCGGGAGGGCGCAGCATTACGCTACCCGCGCCTATTCGCTCGACCGGCCCGAAGGTCAGCGTTACTGATGGCCGCGCCCGCGTCAGACTCGCCGACCAGGATCAACCTCGCCGTCGAATTCGCGCAGTCGGGCGTCGGCCCGGTGCTCAAACAGCTCGACGACGAGTTGATTGGCTTGGCGCCGGTCAAGCAGCGCATCCGTGAAATCGCCGCGCTGCTGCTCGTCGACCGGGTCCGCCAGCGTTTTGGCCTGACGGCCCAATCGCCGACGCTGCACATGAGTTTTACCGGTAATCCCGGCACGGGCAAGACGACGGTCGCCTCGCGCATGGCCGAGATCCTTTACAAGCTCGGCTATATCAGGCGCGGCCATCTGATTGCGGTCACCCGCGACGATCTGGTGGGGCAATATATCGGCCATACCGCGCCCAAGACCAAAGAAGTGCTCAAAAAGGCGATGGGCGGCGTTTTGTTCATCGACGAGGCCTACTACCTCTATCGTCAGGAGAACGAACGCGACTATGGTCAGGAGGCGATTGAAATCCTGCTGCAGGTGATGGAGAACAACCGCGACGACCTCGTGGTGATTCTGGCGGGATATGCCGACAAAATGGATCGGTTCTTCCATTCCAATCCGGGCTTTCGCTCCCGCGTCGCCCATCACATCGATTTTCCCGACTACACCGACGACAATCTGCTGGCGATCGGCGAGAAGATGCTAGGCAATCTCAACTACAAACTCAGCCCCGATGCGCGCGAAGCTTTGCGAGAGTATATTCCGGCCCGGCGCACGCAGTCGCATTTCGCCAACGCGCGTTCCATGCGCAATGCGCTGGACCGGGCGCGGCTGCGACAGGCCAACCGATGTTTCGCGGCGGGCGACGTCGAGCTGACCCTCGACCAACTCGTCACCATCGAGGCCGAGGACATCCGGCAGAGCCGGGTGTTTCAACAGAAAGAGAGGGTCTCGTGACCAAACCGCTCATCATCGCCCCGTCGATCCTGTCGGCGGACTTTTCCAAATTGGGCCAGGAGGTTCGCGATGTCGTCGCCGCCGGCGCGGATTGGATTCACCTCGACGTGATGGACGGCCACTTCGTGCCCAACATCACGTTCGGGCCGCCGATCATCGCCGCGCTGCGACCGCACACGGACAAGCACTTCGACTGTCATCTGATGATCGAGCCTTGCGATCTCTATCTCGAGGCTTTCGCCAAGGCGGGTTGCGACACCATCACCGTGCACGCCGAGGCGACCAAACATCTCGATCGTTCGTTGCAGGCGATCCGCGCATTGGGGAAAAAGGCCGGCGTGGCGCTCAATCCGGCGACGCCGGTGGAAACGATCGAATATGTGCTCGACCGGCTCGATCTCGTCTTGTTGATGACCGTAAACCCCGGCTTCGGCGGTCAGGCGTTCATCCACGCCGTGATCGAGAAAGTGACGCGGCTGAAAAGGATGCTCGGCGCACGCGACATTCGCATCGAGATCGACGGCGGCGTCACGCCGGAGACCGCGCCGTTGATCGTCGGCGCGGGCGCCGACACTCTTGTCGCGGGGTCGGCGGTGTTCAAGGGCGGCCCGGGCGCTTACGCCGCCAACATCGCCGCTATCCGCGCAGCGACGGTGGGGCGGGCGAAAGCGGCGTGAGGCCGCGTGGGCCGTCGCGTTATGCAAACCTGTCGAGACGGCTCGGTCGGATCAGAACCTCGGCGGAAATACCGAGGCCTTCGTGCAATTGCCGGATCATCTCGATCGATAAGTTGCGCTTGCGGTTCAACACGTCCGCGACGCGGTTCCGAGGTCCGATCATCGGTTCCAGGTCCTTGCGGGTGAGACCTTGCTGTTCCATGCGGAACAGAATCGCTTCGACGGGATCGGGCGGGTCAATCGGAAATTGCTTCGCCTCATAGAGGTCGATCAACGTCGCCAGCACGTCGAGGCGATCGCCCTCCGGCGTGCCGATTCCCGCGCCCCAGAGGCGCTCCGCTTCGGCGAGAGCCGCTTCGTAATCCGCTTTGCTCCGGATCGGCCTCAGTTCAGCGACCATGCTTCACCTCCGTTACGTCAATCCTGTCATAGGCCCCGTGGTCGCCAATCCACTTGATCCAGACAATGCGCCTCGCGAAGTCGACCGCTACGACGAGGCGATATGCGTTGCCCTTGATATTGAATACGATCCGCTCGGCGTTGACGATACTCGCCGTCGCATACAATCGCTTCACTTCCGCCGAACTCGACCAGGACGCTTTGCCAACTTCGTCGAACCAGGCTTCGAGCGAGGCTTTTACGGCGAGCTGGTCCTTTCGCCCTGACAGACTCTTAACGAATTCCCGCAACGTGCGGCGGGCGATGATCCTCATGAATTCCAGTCTAACATGAGACCGTAATGGTCGCACTTCAAATCCGTGCCCCGGCGGGCGCCTGCGCCCTCAAGCGCGCCCCGCTTCCCAGCCGATGATGGCCTGCTTGCGCGCCAGGCCCCAGTGGTAGCCGGTCAGCGCGCCAGAGCGTCCGAGGACTCGATGACAGGGCACGACGAAAGAGATCGGGTTGCGGCCGACCGCCGCGCCGACCGCGCGCGCCGCCTTGGGTTTCCCCAGCCGGCGGGCGATGTCGGAATAGGTCGTCGCACGACCCATCGGCACGGATAGCAGCGTCTCCCAGACCCGCACTTCGAAATCGGAGCCGATCATCACTACCCGCAGGGGCCGGTCTGCGCGCCATTCCTCGGGGTCGAAGGCGCGCCGCGCCAATGCCCCGGTGCCCTCGTCGTCGGCCTGCAAGCGCGCGCGTGGCCAGCGGCGGCGCATGTCTTCCAAAGCAGCCTCGCGGTCGTCCATGTCGACGAATCCTAATCCCGCGAGCCCACGCGGCGCGGCGACGACGATCGCCTCGCCGAACGGAGAGGCATGGAATCCGTAGCGCAACACGAGGTCGTCGCGGCGGTAATCGCCCGGCGTCAGCGCTTCGTGGGTGACGAACAGATCGTGCAACCGGCTCGGTCCCGACAGGCCGACGTCATAGGCGGCGTCGAGCACGGTCGCCGAGTCCTTGAGCAATTCCCTGGCCCGCTCGATGGTGATCGCTTGCAGGAACGCCTTCGGCGTCAGCCCCGCCCAGCGCTTGAAGATGTGCTGGAAATGCGATGGCGAAACCCCGGCGTGATCGGCGATCGCCTCGATGGAAGGCTGATCGCGCCAGCGCGTCGTAATGAACTCGATCGCGCGTTTGACGATCGCGTAATCGGCGACGGGGGGCGAGGTGGTTTGGGTCATGTCGAGCATGCGGCGATATTGGCGCTTTTCGGCAAGGAAGCCACCCGAAAACGACGGTCCTACCTCTCCTCCACCACCGCGCTCCACCCCCATTCCAGCAACGGCAGCGCGTCCTTGGCGAAGGCGACGAGGTCGGGGATCAGTTGGGGCGTGGCGATCCGCGCCTCGGCGATCGGCCGCAGGCAGACGATCGACTTGAGCTTCAGCCCGGCGGCGAGTTCCGCGTCCTCCGTTCCCTCGTAGCCGCGCGGCAGGCGGGTCAGCGCATATTCGTCCGACGGCGCGAGGCCGGCCTTGGCGAGCTTCGCCAACAGCCGCTTCCACGCCTTCGGATCACGCGCCATCGCGGCGCGGAGATTGGCGAGTTGCGGCGGCTCCGGGTTGTAGAAACCTGCGGCGGTGAAGCAGCCCTCCGGCGCGATGTGAAAGTAAAACAGCCCCGGCTCGTTCTTCGCGCCCTGGCGCGTCATGACGGCCCCGGAATTGGTCTTGTAGGGGCTCTTGTCCTTGGAGAAGCGCACGTCGCGGTTGATGCGGAAAAGCGCGGTCTTTCGGTCGCCCTTGAGCGGCAGCTTCGCCTCGGCGAAAGCGGCGGAAAGGTCCTCGACGAGGTCGCCCAACGGCGCTTTGATATCGCCCTCATAGGTGGCGCGATTGGCCTCGAACCATTCCTTGGTCTGATGAAAGGCGAGCGCCTTCAGAAACGGCAGGGTCTTTGGGCCGAAACCTTGGAACATGCGGAACCTCCGGGCGCAAACCTACAGGGGAAGCCGCCGCGTCGGCAAGGCGCTCACCCCATCGCCTCCGGCTTCGGCCCGCCCGAAGCCCAATCCAGCAACTCCACCAGATGCACGACCGGTACCTCCGCGCCCGAGCCGAGTTGCGTCAGGCAGCCGATGTTGCCGGCGGCGATGACGTCTGGTTTTACGCGCGCGATATTCTTCAGCTTGCGCGCCTTCAGCGCCCCCGCCGTCTCGGGCTGCAGAATGTTGTAGACGCCCGCCGAGCCGCAGCAGAGATGCGATTCCGCTGGGCTCCGCACCTCGAAGCCGGCGCGCTTCAGCAACTTCTTCGGCGCGTCGGTGATCTTCTGCCCGTGCTGCAGGGTGCAGGCGGCGTGGTAGGCGACGACGAGCTTTTGCGGGTTGTCGAAGCGGATGTCGAAATCGAGGAAATATTCGCTGGGGTCCTTGGCGAGCGCGGAAACGCGCCGCGCCTTTTCGGCGTAATCCGCATCGTCGGCGAGCAAGGCGCCGTAATCCTTGATGGTCGCGCCGCAGCCCGAGGCCGTGACGACGATCGCCTCGAGGCCCTGGCCTTCGATCTCGCGCATCCAGGCGTCGACATTGGCGCGCATCTGCAGAACCGCCGCGTGCTCTTTCCCCAGATGGTGCAACAGCGAACCGCAGCAGCCTTCGCCCCGGGGCAACACGACATCGACGCCGAGCCGGTTGAGCAGCCGGATCGTGGCTTGGTTGATCTCCGGCGCCAGGGCCTCCTGCGCGCAGCCGGTGAGCAGCGCTACGCGACGAGGGACTTGGCCCTTGTCATCCCCGCGAAGGCGGGGATCCAAGGGGACATCACGTGCGGCGGCTCTGGATCCCCGCGTTCGCGGGGATGACAAGTATTCCTCGCGCTTGGCCTCGTTCGGCTTCAGGCGCCGGGGCGCGAGATCGAGCATCGCGGCGATTTGTTTTCCGACGCCGGGCAGGCGCGACAGCGGCCCTCGAAACGGTCGCCCCAGCATCGCCAGGAACACGGCGGCGCGGAAGCGCGCGGTGGACGGCATGATGAAGGCGAGCATTTCCCGCAATGCACGGTCGGCCCGACCTCGTTCGTATTTGTCCTCGATGAGTTCGCGCGCATGGTCGACGAGCCGGCGATAGTCGACGCCCGAAGGGCAGGTCGTCATGCACGAATAGCAGGACAGGCAATGGTCGATCGGCGCGACGTCTTCAGCTTCAGGCGCGCGCCCAGTCTCCAACAGATCCTTGATCAGATATATGCGGCCGCGCGGTGAATCGCGCTCGTCGCCGCCGACGACATAGGTCGGGCAGGTCGCGGTGCAGAAGCCGCAATGCACACAGGAGCGCAGGATCTTCTCCAGCGACTTCAGCTTCGGGTCTTCGAGCCGCTCGGGAGCGAAATGGGTCTGCATCGTCAGAGCCTATACATGCGGCCGGCGTTGAAGACGCCATGAGGATCGAGGCTCGCCTTGAGCTTTTGCGTCTGCGCCATCGCCCAGGGCGACGGCGGCTCGAACACGTCTATGCGCCCACGCAACCAGTCCGCGGCGCGCATCAGCGTCGCGTGGCCGCCGCACGCGCGCGTCGCGGCGCGGATCGTGGTCGCGGCGGCTTCAGTTGCGTCGCTGGCGATCCAGACGATGCCGCCGCCCCAATCGAGCAGCGAAGCCAGCGCCGTCTGGCCGATGTGTTTGAGGAGTTGCGCGCCCAGCGACGGCTTGACGCTGACGCGCCAGATCGCGCGCTCGCGAGGTTCGGCGAGGAAGTCGAGATCGCGGATCGATCGCCACATGCGGTCGGATTCCGGGGGGTTTAAGACATGCCTGGGATCGTATTCCGCCAGCAAAGTCTGCAAGCGCTCGACGCGATAAGCGACGGATTCGGAAAAGCCTTCCAGGCGCAGCACGGTGCGCGGAAAATCTCGACCCATGCCGGCGTGGATCGTCGCGACCCCGCTCAGCCCATAGGGCGAGCCGAGCGCGCGCGACATCGCCTCGATGGCGCTGATATCGTCGAGGCGGCGCAATACGATGGTGGCTTCGGTCTCGGGGCGCGGCAGCAGTTTGAACGTCGCTTCCAGGGTCAGGCCGAGCGTCCCATGACTGCCGCATAGAATCTTGACTAGGTCGAGGCCGGTGACGTTCTTCATCACCCGTCCCCCGGTATTGAGGATTTCGCCGGCGCCGTTGACGAAGCGCAGACCAATCAAACTGTCGCGCACGGCGCCGGCGCTGATGCGGCGCGGGCCGGAAAGCGCCGTGGCGACGAGCCCGCCGACGGTCGGCTCACCCGTGGTTCCCCACAGCGGACGCGGGTCCATCGGCTCGAACGGCAGGATTTGTTTGTGCGCGTCCAACGAGGCTTCAATCGCGC
>Ga0302320_10006377_pt1 | contig 26183 bp, 23 predicted proteins | sample Bog_T0_3_FD_202130 | JGI IMG/M metagenome (GOLD analysis project Ga0302320, IMG submission 202130) | Peat permafrost microbial communities from Stordalen Mire near Abisko, Sweden - Bog_T0_3 | ecosystem: Environmental > Terrestrial > Soil > Wetlands > Peat | place: Sweden: Abisko, Stordalen Mire... | reverse complement strand
GCGAGAATCCAGGCGCCGGAATGGATTGCAAACAACCACGGCACGCCAGCTCTCCGACAGGGTTAAGTAAGCCCGCCATCGCGAAGGCTACGCTACCCCCTCCCCAAAACCAGATGAATCAGCCGTGCACCGGAAACGAATTTTACAAATTCAAGGCTTGCAAACCATGGTGCAACTGATAATCTCCGCGCTCTTTTGATATATTTATGTCTGTAAAAATTCGCATGAAAAGGGTGGGCACGAAAAACACCCCGGTGTACCGCATTGTGGTGGCCGACAGCCGCAGCCCGCGCGACGGCAAGTGCATCGAGGAAATCGGCACCTACCAGCCATTGAAGAAGGATGATAATTTCACGATAAAACTGGATCGCGCCCAATATTGGGTCAGCAAAGGCGCGCAGCCGAGTGACACCGTGGCCAGTTTCATTAAAAAGGCGGCCAAAGCGGCCCCGGCAGCCTGATTTTAGCCATGCAGGAGTTCCTCGAATACGTCGTCAAAGGACTCGTGCAAAACCCCGGCGCGGTCGCCATCACGCCGGTGGCTCGCGCGGGCATGACCGTGTATGAATTGCAGTTGGATCCGGCGGACGTGGGCCAGATCATCGGACGCCAGGGCTCCACGATCAACGCCATCCGGGCTTTGCTGCTGGCTGGCAGCGCCAAGAAAGGCCTGCGTTGCGCGGTGGAGATTGTGGAAGATAAGAAATGACTCATTCTCCGCCACCGCCTCATGAATTGAGGAGGAGGAGAATGAGGATGCGGCCGTGAAAATTGACGTGCTGACTTTATTCCCGGCCATGTTTGCCGGGCCGCTCGATGAAAGCATCATCATGCGGGCGCGCAAGTCGGGCTTGCTGGACTTGCAGATCCACCAGTTGCGTGACTGGACGCATGATCGGCACAAAACCGTGGACGACCGTCCGTTCGGGGGCGGACCCGGAATGCTGATGAAGCCGGAACCGCTGTTTGCCGCCGTGGAGAGTTTGCGGCGCGAAAACACGAAAGTGATCTTGCTTTCGCCCTCGGGGCGGAAATTCAGCCAGGCCATCGCGCGCGAGCTGGCGGAACAAAAAGCGCTGCTGCTCGTCACCGGCCATTACGAGGGCTTTGACGAGCGGGTGCGGGACACACTGGCGGACGATGAATTGTCCATTGGCGATTATGTGATGACGAACGGCGCGCTGCCCGCCATGGTGGTGATTGACACCGTCACGCGGCTGTTGCCCGGCGTTTTGGGCGATGACGAAAGTTCGCGCGACGAGTCGTTCAGCCACGGATTGCTGGAGTATCCGCAGTACACGCGGCCGGCGGAATTTCGCGGCCTGAAGGTGCCGGATGTTTTGGTGTCCGGCAACCACGCCGAAATTGAAAAATGGCGCCGCGAACAGGCGAAATTACGGACCAAAGAAACGCGGCCGGATCTGTTGTCTTGAGAATTTAACGAATGACCAGTGGTGCGTGAACCGGTTTTCACGCAGCACGGGTCACGCAACACAAACTATTTATGAACCAGGCATTGCAAAAGAAAATTGAGTCGGAACAGTTTCGCAAAGATGACGCGAAGTTCAACGTGGGCGACACCGTCCGCGTGCATACCAAAGTCGTCGAAGGCGACAAGGAGCGCATCCAGATCTTCTCCGGCGTCGTCATTGGCAAGCGCGGCACCGGCATGAACGAAACGTTCAGCGTCCGCCGCATCAGCTACGGCGAGGGCGTGGAGCGCATCTTCCCCTTGCACTCACCGCGCGTGGACAAGATCGAAGTTGAGCGCCACGGCGACGTCCGCCGGGCCAAGCTCACCTACCTGCGCAAACGCATCGGCAAGGGCGCCACTTTGGTCAAGGAAATGGAAAACAAGCCGGAGGCCCCGGCCTCGGCCGCCAAGTAATTTCCCGGCACAATTGAACTTTCAAAGGCGGGGCTTCGGCCCCGCCCTTTTTTGTTTTGGGAGGGCGGGCAGCTTGATCGCAATTTTCCTCGACGGCGACCAGAACGCTTCCCCACCGGGACGCTCTGGGATAGCTCTCCCGCCTCGCGTCCGGATTTGGGGCTGGGATGGAGCGAGAATTCCCCGAAGAAATTCGCGCATTGAACCCCTCAACCCGCGTGGCCAGCAAAGTTGCAGCCCAAGCTGGCAACCTGCGGTATCGCCGACTGTCAGTCGGCCGGCACCCCGGCGCATCGAAGACTGCCAAACTGTGGGTAGCCGACTTCAGCCGTCTGGCTGATTGACTCGAAAATGGCCTTGCAAATCAGTGGAAAAGGATGAGAATCGCGAAAAAGCCCCACCTTGGTCGTGGGGAAGAGATCAGCTGGGAAATCCCAGTTGAAATTGCCTGACTCTCGTCACTGAATCGTGCGCGATGAATCTTATATTCCGGGTGGAAGACCAGGACGTCAACCGGAGGCTTTCACGCTGATCGAATTGCTGGTTGTAATTGCAATCATTGCAATTCTTGCCGCGTTGCTTCTGCCAGCATTGAGTTCCGGCAAGAACCAGGCAGTCCAGGTGATTGACATCGGCAATCTGAAGCAATTCATGATGGCCACACAATTGTATGTGACGGACTACCGCGATATTTTGCCGCCGCCAAATTGGCTGAGTGCGGACCATTCCGGGAATCCCGGCTGGCTTTACACTTTGGACGACACCGTTTCCGGCCCCGACGCATTCAAGCTTCAGAAGGGATTGTTCTGGCCTGCCTTGCTGAGTCAGAAGCTCTACCTGTGCCCCATGGACAATACGAACAGCCCGCTCTTCAGCCAGCGCGATCAGCAATTGTCCAGTTATGCGATGAACGGCGCAGTGGTGGGTTACGATCGCACCAATTTTCCCCCCGCCAAACTGGGCAGCATGAAGCCGGATGACATGGCGTTTTGGGAAACGGACGAAGCAGACCCAAGCTATTTCAATGACGGAGCCAATCTCCCCTCCGAGGGTGTCAGCGGGCGTCATAACCGGGGGGCGATCAATGCCGCGTTTGGCGGCTCGGTGAGTTTCATCCGATTGGGAGCCTGGTACGTGCAAGTTTATGACCCGAACAAAAACAACCTGTGGTGCTATCCGGGCAGCGCCGATGGCCGGTAAGGATGATGCCATGCGGACCCGACCTTTGAAACTATGGTTTGCCGCAGTCGTGTGCCTCACCGCGGTTTCACTTGTTTCCGGGTGCCGGAAGTCAGCGCAAGAGCTGGCCGAGCAAAAGGCCATCGCCAGACACGAACAGGAAGTGCAGCGAAAAAAAACGCTGCTAAAGGAAATTAGGACTTTGGACACCGACCGAATTACAAGGGGCGCGAACTTTCTGGGCCTGCTTCACGAGCGCGGCCAGTTGCCGGGATCTTCGAAGGCTGCGCATGGCAATTTACGCCTGGAGAAGCTGCCCACCATCAGCCCGGACGGTCCTTATTATTGGTCCTTGGAACTGCACGCCGTCACCCAGGACACCCCGCCCCGCAGCCTCTATTATGTGGTCGTGCAGACCTACAGCAATAGTGATTTCCAACTGCAGAAAGCCTGGCGTGCCGATGACTCCGGAAAGGCCGTGGAAGAATATCCCATCATTCCTGCGCCAAAGATGGGGACTGCCCGCCGGGTATTTCTTGGCCCCGCCAATTCGGGGGCAGAGAGTGAATTTGCAAACTGGTATAGTGGCGTCCTCGGCGGAGGTTTGGCAGCCATCGGCTCGGACGCCCCGGCCACCGGACTCAGTTATTTCAAAATCGGCATCACCAACGCCGCCGCCTATCCGGTGAACCATGCCGACTTGCGCAGCGTCATGTTCCCGCTGGGACGCCCTGGAAAAAAGCACCGGCCATTGACGTTCTCCTTTGCCTACAAGCTGCCAGAGGCAGTCAAGACCGGGGATAATATTGCAGTGGATCTCCGGTTTTTCGATGAATCCGAAACCAATTTCCTCGGGCAAACAGCAATTCTCGTTGGTTCGAGCACGGCTGATTCACAGATGACCGATTACAAAACCATGACCGTGAGCAATATTTTTGCACCCGGTGGAGCGGCCAAAGCCGATGTCTGGGTGGTGGCAAATATATTTGACCCGTGGACCTCAGGTGCCGCTCAATTTGATGACTTTTCAGTCACGATTGACTGAAAACCAAAAAATCGTATATCGCAAATGCCGCTTAGTTGTCCCTTGTCACCGGGCACCCGCCCTGTTTGAATCCACCGGATGGAAAACCCGCCTCCGGCCTGGGAAAAACTGCTCGACGGACGCTTTGATTCTAAGCATCCGGGCCGCACCCTTTGGAACCTGTTCTCCGACCAGCCTGGACGCGTATTCGGCGCGGTGGCGCTTTATGTCATCAAGCAATCGCCGGCGTCGCTGCTGCCGCTGGCGGTAGGCATGATCGTGGATACGCTGACCAAAGGCGGCCCGGGCGCGTTCCGCAGAATTCTGTTCATCGCCGGCGGTTACTTTCTGCTGTTGCTGCAGAATCCGCTGGTCCACACCTCGTTCGTGCGGCTGATGAGCGGCGCACTGCGTCACATGCAATTCAATCTCCGCAGCGCGCTGGTGGAACGGCTCCAGCAGCTCTCCATCTCCTTCTACGAGGAAAAACAAACCAGCGCGCTTCAGACCAAACTGCTGCGCGACGTGGATGCCATTGACAGCCTCTGCCGCCATCTTCTGCACACGGGTTTGAACGGCCTGCTGGTCATCACCTACGTGACCGTCATCGCGCTCGTCAAACAGCCGTTGCTGGCGCTGTATTTTCTTGTCACCGTGCCGGCGGGCGTGGCGCTGTTGAAACTGTTCGACCGCCGGTTCAAGGAACAATATCAGGCCATGCGCGTCGAGACCGAACAGATGAATGCCCGCGTCGGGGAAATGCTCCAAATGCTGCCCGTCACCCGCGCGCACGGGCTGGAATCCATCGAAACCCGCAGCGTCCGCGGCGTCTTCGAACGCATTCGCGAACGCGGGCTGCAAGTGGACACGCTGACGGAATTCTTCGCGTCCAGTTCCTGGTTCACCTTCATGTGCTTCCAGCTTGCCTGCCTGGTTTTTTCCGCGTGGCTCGTCGTGCATCACCGCATCAGCGTGGGCGACGCCGTGATGTATCATACCTATTTCGGAATGCTCATCGGCGCGGTGCAGCAGTTCTTGAGCGTTTTCCCCGCCCTCGCCCAGGGCGCGGATGCCGTCCGCTCGCTCGGCGAAGTGCTCGAATCCGAACAGCTCGAGCGCAACGCCGGCAAACCCGCCGCCCCCACCCCGTTGCGCGGCGAAATCGGCTTTGAAAACGTCGGGTTCAGCTACCCGCGCGGCCGTGAAGTGGCCTTGTCGGGGATTTCCCTCCTCATCGCCCCGGGCGAAACCGTGGCGTTCGTCGGCGAATCCGGCGCGGGCAAATCCACGCTGGTCAATCTCGCCATTGGCTTCCGCCAGCCGACCACCGGGCGCATCACCCTGGATGGACATGACCTGCGCGACCTGGATTTGCGGACCTATCGCCGACAGATAGGCGTTGTGCCCCAGACGACCCTCCTGTTCAACGGCACTCTGCGCGAAAACATCACCTACGGACTGGAGAAAACCTCCGATGATACACTCTGGAAGATCCTGGCCGACGCCAACCTCGCGGACTTCGTCCGCTCCCTGCCGCAGGGGCTCGACACGCCGCTGGGAGAAAGCGGCGCGCTCCTATCCGGCGGCCAACGCCAGCGGCTGGCCATTGCCCGCGCGCTGATCCGCAATCCGCGACTCGTCATCCTGGACGAGGCCACGTCCGCGCTGGACACCGGCTCGGAGCAGCTTGTACAAACGGCGCTGCTGCGGTTGACCCAGGACCGCACCACGCTGATCGTGGCGCACCGTTTCTCCACCATCCGTCACGCGCACCGCGTGGTCGTGCTGCGCGGCGGGCGGCTGGTGGAAACCGGCACCCAGGCGGAACTAATGGCCCAACAAAGCCACTTTTTCCGGCTTGCCACGTTGCAACTGGCGGTCTCACAGTGAGAAAAAAACGGTTTTCCCGGAGCCAACGGTGAGTTTATGCTTCGCGCATGGCATTCCGAATTCATGACAGCGTCGAGCGCGGCGAGATTGACAATCGTGTGAAGGGAATAGTCCGCGGCAAAATCTGGGTCAAGGGCAGCCCCCAACCGATTTTCCTCGAACTCAAGGGCAACGCACATGCGGACTTGGCAGGGTGCCGGCTGACGTTTACAAATCCACTGCCGCCCGCGCCGTTGTCGCGCACGGAAGATTTGAATTCCCTCCAGCGCGGCAGCATTGGCGACCTGACGGCGTCCAGAAAGGTGCGCGTGCCCGCGGTGCCGCTGGCGGAATTTCTCAACTGGCCAAAAAAACGGGGCCGCCCGCCGACGCGCTGGGCCAATTGCCTGTATCTCGAATGGTTCAGCGAGGCAAACGGACGGGTGGTGATTGAAAGCGCGGATTATGAATTGAAGATTTCCGAAGCAGAATGGCGGCTCACGGCGGCGGAGGAAGCCGAGCGCGCGCAGCAGGCCGCCGCCGGCCTGGCTGAATTCATGGGACGGCTGACCGAGGCCATTGAAGCGCAAAAACGCGGGCAAAAGGATCCGGAAGCGGAATGGGACGAGCACGATTTCGAAAAATTCCTCAAAGAATCCGACGCCCGCACCACCAAATACATGGAGTTGCTCGACAAATACGGCGATTCGGACGAGGCCGAGGAGACAATTGCGAAGGAAATGGGCTGGCTATGCGAATTAACTCCGGAAGAAGCCGGGGAAGAAGCCCGGCACATCGAGGAAATGAACCGCGCCTGCGAGGAAGCTCTGAATGATCCGCCGCCCGAACCCGAGCCGCAGCGTGAAGGCATCGACTGGATTCGCACCGAGGACGGCGATATCGCGCATCCGCTGCAGCACCGCTGTTCCGAAAGCATGCTGAACTTCTGGCATCGGGCCGAGGAACTCGGCATGGAAAAACTGGCCGATAAAGATTTGGACCAGTTTATCTTTGAGTTTCAAATAACAGGAGCCAAGCTGGCGGGCGCATTGAACTCCATTGCTGAAGCTCGCGCGGTAGCCGACGCCGCCTTCACTGTGGCCTGCCTGAAACGGGCGCTGGATCATCTCCATAAGTCACAGGCCGGGCTGGAAGCCGTCGCGCCGAAGAAGCTGTTGCCGACAGACCTGGTGGCCAAAGCGCGCAAGGAATTGTTTGAAATTCGCGAGGGCATTTTGAGACTGATGGACGAATTCCGGGGGCGGAAATGACGCCAGACTTGATTTTTGTCGCCTAACAGAGAACATTTGGCCTGAAAATGAGGCTTAAATGAACGCCATGGCTGGAACACCGACTATTCGACCAAACCCCGAAGACTTTCGTCATCGCCGGCATACTCTCAATCCCCACCGCACTTTCATGGACCGCTGCGGCATTGCGCTGCAGAGCGGCATGGAATGGGCCGTCGCCCGGGTTTCTCCGCTGGGCGATCCGCATATTTACGACTCGCGCCAGTTTCCCTGGGTGGGGGGAATCGAGCGCGAATGGACGGCCATCCGCAAGGAACTCGATGCCGTGATGACCTTTCGCGAACAGATGCCGAGTTTTCAGGACATCCTGAAGGAAGTCGGGGCGATTCAGTCGGATAATAACTGGAAGACGTTCTTTTTAACGGGCATCGGGATGGACTGCGGGGAGAACCGCAAGCGGTGTCCGGAAACCATGCGGTTGCTGGGCAGGATTCCCGGCCTTACGACGGCTTTTTTCAGCATTCTGTCGCCGGGCAAACACATTCCCGCCCATCGCGGCGCGTGGAACGGCATTCTCCGTTTTCATCTAGGCCTGCAGGTTCCCGAGCCGCGCGAGCGCGTGCGCATTCGCATCGGCAATGATTTTTATTCCTGGCGGGAGGGCGAGGCCCTGATTTTTGACGACACGTTCAATCACGAGGTTTGGAATGACACCAAAGGCTATCGCGTGGTGCTGTTTGTGGACTTTGCGCGGCCGCTACACCAGCCGTTTCACTGGCTGAACCTGCGCCTGCTGCACTTCGGCGCGCTGGCGCCGTTTTTACGCGAAGCTGGCGAGAAACAAAAGCGCTGGCAGGATGCCTTTTGGAAACAGAAGCCGGCCTGAGATCCGTGCGGCCCGCACCTAACTTTTTCGGGCGGCAGGGATGCCGCCCGCTGCGTCAGCCAGGATGCCTGACATTACGCCACCGCTTCTTTTTCCTCGACCGCTTCCTGCTTCAATTCGTCCAGCGCGCGGAAACGGTGCGCGGCAAACCCGGCTTCAACGCCGAGGTTGTTCGCCGGATTGTAAAGGCCCACCAGCAGCAACGACGGCTCCAGCACGCGCCTCATGTCCATGATGAGTTCGTCCGCCTTCACCCCCACGCGCACGGCCCGGACCACATAGACCGAGTTCAAGACCGGCAATTGCAAATAGAGCTGCTTGACCGTCTCCGGCCATTTGTCGTCCACCAAGACCACTTTTTGTCCGACACTAAACATAACCTAAATCAATATGGCAGCGGAAAGCGGGCCGTCAATTCCCGCACACGGACGCGGACCTTGTGCGCCGCCTCCACATTTTTTATGTCCATTAAAACTTCGGAAATCATGTCGGCGATGGCGGCCATTTCGGTTTCCTTCATGCCGCGCGTGGTGCAAGCGGGTGTGCCCAGCCGGATGCCGCTGGCCTGGAACGGCGAGCGGGTTTCAAACGGAATCGTGTTCTTGTTGACGGTCACGCCGGCTTCATCCAGCGCGTTCTGGCTTTCCTTGCCAGTGATGCCTTTGGCGCCCACGTCCACGAGCATCAGATGATTGTCCGTGCCGCCGCTGACCAGGCGGTAGCCATTGTATTTCATCCCGTCGGCCAGCGCGGCGGCGTTTTTGACGATCTGCTGTTGGTACGCCTTGAAACCGGGCTGCAACGCTTCGTGGAAACACACGGCCTTGCCCGCGATGACGTGTTCCAGCGGCCCGCCTTGAATGCCGGGGAACACTTGAGAATCAATTTCTTTCGCGTATTTCTCGCGGCACAAAATCAAGCCGCCACGCGGTCCGCGCAACGTCTTGTGCGTGGTGGTGGTCACAAAATCGGCATGGGCCAGCGGGCTGGGATGAATCCCGGTCGCCACCAGGCCGGCTATGTGGGCGATGTCCGCCAGCAGATACGCGCCGACTTCGCGGGCAATTTCCCCCATGCGCTGGAAATCTATCTCGCGCGGATAAGCGCTGGCGCCCACGGTGATCATCTTCGGGCGATGTTCGCGAGCCATGGCAGCGAGCTGATCGTAGTCAATGCGCTCGTCCTCCTGGCGCACGCCGTAGTGGATGATCTCGAAAAACTTGCCGGAAAAATTCGCCTTGTTGCCGTGCGTCAGGTGGCCGCCGTGGCTCAAATCCATGGTCAGCATCTTATCGCCGGGCCGCAAAAACGCGAAATACACCGCCATATTCGCGCTGGAGCCGCAATGCGGCTGCACGTTGGCGTGTTCCGCGCCAAACAATTTTTTGGCGCGGTCAATCGCCAGTTGCTCCACCACATCAATGTATTCACAGCCCCCGTACCAGCGTTTCTTGGGATAACCCTCCGCGTATTTGTTGGTCAGCACCGAGCCTTGCGCCTCCAGGACGGCCGGGCTGACAAAGTTTTCGCTGGCGATCAGTTCGATGTTTTCCTGCTGGCGCTGGCGTTCCTGGTTAATTGCGGCGGCGATTTCGGGGTCCACTTGGAGCAGACGCAGGCCGGCCGGGGCCAGTTGCCCGTCCATCTTGAGCACGCGTCGTTCATGGCGTCCGCCCTCAAACCGGGCATTGATGAAGGCTTCCAGAATCTTTTTGCCGAGTTCCGGCGGCGTTTTCTTGCCGCTCAGGCATAGCACGTTCACGTTGTTGTGCTGGCGGCACAACGCCGCGGTTTCCGCGTCCCCGATGACGGCGGCGCGCACGCCGGCGACTTTATTGGCCGAGATGCTCATCCCCACGCCGCTGGTGCAGACGAGCAGGCCCAACTCGGCTTTGCCGTCGGCCACGGCTTCGGCCACGGCCTTGGCGAAATCCGGGTAATCATCCCCGGGATCTTGGTTAAGCGCGCCGAAATCCTCCACCGTTAGCCCGCGTTCTTGCAGCCAGGCTTTCAGCGCATCCTTGAGTTCCCAGCCGCCATGGTCCGCGCCCAGCGCAAATTTGGCCGCGCCGGCGGCGGGATGGGCTTCCATTTTCGTCACAAGATTTTGTTGTTCCATAAATTTCAGAATCGTGGCGATGCCAAGTTCAATCTGGTTGCGGCACTCCACATACACCTCATATGGGCTGCCGATGGGATCGCCGATGTCCTTCTCGTAAGGCTCCAGCGTCTCATCGAACTCGCGCAACAGAAAGGTCTTCTCCGCCAACTGCGGGTAGAGCAGGGCCACGGTGTCCGCGTGGCTGTGCGTCATGCCAAAAATGTAATCCGCCGACCGCACCATCTCGGCCGTCAGCGCGCGGCTGCGCTGATGCGAAATATCCAGCCCGATCTCGCGCATCGCCTGCACGGAGAAATGCGTGGGCGGCTGGCCGTCCACCGCGCCCAGGCCCGCCGACAGCACGCGGAACTCGCCGCGGCCCTTGATGGCGTGTCGGAAAAGCCCTTCCGCCATCGGACTCCGACAAACGTTGCCCGTGCAAAGAAATAAAATTGTCTTCATCAAAAACCGAGTCTTTAAGGGTGATTCCCCGGAAGCCAATCGTCAATCCGAAATCGCGACATCCGAAATCGCGACACCCAGCGCAGACGGGTGTAAGAACTCTTCGCGGGCATCGCTTGGCCCTGAAAGGGCGCCGGACATTAGCCAGACACGCCAGTGTCTGGTAACGCGTCAAACGCGAATCCGTCCTGAAGGGACGACGGAAACGGGCCACGAAACCCAATGCCTCGTCGTCTAGATACCATTTCGCGTAAAAATAGGCAGAAACCGACGATTGAAGAATTTTGTCTCACACCAGGGCAGACATTCCTGTCCGCGCCACCACACAATCCGCGCCCCGGAAACGCCGCCCTCGGAGCCCGAGTTGTCCCAACGCGCAGTCCGTCGCCAACTTGGAGAAGGCCACAAGTATCCAATCCATCTCCGCCTTCCCACGCCCCGCGGGCCGAACCTCGGCTTGGCAACCGGACTATCCGCGCTCCCGGAGCAGGGAAATTCGAGCTCCCATGCGGCGAATTGCTTTGACCGGCGCGCCAGCGTCTGGTTTTATCCTGCGGCAAGCGCGCGCCGCCCATGGAATTCATCACGTTCACTCTTGATCATTACGCCAACCTCCTCGTGGCCCTTTTTCTGGCGGTCGTCATCTGGCTTTACTTCCGCAGCAATCCGCTCCGGCACAGCGGCTGGTTCATCCTCCGGCGGTTTATCAACTGGTTCCCGCTGGGCATGACGTATTCCTTCCTGTACATGGGCCGCTACAATTTGAATGTGTCCAAAAACGCGCTCGGCGGACTGATGACCAAGCAGCAATTCGGCACCATTTTCGCCATCGGCACGATGGTTTATGGTTTCTCGTTTTTGGTCAACGGCCCGCTGGTGGACAAAATCGGCGGAAAGCGCGGCATCCTCATCGCCGCCATCGGCGCAGCGGTGGCGAATGTCCTGCTCGGCGTGCTGACGTACCTAACCGTCCTGGGCCGGCTGCATGTCAACATGCTCGTCGCTTATTCCACGCTGTATGCCCTGAATATGTATTTCCAAAGCTACGGCGCCGTTTCCATCATCAAGGTAAAAGCCTATTGGTTCCATGTCCGTGAGCGCGGCGTGTTTGGCGCCATTTTCGGGTCGCTCATCTCCATCGGCGTCTATTTTGCTTTTGACTGGGGTCAGCGAATCGTGGATTTGACGAAGGCCGGCTCCAGCGGCGGCTGGTTTCACAACTTGCTGCAGAAAATGTTCGCCAGCAATGTCCTGGTCGGCGGCAAACCCGTGGACGCCACCTGGGCGGTGTTTTTCATCCCCGCCGCCATCATGATTTTCTGGGTGTTTCTTGATTTGTGGCTAATCAAAGACACGCCCGAGGAGGCGAATTTTCCGGCTTTTGACACGCTCGACGCGTCCTCCGGCCAGATGCACGTGGAACTCTCGACCCTCGACCTGCTGAAAAAGGTGTTTGCGAGCAAGCTCATGCTGCTCATCGCCCTCATCGGCCTGACCTCGGGCATTTTCCGCAACGGCATCCAGAATTGGTATTTCATCTTTGCCGCCGAGGTGCAGCAGCCCGGGGCGGAGTTTTTTGAGCACCATTGGGGGCTGCTGCTCTGCCTGTTTGGCATCATCGGCGGCTTTTTTGGCGGCTGGGTTTCGGACCGCTTCTTCCAAAGCCGGCGCGCTCCGCCCGCCGCCATGCTTTCCGCCCTGGTCATTGCGCTGGCCATTTTAATGGCGGCATATCTGTTTTCCGCGCCGCTCTTCTTGGGTCTATGCTGTGTGCTGGTGGTCATGGCGTCGGTTGGCCTCACGTCCCTGATGTCGGGCACGGCGGCGACGGATTTTGGCGGACGCAAGGCCACGGCGACCTGTTCTGGAGTGGTGGACGGCTGCACCTATCTGGGCAGCGCCATTCAGTCGTTTTTCATTGGCCATCTCGTGCCCGGTGAGAAAGCCGGGGAAACCGGCACGTTCCTGGGCCTCACGCGCGACTGGCATTGGTGGCCGCTGTTCATGGTGCCCTTTGCCATTCTCGGACTGGGCGTGGCGATCAAAATCTGGCATCACCTCCCCGAGGCCACCCGCCGATTCAACGCCGAAAAACCCCAGCCCAGCCAGATGTGACGGCGGCGCGGTAAGTCGCGAAGACCTGTCCCCGTGCTCCGGGCTCCGCCCCACTTGAACCCTGCCCGTCATCCCCATGAAACTTTTTGGCAGGCCCATACGTCTGATGAATGGTATGCTTAAGGAACTTTCATCCGACCGGTGGAATTATTCCACGGCGGCGCACTTGCTGAACCGGGCGGGGTTTGGCGGCGCGCCGGCGGAAGTCAGGCAGCTCGCCGAGCTCGGCCCGGAGGGCGCCGTGGATTTTTTGGTGGACTATGAAAAGATTCCCGATCCGACCCCCAATCCCGAGTGGGCCCAGCCCGAGCCGGACCGGATGCGGCGGCTTTACGAGGTCAATCGCACGGGCACGCCGGAGGAAAAGCGGCAGCTGCAGCAGGAAACGCAACAATTGCAGCGCCGGCGCCTCACGGAGCTGCGCGGTTGGTGGCTCCAGCGCATGGCCCGCGGCCCGCGGCCGCTCCAAGAGAAGATGACGCTGTTCTGGCATGGCCATTTTGCGACCAGTTTTGAAAAAGTGCGCGACGCTTATTTCATGTGGCGGCAGAACGACATTTTCCGCCGCCTGGCCACCGGCAACTGGCGGCTGCTGCTGCTGGAAGTGGGCCAGGACCCGGCGATGCTGGTCTGGCTGGACCAAGCGCAAAGCCGCCGGGAACATCCCAATGAGAATTTCGCCCGCGAGGTGATGGAACTGTTTGCGCTGGGGGAAGGCCATTACACGGAGCACGACATCTCCGAGGCCGCCCGCGCTTTGACCGGCTGGTCGCTGGAACGACAGCAGCAGAGCTACGTCTATCGCCCCTTCCTGCATGATGCTGGCATTAAAACAATTCTCGGCCGCACCGGGGACTTCGACGGCGACGACTTCATCGGCCTGATCGTCGCCCAGCCGCAAGCGGCGAAATTCATCACGTCAAAAATCTGAAATTATTTTGCCGGGGACCCGCCGGCGCCGGAATTGAATGAGGCGCTCGCCGCCAACCTCCGCGCGAATGGCAACAACTTCAAGCCTTTCCTGCATGCCCTGTTCCGGAGCGGGGAGTTTTATTCGCCGGAAATCGTGCGCAACCAGGTAAAAAGCCCGGTGCAATGGCTCATCGGCAGCGTGCGGGCGCTGGAAAGCGACCTGCCCCCCACGCTCGTGAGCTGGGGCATGCTCCGGCAGCTTGGCCAGGACCTGTTCGCGCCGCCCAACGTTAAAGGCTGGGACGGCGGAGTTACCTGGATCAACACCAACACCCTGCTCACGCGCTACAACGACGCCCAGTCTCTGGTCGCCGGCACCCTGCCCCCCTTGACCGCCAATGACTTTGGCGGCAACGGCGCGGGCAACGGCCAGAAGGCGATGAATGCGCTGCAACGGCTCCGGGTCGGCGGCGTGAGCGTGGAGAAGATCCTGACGCCCGAGGAACGCAGCGACAACCATGCCATCATTGCCGCGCTTCAAAACCGGCTCTTTCAGACCCACCTGAAAAAAGATCAGCAGGAAACCTTGCAGGAATTTCTCGCTGCCAAAACTAAAATGTCCGACGCCGACATTCTCACCGCCGTTCGCCTGATGATGTCCACGCCGGAATATCAAGTAACATGAAACCAACTGAGACGTAACGAGTTGGTGCGCGATGCACGCATCACGTATCACGCATCGCTTTCAAGAATATGAAAAACGAAATCACCCTTCACACGCGCCGCGAATTTTTGCGCCGCACGGTCCTCGGCAGCGCGCTGGCTTGGACTGTGCCGGCATTTCTCGCCGACACTTTTTCCGCGCTCCAGGCACAAGCCGCCGAGTCCGCCACCCAAACCGTCACCGGCAAGGACGCGACGATTCTCGTCGTGCTGCAAATGGCCGGCGGCAACGACGGGCTCAACACCGTGGTGCCCTACGCCAACGATTTTTATCGCCGGGCGCGTCCCAAAATCGGTTTGCAGGCCGGCGACATTTTGAAATTGAACGATGAGGTCGGCCTGCATGGCGCACTGACAGGGTTCAAGGAGCTTTATGACGGCGGCCAGCTTTCCGTGGTCCAAGGGGTGGGCTATCCGAACCCCAACCGTTCCCATTTTCGCTCGACCGAAATCTGGCAAACGGCCAGTGATTCCGAGCGCGTGGAAAAATACGGGTGGCTGGGACGCTATTTCGACAACGCGTGCGGGGGCGCCGATCCGGCCGTGGGAGTGACCATTGGCAGCCAGTTGCCAGAGGCATTTTTTGCCGCCAAACAGAAGGGCATCTGTTTCAACAATCCGCAGAATTACCGTTTCATCGCCAACGGGAATGCCGCCGAAGAATCCTATCGGAAGTTGAATGAACTTGAATCGTCCGGTCCGGGCATGACCCCGGACGAGGGAGCGGGCGAGATGCTGAATTCCGGCGGCAGCATCGGCCAGTTGCCGGCGGGAATGCCCATGACGGGGGGCCGCGCCATTGATTTCATTTCCCGCACCGCGCTGGACGCGCAGCACAGTTCCGATGAAATCCGCGGCGTGGCAGCGCGCGTGCAAAATCAGGCCGATTATCCGGCGTCGCCCCTGGCTGGCTCGCTCAAGCTGGTGGCCAGGTTGATCGGGGGCGGGCTGCCCACGCGGGTGTATTACGTATCGCAAGGCGGTTACGATACGCACACCAATCAATTGCCCACGCAGCAGCGTTTGCTGCAAGATCTCGGCAATTCCTTGAAAGCCTTCGTCGCCGACCTGAGAGCACAGGGCAACCTGCAGCGCGTGCTGGTGATGACGTTCAGCGAATTTGGACGCCGCGTGTCGGAAAATGCCAACGGAGGCACCGATCACGGCGCGGCTGCGCCCATGTTTCTGGTGGGCCACCAAGTCAAAGCCGGGCTGCTCGGAAAATATCCGAGCCTCGCGCCGCAGGACTTGTTTCAAGGCGATGTAAAATACAACGTGGATTTTCGCAGCGTGTATGCCGGCGTGCTGGAGCACTGGCTCCAGACGAAGAGCCTCCCGATCCTGGGCCGGCAGTTCCCGCCGCTGGCAGTGGTGTGAGGCCGGCTAACTCACATCGGCATCAGATACAACACCCGCAACATCTGCGCCGCCGCCAAGGAACCGAAAATGATTGCCGCAATCCATAATGGTTTTCTCTTCACGATCAGGCACATGGCTCCCATTGCAATGGCCACTTGAAACAGCGTGATGGACAACCCCATGCCCTTGGAATGTTCGGCTGACACGGCTGCGTGGTCGCGGGCGGCATCGCGCGCCGCTTCGAATTGCTTGGCCAGCGCCGTGATGTCGGCCTTGTCTTTGTCGTATTTGTCCACTTTGGCCTTCATTTTCGCCACGGCGGCGGCGTCCGGTGGAGGCGTGTTGGTAAGACGCTCCAATTCGATTTGATAAAGGTTTTGCTTGATGGATTTGGCCTCAAAAAACGACCATTGATCGGACGCCTGCGTCTGGTTGAACGTCGCCTCGTTCATCTCCTTGAGCGAGCGGGTGGAGAAACCGCCGCCCTTGAGCGTGGCGATGGCTGCGAGCACAGCCACCACCACCATGGTCAGCGATACGTATTTCGTCCAGCGCTCGCGCTTTTCCTTTTCCTTCTGTGCGAGGTGTTCCGCGCGCAATTCCGCCACCAACGATTTCAATTCATCCAAATCCGACATCTGTATCATGGTAATTCTCCAAAATTGATTGAGTTTTTCGCCCGGCCACCGAGCCAAAACGGGCGTGCAGAATACAAAAATCTAACTGCATGTCCAGCCCGGCTGCAATTCCACCCCCCATTAGCGATCAATCCACCCGGCTGGAGAGATCAATGCTCACCGAGGGCATGGACGCGGGCGTTTCGGCGGCCGTTTGGTCTGGGCTGGCGGCAGGCTGGCGCTCATACTCATCCCACCAGGCGGCTCGCGCTTCCGGCGTCCAGTCGGCGGCGGCGGGCGTGGCGAGCAGCCAGGTTCGCAATTCGCCCGCCGATTGCGGCCGCTGCCCCATGTCTTTCTCCAGACAACGCAGGAGAATCTGCTCCAATTCAGGGCTGATGGGATTGGTGGTGCGCTGCGTGGGAGGAATTGGCGCCGCCGTCAGTTGCAGTTCGTGGATTTCAGCAATCGTTTCGGCGTCGAAAATATAGTGGCCGGTCAGCACGTAATAACCCAGCGCCCCCAGCGAATACAGATCACTCCGCGGATCGGTGGGCGCGGAAGCTTGGATGGCTTCCGGGGGCATGAACCAGGGCGTGCCTTCGATCAGTTGCTCGCCGCCAGTCGCGGCGGCCTCCGCGCCGTCGGCGCGATATTCGCGCACCAGGCCAAAATCCAGGACTTTCACAAAATCCGGCACCCCGCCGCGGCGGCAGAGGAAGATGTTCCCCGGCTTGATGTCGCGGTGAATCAATCCCGACGCATGCGCCTCGGCCAGAGAATCGCAGACCTGCGTCAATATGTGAACCACCCGGCTTTCGGGCTGCGGGCCAAACCGCGCCACCAAATCGTGGAGATTCACGCCGCGAAGATATTCCATGGCATAATAAAAAATCCCGTCCGGCGTGTGGCCGTAGTCATAGACCTGGATCGTATTGGGATGCGTGAGCTGGCAAGTCAGGCGGACTTCGCGTTCGAAGCGGGCCACCGCCGCGGCCCCGGCCAGTTCGGGCACGAGGAGTTTGACGGCGGTGTCGCGGCGCAGCAACGCGTGCCGGGCGCGATAGACCACGCCCATGCCGCCTTCGCCGATTTTTTCCTCCAAGGTATATTGGCCCAGTTGTTTTAGCTTCAATTCGGCTGCGTCCAAACGCTGCCGCCAGGCCAGGTTCGCATAGGAAAACACGAACAATCCAGTCGCGCACAACAGCAGGGACAACACCAGCACCACAAACACCAGTTGCAGCACCCGCAGCGGACGGTACGCTTCGGCGGCGTCTATCTGCGTGGCCACGCCGAAACCGAACTGCGGCAGCCAGCACGAAGCGCCCACCACCGGCACACCGCGATAATCACGGGCTGGAACCACGTCCACCTCGTCTTCGCCATCCACCGCGCTGGCGACCAGCCGCGTAAAAGGTTTAACATAGGCTTCGTTCTCCGCCGAGGGTTTGAATCCACGGGTCAAATCGCCGCCGGGATCACGCAAGCGCAGGTTCAGCGCGGAAGTGGAATTGGTGACCTCCAGCAGCCCCAGTTGTTTGAGCTGACCGTCAAACCGGCTGTGGGAAATCATCAGCCCAGTCTGGTCAAACGCGTAAGTCTCGCCGGACTCGCCCGACCGCGTCACGGAGAGAATCCGGGAAAATTCCTTGTCCGGATTCATGATGAGAGCCAGCGCGCCGACCAGGCGGCGGTCGAGGTCGCGGACGGGGGCGGCGACTTGCATCAAGGTGACATCGGCGCGGCGGCGGCTGGCGTAAGGCCCGGCTGGAAGCTCCAGCGGACGCGAAAAGTTGTTGGTGCGGAACTGGCCAAAAGTTCTTCTGGCCGCCCGCCGCTGCATGAGCAATTCCGGACGGAACGGGGTGATGATGACCGGCTGGCCGGTGGCGAATAATTCGGCGAACTTATTGGTGTGGGCGGCGGAAACGACGCTATTGCCGACGAATTGCGCCCGAGCAGAGTTGGCCACCACCACATAATTGGTGTCCACCAATTGCGCGGTTCCGTAACCCAGCTGGTACAGCCGCGGCCGGAGGTCGTTGACGAACCGCTCCAGTTCCGGCAGCGGATGGAAATCCCGCCGGGAGGAGGGCGCGGCCTGCAGGACGGCGGCGGCGGACGCGCGGATTTCGGGATCTTCAGCCAGAGCCGTGGCGAGCCGGGTTTGATTCGTGCTCCAAATGCCCAAGGCCGTCACGTTGGCATTCAACGTGGCGGTCAACTGCGCCTTCAACTCGCCTTCGATGGTGGCGCGCAATAGTCCAAAGCCCCACCAGCCGAACATCGCCACCAAACCGGCGAAGGCCAGTGGGGGGATCCAGACGGGCACCTTGAATCTCTCGGACAGCATTTGGTTGTTAAGACGATAGCATGGCTCTCCGTGTTTCGAGGAACAAGCATGCTTTCACTCAATCATTCGGTTGCCGGTAGAAACTCTTTGAACGTGGCAAACTGGCGCCGGCAATTCGGGCAGGCCCTGGGGAAATGTCACTCCAAGTGCGCGCGCATGGCTCGAATTACTTCAGCCTCGGTCATCGGGCATCCCGCTTTTTGATTTCATCGGTTTCACAACTCAACATAAGCCGCCGGTTGCTGGAAAACAAGGTGGGCCAGACTTGGGGCGGGAAAAAATCAAATTTGACAGCGCGGCGGTTTTCCGCCAAAGTAACCGCGTTGACTGCGATTATCCCCTTGCCGATTTGAGGCCAGTTCCAAATCGGTCGGTAAATTCAATTTGAACTATTCCTGACGCAGCCCGTCCAATGCGGAAGACTTTCTCCACGCATTGCCCGCTGGCAATGGAAATCGGGTCACAACCAAACATAATTTATGCCCAGAGTCTCCACCAAGAAACCGGCCGCAAAAAAGCCTGCCAAGGCCGCCGCTGTGGCTGCTGCCATTGAAACTCCCGCCGCTGCCGAAGCGCCCGCCAGCGCAACGCCGATGGAAGCCGCGCCCGTCCCGGTCAAAACCCACGGACCGGCCAAGCTCCATGCCGAACGGCGCAAACCCGCGCCGGTCCCGTCACCGGCCAAGGTTCCGCCTCCGGTTTCAACCGCGGCCAAAGCTCCGGCCCCAGTCCCGGCCAGCCCCGAAGACACGGCGGAACGGACGGTGCATAGCGTCACCGCCTCCGCCCAAGCCGTGGCAGAGGCGGAGACCTCTGCCTTGGCAGCGCCCTCCACGCCGGAAGAATTGCGTCCGCCATCCGTGCCGGTGGAACCCACGGAGGACGACGCCAGGTTCGCCGACCGCCGGGGGTATCAGCGCGACAAGATCGCCACCTCGCTGAACATCGCCAAACTACAGGCCATGAGCATGACCGAGCTCAACTCCATGGCCAAGGAATACAGCGTGGAGAATTTTGGCACGATGCGAAAACACGAGGTCATCTTCCACATCCTCGAAAAAAACGCCCAGCGCGCCGGGGTGCTATTCTCGGAAGGTGTCATTGAAGTGCTGCCGGAAGGCTTCGGCTTTCTGCGTTCGCAAAGCTTCAATTACCTCCCCTGCCCCGAAGATATTTACGTTTCACCGTCGCAAATCCGCCGTTTTGATTTGCAGACCGGCAACCTGGTCGCCGGCCAGATCCGGCCGCCCAAGGAGAAGGAGAAGTTTTTCGCCCTGCTGAAAGTCGAAGCGGTGGACGGCGAAGACCCGGACAAGGCCAAGGACAAGACGCACTTCGACAATCTCACGCCGCTGTTTCCGAACAAGCGGTTCATCCTCGAAACCACGGCGGAGGAGGTCAACACGCGCGTTCTCGACCTGGTCTGCCCGATTGGCAAGGGCACGCGCGGGCTGATTGTCGCGCCGCCCCGCACGGGCAAGACGGTATTGATGCAGAAAATCGCCAACGCGATTTTGAAGAACAACCCGGAGTCGTATGTGTTCATCCTGCTGATTGACGAGCGCCCCGAAGAGGTGACCGACATGGAACGTTCCTGCAAAGGCGCGGAGGTGATTTCCTCCACCTTTGATGAACCGCCGGAACGGCACGTGCAAGTGGCGGAAATGGTGATTGAAAAAGCCCGCCGCATGGTGGAACACAAACGCGACGTGGTCATTCTGCTGGACTCGATCACCCGGCTGGCCCGCGCCTACAACACGGTGCAGCCGCATTCGGGCAAGATCCTTTCCGGCGGCGTGGACGCCAACGCCTTGCACAAGCCGAAGCGCTTTTTCGGCGCGGCGCGCAACCTGGAGGAGGGCGGGTCGCTGACCATCATGGCCACGGCGCTCGTGGACACTGGCTCGCGCATGGACGAAGTCATCTTCGAAGAGTTCAAGGGCACAGGCAACATGGAAGTCCACTTGGACCGCGCGCTGGTGGACCGCCGCATTTTCCCGTCCATCAACATCGAACGCTCTGGCACACGCAAAGAAGAGCTGCTGTACCATCCCGACGAGTGCTCGCGCGTGGTTATTTTGCGGCGGGCGCTCACGGGCGTGCCACCGGTCGAAGCCATGGATTTGATGCTAGGCAAGCTCAGGAAAACGAAGAGCAACATCGAATTCCTGCTCAACATGGGCGTGAGTTGAGTCCGAATTCCGAATGCCCGAAATTCGAAAGAAACTCAAATTCCGAATTCCGAACTGAGGTGGGCACCTCTGGAAAAGTGCGCGGGAAATCTCCCCCAATTCACGGATTCGGATTTCTGTCGAATTTCATTTGAATTTCGGATTTAGGGTTAGTGGGCTGCGCATTTTTTGCCAGCAAGATGGCAATTTATGGTTAGCGAAAGCCAAATATGGTTTCGCCAGCCTGGCGCGGCTGCTATATTGTTGGCACCATTGAAATGAGAGATTCCGCCAATTCCAACTCGTTGCCGGTGGCCGCAGCAGCGCTTTTGCTGCTGCTCGCCGCTGGCTGCAACCGTGACGGCGTCAAAGTCTATAAAGTGGATTCGAGTGATCTAGTGGCCACTTCACTGCCGCCGGTCGCCGCCACTGCGCCGGGAACGATGCCAGCCGCCATGCCCGACGGTTTGCCGGTGCCGGATAATTCCGGCCTGCCAAAGTTGAAATACACCCTGCCCGAGGGCTGGAAGGAAAAAGCCCTGACCCAGCTGCGGGTGGCCAGTATTGAGATTTCCGAAAGCGGTAAAGCGGCGGACGTAAGCGTCATTCCGCTGGGCGGCTCAGCTGGCGGCGACACGGCCAACGTCAACCGCTGGCGCGGACAGGTCGGACAAGCAGCGCTGGACGAAACTGAGTTGAAAAAATCCGCCGAGCCAGCCCAGATCGGCGAGCAGAGCGCCGATTTATACGACCTTGCCGGCACAGCTCCCGGCAGCGGCGATGCGGAGCGGATCGTTGGCGCGATTTTACACACAGCGGAATCCACCTGGTATTTCAAAATGACGGGCGACGCGGCACTGGTGGAAAAAAACAAGCCGGCGTTTATCGCGTTCCTGAAATCCGTGGAATTTGAAAAGCCAGGGACGCCCTCCAGCATGGATCTGAGCCAGTTGCCGGCCTCGCATCCCGCCATTCCCGGCTCGGCCTCCGAAACGCCAGCCGCAGCGGCTGACCAGCCGACTTGGACCGTGCCATCGGACTGGAAGGAAGGTGATCTGACGCAATTCCTGGTTGCCAGATTCGTTATTCAAGGCGCTGGCGAGGCAACGGCCGCAGTCAATGTGAGCCAACTCGACGGCACTGGCGGCGGATTGCTGCCCAATCTCAACCGATGGCGCAAGCAACTCGGCCAACCGCCAATCTCGGACTCCGACGCGGCCAGGCTGCCGACCATTGACGCTTCCGGCGCCAAGGGAATCCTCGCCGACTTCACCGGCACGGACGCGCGCACGGGGAAGACCGCGCGGCTCATTGGCGTGGTGCTGCCGCTCAACGGCCAAACGTGGTTTTACAAGCTCATGGGCGATCCAGACCTGGTCGGCCATCAGAAAGACCCATTGCTCAAATTCGTTCAATCGGCGCAATATCCGGCGGCGAAATAATATCATTCCCGGGCCGCCATGAAACAAATTGTCGCGTTTTTCACGTCGCTAAAACTCACGGTCGTATTGCTCGCTTTTGCGATCATCCTCGTGTTCGTGGGCACGCTCGCGCAGGCGGACGAGGGACTTTACGGGGCGCAGGCGCATTACTTCAAACAATGGATCGTGATTGGCGCGAACTTGTTCGGGCATAAAATTCCGCTGCTGCTGCCGGGAGGTTATCTCATCGGCATACTGCTGCTGGTGAATCTGGTGTCGTCGCACATTTACCGGTTCGAGTTCAGTTTTAAAAAAACCGGCATTCAGCTTGCACATGCGGGCGTGATTGTGCTGCTGGTTGGCCAGCTCTCCACCGATTTGCTTTCACGCGAACTGACCATGAGCTTCACCGAGGGGGAAACCCGCAATCATTCGGACAGCGCAACCGAGTACGAACTGGTTTTCCAATCCCCCGCTGAGCTCACCGCCATTTCGGAAAAACTGCTGAAGCCGGACACCAAGATGCAGATTACCAGCCTGCCGTTTGTGATTCACGTTCAGCAGCACTGGCACAACTCGGACATGGTCTTCCGCGCGCCAATGGTGCAAAACGGCCCGCCGCTGACGACCAACGGCATCGCCGCCCATTTTGATTTCACCAAAGCGGAGGCCGTGAAAACCATGGATGAACGAAATGTCCCGACGGTGTTGTTGGAGTTTCTCACGCCCTCCGGCTCGCTCGGCAGCTGGGTGGCCAGCGACTGGGCCGGCGACTCCGGCGTGGTTTTGAACGTCCGCAATCAGTACTCACAGATGGGCGGAGCCATGGCACAAAAAATCATCAGCGACCTCGTGGCCCCCCAGACCATTGCGGTGGGCGGGACGAACTTCACGTTCACAATGCGTCCGGCGCGGGTCAGACATCCGTTTTCGCTAACGTTGCTCAAGGCCACGCACACGGTTTATCCCGGCACGGACATCCCCAAGGATTTTCGCAGCCGCGTGCGCATAGACAACGTGCGGACCGGCGAGAAACGCGAGGTGGAGATCTCCATGAACCATCCGCTGCGTTACGGCGGCTTTACCTATTATCAATACCAGATGGACGCCGGCCAGGTGGCCGAGCAAGCCGGGCGCACTCCGTCCTCGGTGCTGCAAGTCGTGCGCAATCCGGGCTGGTTGACGCCGTATATCGGATGCGCGATGGTAGGCATGGGTCTGGTGATCCAGTTTATGTTTCATCTGGTTGGCTTTGTTTCGAAACAAAAAAAGAAATGAAAAAGATTTTTCAAAAGTGGTTTCCGCCGCTGCTGATGTTCGTGATGGCACTGTGGTTCTTTGGTAACCTGCAAACGCCCAAGGACAAGGATTTCGCGTTCACCGAATTCGGACAGTTGCCCGTCACCGCCAATGGCCGCATCGAGCCGATGGATTCGCTGGCGCGCAATGCGCTGCTGCAAATCCGCGAGAAGCAGACGCTCAATGCCGAGCCCTGGAAGGATTGGAACCAGAATCCAAAAATCATTCCCGCCACCGAGTGGCTCGCGAACGTGATGATGAATCCCGCCGTCGCCGATGACTGGCCGGTGTTTCGCGTGGACAATCCGGATTTGGTTTCGCTGCTCAAGCTGCCGGACCGCGATCCGGTGAAGAAATCCGACGGCAAGCACTATTCCTGGAACCAGCTCCAACTCATGTTCGACACCTTCGGCAAGGAAAACGACCGCGTGCAGAAAATCGAGGCCGCCGGCCGCACCGCCTACGAAAACGCCATCGCCAAGATGCAGGAGCGCTTGCAGCTTTACGCCTCGTTGAGAAACACCGTGCAGCCCGCCGGCGCGCAGAACTGGCCGGAGCAGGTTGCCGCCTATGAAAAACTCATTCCCGATGGGGTTGCCGCCGTGCAGGAGCAGCAGGCCGGACAAAAATACGATCAGACCAATTTCAATATTTTCGTCGCCTATGTGCAGGAATTTCAGTTCATGTCCGGCGTCCAGCCGCCGCTGGTGTTGCCACCGAGTGGCGCCAGCCCACAATGGCGGCGCATGGGCGACGCCCTGCTCGCCGCCCCGAAGGCAAAGGGCGCAGCCTTGGACGAGAGCATCCGCGACTACGCCCGCATGACTGGCGCGCTGGCGGCCAACCAGCCGGACGAATTCAACTCCGCGCTGCGCGACTTGCGTTCGCTGCTCGTGAGCAACCAGCCCAAGGCGATTGCCAAGGCCCGCGCGGAAGTGTTCTTTAATCAGATGGAACCTTTTTATGCCGCGATGGTCATTTACGTCCTGGCCGGATTGCTGGCGTGCTTCTATTGGTTCAATTTGTCGGAGACCCTGCGGCGCGCCTCGGTTTGGCTGGTCGGGCTCGCCTTTGTCATTCATACCACCGGGCTGATCTACCGCATGGTGCTTGAGGGCCGGCCGCCGGTGACGAATCTTTATTCCTCCGCCATCTTCATTGGCTGGGGCGCGTGTCTGCTTGGAATGATCCTGGAAAAACTCCACAAGAACGGGATTGGCGCGGTCGCGGCGTCGGGCATTGGATTCATCACGCTCATCATTGCGCATCATCTGGCGCTGGAGGGCGACACCATGGAAATGATGCGGGCCGTACTGGACACGAATTTTTGGCTCGCCACGCACGTGGTCGCAGTGACGGTGGGTTATGCCAGCACGTTTGTGGCGGGATTCCTCGCCTTGATCTATGTCCTGAGAGGCTTTTTCACAAAAACACTGGACGAAACCACCGGCAAATCATTGGCGCGGATGATTTACGGCATCGTTTGTTTTGCGACCTTGTTCAGTTTTGTGGGCACGGTACTGGGCGGCATCTGGGCCGACCAATCGTGGGGCCGGTTTTGGGGCTGGGATCCCAAGGAAAATGGCGCGCTGATCATTGTGTTGTGGAACGCGCTGATTTTGCATTTGCGCTGGGGCGGCCTCATTCGTGAACGCGGCCTCGTCAACTGCGCCATCTTTGGCAACGTCGTCACGGCGTGGTCATGGTTCGGGGTGAACATGCTGGGCATCGGCCTGCACAGCTACGGCTTTACGGATGCGGCGTTCAAATGGCTGGTGCTCTTTGTCGGCAGTCAGCTTGGTTTCATAGCGCTGGGTCTGCTGCCGGCGAAATTGTGGAAGAGTTTCAATGCAAGGGCATACGCAGTGTCTTGAGCTGCGGAGCGCGAGTCCGTGAGGCGCGGCAACGTCCAAACTCCCAGACGATTGCATTTTATTTCAAGCGCGTCCTGGTTTGGGGAATTGCCGCGGTTCACAGAGCCGCGCTCCGAAGGCAGCAACACACGGTCGCCGATGACATTGTCCGCGCGGCCGATGTGTGGCCCGAATTCATTGTCGTGCAGGTGATTCAAAGGGCTTGCAGCCGCATCAGTTTGTCAGTAAAACACCGATGATGAGCTCATTGAACGATGATCTGGTCCAGGCGGTTGAACTGGCCCTGGCCAACGATTGGGACGCCGCCCATAACCTCGTCCAGCAATACGAAAGTGACAGCAACGCGTCGTGGATCCACGCGGTGCTGCACAAGCTCGAGGGCGACCACGCTAACAGCCGTTATTGGTACCGGCGCGCCGGCCGGATGGACCGTGCCGCAGAGGAGCCGCGCGCTGAATTGACTGCCATCCGGGCCGAACTCCGCTTACACCGCGGCGCATGAGTTCATTCGCCAAGACGATGGCGCGAATCGGTGCGACTTACGCACGCGCGAAGCGTCTGGAGTGCGGCGCGTTCACCGCCGCTTTCGCCCGCGCGGCACTTCAACAAACCAATAACGACCTTCGCCCGCTCAAAAGCGGTGCTAACCTAACTTCCTGAAGCCGAAACGAAAAGCC
>Ga0302320_10006375_pt1 | contig 26185 bp, 21 predicted proteins | sample Bog_T0_3_FD_202130 | JGI IMG/M metagenome (GOLD analysis project Ga0302320, IMG submission 202130) | Peat permafrost microbial communities from Stordalen Mire near Abisko, Sweden - Bog_T0_3 | ecosystem: Environmental > Terrestrial > Soil > Wetlands > Peat | place: Sweden: Abisko, Stordalen Mire... | reverse complement strand
CTTTGCAACAGTTCATTTGTCTCTATTCAAGAATTCTTAGGTCCTGAATTCGCAAACTGAAGGGACGGTCATGAAGAAATCATCGATATTTGCGGCTTTGGTTCTTGGGTTCACGGGAGCGCTTGCTACGGTTCCCGCACTAGCCGACTCGACACTGTATACCACCCTGGGCCCGGGCGGCGCGTACGATTCGAGCAGCGGCTGGGTTGTAACGGGAAGCAACCTAGGAAATTTTGTGGTCGGTAACTCCTTTTCCCTAAGCTCAGGCGGTACCGTGGCCGATGCGGTTCTCGCGCTGGGCATTCAGATTGGACCCGACAGTCCGGTGAGCGCCTACATCGAATCCGACAACAGCGGATCTCCCGGTAGCATCCTGAGTTCACTGGCGCAGGTCGGGACAATACCCTCATTCTACGATGGTAACGGCGGCGGCCTGGTCACCTTCGCTTGCAGCGGAGCGGCTTGCGACCTGCCAGCCGGTAGTTATTGGCTGGTTGCCGTGGAGTCGGACCCCAACACACAGGTGGCGTGGGACATGGCGTATGGCGACGCTGAGACGAATTTCGCATACGACTACAGTGGTAGCCCTACTGGCCTGTCGGTGAAGTACACCGTTGGAGACGCATTCCAGATTGACGAACTTAGCGGCCCCGTAGTTCCGGAGCCGTCCAGCTTTCTGCTTCTGGCCAGCGGGCTAGCGGGATTGGCAGGGATGGTAAGGCGCAAGCTGCTGCGCTGAATCGCGGCGAACTTCTCCGCCGACAGACGGGTTCTCAACATTGATTGAAAGCACCGCGGCCACCATTCAGGGTGGCCGTTGTGAGATCAGCCTCCCAGCTTCCGCATCAGCTCAACATCCGTGAGCACGTCGATCCCGTAGCTTGCCAGGAAGATCGAGGCCGGGGGCTCGAAGAAGTCCCGGTCGGCGGAACAAAGCGCATCGGCCTCCCCGCTCAATGCGGTGCAAAGCACGATAACGTCGTTCCGGTCGCGAATGGGCGCGCGCATAAGTGGATCGAGCACGACCATCTCCGCCGCTTCCCGCAGCCAGCCCGCGAAACTGTAGATAGTTTCTTCGTTCTCGCCGTGAACCGCCATCAGGCGCGGATAGCGGAGCACTCGCGCCAACTCCGCTAGCATCTCATTGGAGAGAATCAGCGTGTGGCCGCCCGCGAGAGTCGCCAGCAGTAGATCGCGCGCAAGTCCGCGCGAACTTACGAAGGATCGCACCAGAATGTTGCTATCGAGAACGACTCTCACGGCATCCGCGTGTAAGCCGGGCGCTCGCTGCGAAGGGCCTCAATCAGCGCGGCCTCGCACTCCTCTTCGGAGACGCCGGCGCGCTGACGGTCCGCCCCGTCCAGGAAGTTGCGCAGCTTCTCGATCGCGGCCTGCCGCTCGGGCGTGGCAGCCGGCGGCGCAAACGCACGCAGGCTGATGGCTTCGGCATCCAGTATCTGCCGCCCCAGGATCTGTTCGATCACCGACTTTTGCGTCGGCGACAACGCATCGGCATTCAAAATCATCGCTAAACCGTCCTTCCGTCCGAGCCGGCTTGCGCGAACAACCCGCTAAAACGATTGTAGGCCAAATCGTTTCTTGAAATAAAGAACGCGAGCCCCCAACTGTCGCCGGCAAGTGGCCCCGATCCCATGAGGGATTCAACCCCGTCGAGGGTGCCCGTCCTGAGCGAAGTCGAAGGATTCCTCGCATTTGGGGACCGGGGAATAGAAGCTCTAATCGCCGGTCGGAATGATCCCGGCGTTTTCGACGAATCTGGCCCATAGCAGATTAACTGAAATAAAGATTGACTTTTCCGACGGGGGGGGGGGAGAGAAGTGTAGCCGTCTGTTAATGCCTCCCCAGAAGTACCCTCCCGGCGCAAGGGAGACCGCCCGGATGGGCGACCCGTTGCGACAGTTCACTTGCCTCTATTCAACAATTCCTGGGCCTTGGTAGCTCAAATTGAAGGGACGGCCATGAAGAAATCACCGATACTTGCAGCTTTGATCCTCGGGGTTGTCGGCGCGATCGCGGCGGCTCCCGCGTTCGCAGACTCGACGCTCTACAGCACGCTGGGCCCCGGTAGCTCATACAATGCAAGCGGCTTTTGGGGCGTTGAAGGCAGCTACTATAGTTATCATCAGGTAGTAGCCATGCCTTTCTCCCTCGCCACGGGGGCTACCGTAGATGACGCGGTTCTTGGGTTGTCAAACGGCGTGGGCGACAATACACCGTTAAACGTCTATATTGAAACCGACAGCAGCGGATCGCCGGGCAGCATCCTTGCTTCATTGACGCAGGTCGGAACGGTGCCGTCGTACAACAGCGGCGGCGGACTGGTCGACTTCACCTGTAGCGGAATCGACTGCGATTTGGGATCGGGTTCATACTGGCTGGTTGCTTCTGAGCCCGACAACAACTCATTCGATATTTGGTATTGGGTATATAACAATGCGGCAACGAATGTCGAACTTAACTTTAGCGGCAGTCCTACAGGCCCTTGGGTTTCCGAAGCAGGAAGTCCTGGATCGCCCTTCGAAATTGACGGGAATTATGCCACTGTTACCCCGGAGCCGAGCGGCCTTTTGCTCTTAGCCAGCGGGCTGGCGGGGCTGGGATTGATGGTGAGGCGCAAGCTGAGGGTATAGATCGCGGTGAAATTTTCTACCGGCAGACGGATTCTCAATATTTATAAAAAGTACGGCGGCCATCCTTCGGGGTGGCCGTTCTGCGTTTGAGTGAAGAGATGGCTTACTCGAACGGAATGTCTACCTCTGTATAACTGCCCGGTGTGGCAGAGTTCACTGCCGCGATAACCCTATCAATGTAACGAAGCACCGCGGGCCGCTGCGGATTGCCAAGTATCACGATGGCAATTCGGCGGCCTTTGAGGTTTTGCTGGTACTGGATGTTTTTGTCCGTGGATAGCAGGAGGTCGAATCCAGCTTCCTCGGCCGTCTTGAGCAACGCGCCGTTGGTTAATCGATCCCATCCCCTTGCAATCGCTTCCACAACGACGTGCCCCTGAAGCCAGCGGGCGATGCTTCGTGGTGTGCCATGGTCAAAGAGAATGAGCATCGGCGGGCGTTGAATACACCGGGGGCGGGAATGGCGTCCCTAAGCTCTTCGCCGCGAAATGCAATACGGCGTTGATTTGTTCGCGTGTGACGGAGAACTCCTCCATGACTTCTTCCACGGACAATCCAGCCTCCAAATTCTCGAAAACCGTAGCAACCGGCATACGAGTATCCTTGAACACCCATGCGCCGCTGACCTTGCCGGGAATGCTCTCCACGGCGGGGCATTGTGACCAATCCAGAGCCGATGTCCCCATGCTTTTACCCTCCTTTCCATCGTAAACCTTGTACCGCGGATCGAGAGAAGCGTTACGCAAATATCCGCTTTTCGATTCACCAAACACTGCCTAATCGCCTGTGGGAATGATGCCCGCGTTTTCGAGCATCAGGATGGTGGTGCGATGCGGCGCGCGGGTGCGGTGGACGACGGTTTTGGGAACGACAAATCCCTGCCCCGGCCCGAGCGAAACCGTCCGATCTTCCAAATCGATCAGCAGCTCCCCATCGACCACATAGAAAAACTCATCGTCCTCGTCGTGCTTGTGCCAGTGGTATTCGCCCTCGATAGCAGCCATGCGCACCACGGAGTCATTCACCTTGCACAGAGTCTGATTGAACCACTTGAAATCGTTGGCGCCGGGAACGGCATGCACATCGATGAGCTCAAGCGGCCGGTGAAGAATGTTGAGCCGAGTTTCGTAAGGGAAGGGCGCAGTTTCAGCCATGGCGCAAACCTCTGTGCAGAGAGGATAGCAAGGAACCAATCCGTAATCCCGCAGTCTTGCACGCCCCAGCCCGCAAGGCGGGCGAAAGAACCTCCGCACCGCCGTTTTCAAAAGTCAAGCCTTCAGCTTGGCTCAACCCTTCCTAATCCAATCATCCCAAAGGACTTACTCTCCACGCGCGCTTTGCAGATTATAGGCGCAAAGCTCCTAAGATGGTCTTAAGGTGATTGCAATGATGAGTGTCCTTCGGCGGCCAAAACCGGGCCTGGCGCTTCACGCCGACAACTCCTTATCCTTGAAGACTTTAGATTCTAACCCGTTTGCAATCAACGATTTACGGAAACCCCCCTGGAGACTAACCCGCCTGGAATCAGGACTTTAGCCGAAAAAGGGTAGGGACCAGGGGGGAGGTTGCCGATTGTGCCACCTGAGACGAAAGCCGATCAGGGCTCTTCCTAAGTCATTTTTTATGTAACTTTTGGCCACAAGTGACCTGAAACAGAATATTTACCGAAAATCGCGTCGACTAACGCGCTGAAAACAAACAAGTTCTTTGCAGGAGGATATGAATCAAAAATGTAGTCCATACCGCATGGCGGGACAATAACTCCCCTCCCTTCAACCGAAGACCCATATTTCGGGGTCGGCTACACCAATTCCGCTGCGACCGGCTGCCAGAAAAAACTGCGATTTTGCAAGGATTCGAACCCCAACCCTGCGCTCCTCAAGATTCAGCTTGCGCCGCCTGCATCTCTTTGAGCACCACGACAATGCCAAACGCGATGAGCACACTGATGAGCGCAAAGAGGAACACGCTGGAGTACCCGAAGTAGCCGATGATGGCGCCGGCGATGGGGCCGACAAGGAAGAAGGAGACGTCGGCAAACGCGGTGTAGACGCCAAGCGCGGTGCCGCGATTGAACTCGGGGACGCGCTTCACCGCCTCCACGCCGATCGCGGGAAAGACCAGCGAAAGCCCCAATCCGCCAATCGCCGCGCCGGCCATGGCCATCCACGGCGTAACCGCCTGCCACAGCAGAACCATGCCCACGGCTTCCGTCAAAAGCGAAACAATGGCCACGGGATAGCCGCCAAAACGGCCGATGGTCCCGACAAAAAACACGCGCACAAAGACAAAGCCGACGCCGAATGCGGTAAGGCAAAGCGCCGCGCCGCTCCAGTGCCGCTGATGGTAGAAGAGGGTCACGAACGTGGCCAGAACGCTGTAACTGACGCCGCCCAGCGCGAGTCCCATTCCGTGCGGCGCCACGCGCCCCAGAACATGCGCGAAGGGAAGGTGCACACCGGGCTCAACGGGAACAGGATCCTTGTGCCAGGCGAGGGCAAAACTCACCGCACCAATGACGATAGTGAGAATGCCGATCGAGGCGAGACCCCAATACTGGTCGAGCACGACGCCGAGCGGCGCAGCGAGCGCCATGCCGCCGTAAGTGCTGATGCCGTTCATACCGATCACGCGCGCGGTATTCTCCTGGCCGGTAGCGGTGATGCCCCAGAGCGTAGCGCCTGTCGCGCCCAGGCTTTCGCCTACGCCCAGCACCAGTCGGCTGGCGATGAGTACCGTAAAGCTGAGCCAATGCACGTCAGCAAGAAAGGCAACGCAAACCAGCAACGCGCCGCTCGCGGTACAGCAAGCCATGCCCCAGAGCACGGAGACTTTGGCGCCCATATGATCGGAGATGCGGCCGGCCCAGGGACGGCTGGCGAGAGTGGCGATGTATTGAATGCTGACGGCAAGTCCTGCCAGCACCGCGCTGTAGCCCATGCGCAGGTGAACGAAAGGCGGCAGCACCGCGAGCGGCAACCCGATGGAAATGTAGCAAATGAAAGTGAAATAGACGTATCCAGCGATGTGCCGCGTCCGGCTCCTGAGTTCATCCGGGGCCGGAACCGGGATGTGGGTTGTGGTGGAAGTTGTCATCGCGAGGATTGAATGTACGGATAAAAACCGTGTAATTCCAGTATAGCGAAGTGGTAGAACCACTGCATTAAGGACTACATTTTACCTGCGGACAAACGCGGCGCGGACAACCACACGGGCTCTGCTAACGGCCGGATTTCATGGCCCACAGGATCCCGTTTCGGATGATTCCGTAGAGCAGGGGATTCGCATAGTCCTCCTTGTTGTGGCCAAGCGCGAGATAGAACTCGCGCCCGCCGTCGAATTCCTGGTACCACGCAAGCGGCAAATCGACAGGGAATTTCGCTGCATCGATAGTCATCGGTTCCAGCGAGGCAAGTTTAGTCCGGTCTGTTACCAAAACCGGATGGATATCCGGATTCAGGTGGTCCAGGAAGTAGCACTCGTCGGTCCAGGTGAATTGAGCAGGGAGTCCTTTTGCCGCGGCGAAGCCGGGATCGACGACGCGCACGGTGAACGCCTGCTGGCGCGGATGAGCCGCAAATTTGCCGCCGAGTACAGACTGGAAGTAAGGCCAGTCCCGCTCGGATCCCGAAGCCGAATGGAGGCCAACGAATCCGCCTCCGGCTTCGATGTAGCGCCTGAAGGCGTCGCGCTGGGCATCGTCGCTGAAGGCCTGGTTGTTGCTGTTGGCAAAGACCAGCGCGGCGTAGCGGCGCAGGTTGGCGTTGTTGAAGTCGGCCGGATTGTCTGAGGCATCGACGATAAATTCTGACTCTTCGCCCATTTTGCGGATCGCTGCCACGCTGGCGGCGATGTTGTCGTGCACGTAGCCCTTGCCGTCAGGCGTGTAGTTGCGCGTGTACACCAGAATGCGAGGCTCCTGCGCGGTTTGTGCTGCAAGGCTCGAGAGCACGCACGATGCTGAGGAGATGCAAATGACGAAACCGGCAATACGCGAGAGGCACATACGTTCTCCTCAACAAAAACCGTTCCAAGCCTAAATCGCCAGCCCTTCTCCCGGCGAGTCGCCGCGCAACCGGAAATTCACTAGACTGAGACTATGGCGGGCTTTCACATCGAGCATTTCGGTTGCAGGGCGGCACGCGCTGATGGCGAGGCCATCGCGGGAAACCTGCGCGCGCTAAGCGAACGGCAGCCCTTTGCCGCCGATGTGGTGATTGTGAATACGTGCAGCGTGACGGCCGAGGCGGATCGCGCCGCGCGCGCGTTCATTCGCCGTGCGCACCGCCGGAATCCCGCGGCGAAGATCGTGGTTACGGGCTGCTATGCACAGCGCGCGCCCGAGGAACTTGCCGCAATGGCGGGCGTGGCCGCGGTGGTGGGGAACAGCCACAAGGCGCTGGCGCCCGAGATCGTCCTGGAATTGACACGCGGAGTGGCGCGTTTGACAAGTCAGCCGCCGACGCTGGTGCCGGTAGCTTCGCTGCTTTCGGCCGGCGGGTGTGCTCCCATCTGGGCCGACGATCGTTTCGCGCATTCCTTTATTGAGGATGCACTTGGCGGTGGCACGCTGCTCGCGCCGGGTGAGCAGACGCGTCCCAACCTGAAGATCCAGGAGGGCTGCGGCAACCGCTGCACGTTCTGCGTCATCCCCTTCACGCGAGGACCATCCCAAAGTCTGCCCCACGCAGTGGTGATGCGTCGTGTAGAGAGCTTCGTGGCAGCGGGCGGCAAGGAACTGGTGCTATCCGGCATCAATCTTGGGCGGTGGGGAAGGGAGCTGGGGTCAAGCAGTGAATCACTGGCGGGACTGGTGCGCGCGATTCTGGAGCAGACTGGATTGCCGCGGTTGCGCCTGAGTTCGATTGAACCGATGGATTGGAACGACCAGTTGATCGCGCTGATGGGCGAATTCGGCGGCAATCGGTTGGCGCGTCACGCGCATTTGCCGTTGCAGTCGGGCTCGGACGCGGTTTTGCGTCGCATGCATCGCCGCTACCGCCCCTGGCACTATGCGGAAAAGGTTGGCGCGTTGTTGCGCGTAGCCGGCCCCGATCTCACGCTGGGCGCGGACGTGATGGCGGGATTTCCCGGCGAGACGGACAGAGAATTTGAGGAGACTGTGGCTTTCATCCGCGCACTGCCATTCGGGTATCTGCACCTGTTTCCGTTTTCGGCGCGGCCGGGCACGCAAGGCTGGGCACTGCATGCAGCAGATCCTGTTGCCGCGTCGGTTCTTGAAGAGCGGATGGCGGGTTTGCGCGCGCTTGCCGCTGAGAAAAGCGAAGCCCACCGAAGGCGGTTTGTAGGGCGCGAACTCGAGGCCATCACGCTGCACACGTCGGCGGCGCTTGCAAAGCGCAAATCGACCACGGCACTGACGGAGAATTTTCTTCCCGTGGAGCTCCAAGGGAGTTTCGCGGCGAACGAGTTGGTGCGGGTAGAGGTGAGGGAACTCAATGCGAAGGGTGGGCTCACGGCCTCCGCGAGCGCATAAACCCTTTGTTCAAGCAGCCCAAGCCAATGCTATACTCAGTTTGCACCTGCGCCATCGCGGGTCATGGGACGCCTTGTCCCGATTTGCGCGGCGCAACACTTGGAGGAGTACCATCGCATTCGATAAACGAGCAGCAAAGAACTTTATCCGCATCAATGATCGGATTCGCGCACGCGAAATCCGTGTGATCGACGAAAACGGCGAACAAATGGGAATTCTCGCTCCCTTTGAGGCGCTCCGCATCGCCCGGGAGCGCGGCCTGGACCTGGTTGAAGTTTCTCCCACCGCCGTACCGCCCGTCTGCCGCATCCAGGATTACGGCCGTTTTCTCTACGAAAAGGAGAAGAGCGAGCGAGCCGCGCGCAAGCGGCAAAAGGTCATCGTCCTCAAGGAAGTCAAGTTCTCAGTTACTGTGGACGAGCACGACTATCAAACCAAGAAGAACCAGGCCGTGCGCTTCCTCGGCGATGGCGACAAGGTGAAAGCGAGCCTGCGCTTTCGCGGCCGCCAAATGGCTCACCGCGAGCTCGGCTACAAGATCATCAACCGGCTCATCCAGGACATTGGCGATGCCGGCATGGTGGAGTTTATGCCGCGGATGGAAGGCACGATCCTGCACGCCATTATTGCCCCGGCGCGTAAGGAAGTGGCGAAGCCTAAAGTTGCTTCCGCGCCACAGGCGTAGCCAATAAGTCGCGACGCTTCTGATCGCTGAGCTGCTGATATTTCTCTCGACGCTCTGAATTGGCTGAGTCCCGAAAAAAGCAGCGAATCAGCAGCGGTGAATGCCGAGCAGTCGCAGGCATAGTTGTAGGCTTAGAAAACCCTAAGAAATTACATCCCAAAACTCACGGTTGGCGCTGCGTAGAGACAAAGCCTAAGCATCTGGTGATGCAAGAGGTTATGATTGCGCCCTCGCGGCCTGACTGGTTTTGATTACTTTGGAGATGACAGAGTGAGCAATTAGCGGCAGAAATCGAAATAGAATCGCCGAAGAATCAGCTATATGACTGTGGCATTCCCCAGATTGAGCCTGCGTCTGTCAGGATGTCTGGTCTTCCTGGCACTCTGCGGAATTGCGCGTGCACAACAGTACAGCTTTCAGTACCTCGGCGTGGACCAGGGACTGACCAATCTCGGTGTAAAAAACCTCTATCAGGATCGGCAAGGTTTCGTCTGGGTTAGTACGGAGGCGGGCGTATTCCGCTACGACGGACGGCATTTCCGCGCATTCGGCCAGGAAGAAGGGCTTCCCACTTCCTCGGGTGTGGCATTTGCCGAGGCCCCGGACGGGGATCTGCTGGTTGGCGGTGAGATCGGGCTCTTCCGCCTCTCGGGAGGCCATTTCACGCGGGTGCCTTTGCCGGGCAATCGCACCGTGACCTGGAACGGAGGCCTGAAGCCGGACACCAAAGGCCACCTCTACGTGGGAACCAACGACGGTTTTTGGGAGCTGATCGAGAACCTTCCTGACAAGAATTTCTCGAGCCGCCAGATTCCATTGCCGCCCGCAGTGAAGGGTAAGGCGGTCCGCGGAATTGTCGTGGAAGATAATGCCGTCTGGTACGGGTGCGGTTTAGAGTTGTGCCGGTGGAGCGGCGAAGAGGTGAGCGTCTACGGCGCGGAGTCCGGCCTGCCCGCAGGGCAATGGAGAGCGATCGGGCGCGACATGCACGGCAACCTCTGGGTGCGCAGTGGAACGGTTGGAATTGCCGCACTCGCCAGCGGGGAAAAATCCTTCAAACTGCAGAGCCCGCCATCGATGGCCAACGACGTCGGCGGCATACCGGCCATCGATTCCGATGGTTTCGTTCTTTTTCCTTCTTCCGACGGATTGATGGTTCGGCGCTCCAATGACTGGTGGAAGATCGGAAGGGATGCAGGACTGAAAGGCGTTGTTTACGCCGTGCTACAGGACCGGGAGGGATCGGTTTGGATGGGCATGGCGGGCAGAGGATTGGTGCGTTGGGCGGGATACAAGGTGTGGGAGGCCTACACCGCCGACAACGGATTGGCGAGCGATCTTGTGTATCAAATTCTGCCCCGCTCCGATGGCGCTATCTGGGTAGGTACGGAGTCGGGGCTGATGCGAGGGACCCGGCACGGCGATGGGTACACGTGGCAAAGAGAAGACCAGGTGGGAAAGATTCCCGTGCATAGTGTCCAGGCAGCCGCCGATGGGACGCTCTGGCTAGGCGCCGAAGTGAAGGGAGTTGCGCATCTGAATCCCGCCACCGGTTCGATTATGTGGATGGGACGCGCCGAGGGGCTGGATGCGACTTCGCCGTTCGCGCTGCTGATCGACCATCAGCACAGAATTTGGACGGGAACGGAAAACGGCCTCTACGTGGCTAGCGAGCCGTTCAGCCGTTTTCACCTTGTGGAACAGTTGCCGCACACGCACTTTTGGGCAATCGTCGAGACGCCAGCCGGCGATATCTGGGCAGCGGGAGCTGCCGGATTGTTCCACCTGGTGGGGAACACTTGGGAGCGCTTCACAACGAAGGATGGCTTGAGCCACGATGAAGTGCTGTCGTTGTCCGCAGCAAGCAACGGCGACGTTTGGGTCGGCTACCGCTTCGGCGGAGAGATTGACAAGGTCGCCCAATTCAACGGAAAAGGCGCAATCACGCATTTGCTGTCGCAGGGATCGGGCGATGCGCATCTGACGTATTTTCTGGGATTCGACGCCCGCAACCGTTTGTGGGCTGGGACCGAAAGCGGCGTCCTTGTGTTAGACAAGGGACAATGGTCGCACTTGCACGTCAGCGATGGCCTGGTGTGGGATGACTGCGATGTGAACGGCTTCGCCGCGCAGCCCGACGGGACCGTGTGGGTTGGAACCAGCGGCGGCCTGGCTCGCTATACGCCGCTGCCGCACCCGCTACCGGCCTATCCGTTTTCAGTAGTCTTTACGGGTCTTACGCTGGGCAAGAGAGAAGTACAGCCCACGGAACATCCATCCGTTCAGTCTGGATCAAACGAATTGATTGCTCAGTTTTCCGATTTGAATTTGAACTACGGGAATTCGCTGGTTTTCCGCTACCGCCTTATGCCGCAGTTCGCGGAATGGAGGATTACTACCGAAAGGGAACTGGAGTTTCCGGGCCTTCCTCCGGGTTCCTACCAACTCCAGGTGCAAGTGCGTGATCAGTGGGGCAACTGGAGCACAGGCACGGCCATATTCAGCTTTGACATCCTGACGCCATGGTACTGGTCATGGTGGTTTCTAAGTTTCTGCGCTCTTAGTGTGCTTCTGCTCATGGTAATGGTTTTTCGTCTGCGGCTGATGGTGCTGCGCCGCCGCGAGCGCGAATTGACCAGCCTGGTTGAGCAGCGCACGGCGGAATTGGGGAGCGTCAACAAGGAACTGAAGCGGCTCTCGTCGACCGACGGGCTGACCGGCCTCGCCAATCGCCGCACCTTCGACGAATTCCTTTCACGGGAATGGGCGCGCTTGCGGCGCACCGATGAGCCGCTCTCACTACTCCTGCTGGATGTGGATCATTTCAAGCTTCTCAACGATACGGAAGGCCATCCGCAGGGCGACCATTGCTTGATCCAGATTGGAAACGTGATGCGCCACATGGCCAAGCGCGAAACAGATCTGGTAGCGCGATACGGCGGAGAAGAGTTTGCCATGGTGTTGCCCGCAACCAACGCGGTTGACGCCATGCAATTCGCCGAGAGTGTGAGACTGGCGGTGCTCAACTTGCGGCTGAAGAATCCGCAGTCACCCGTGCTCCCGCTTCTGAGCATCAGCGTCGGGGTGGGCACGGCGCAGAATGGCGGCGCGGGCAGCATGGAGGAGTTCATAGCTGCGGTCGATCGCGCACTCTACGCAGCCAAGCGCACCGGGCGAAACCGCATTGCGTTCTTCAACCGCGCCGAGAGCAACCGGGTGGCGTAGCAGGTACCTCCGGAACACTCCGAGTCTTGCTAGACAATCATGCAAGGCATTTGTGCTCAATTGGGTAGCTGGCGGCAAGGGTTCCGTATGCGAACGGTGACGGCGATCCTTGATAGCACGATTTTTAAAATGGTAATATTGGTGCATTCATAGCCTTGGCAATTCCGGCCTGAAAGACCGCGCAGAGAACTCGCGCGGCTCGCAGTGGCGTGTGCTGCGGCACCTGTTCGACGATGCTCCTGCCAACCTGCGCGGCAAAGTCATCGGCATCTACGGGATTCTGTTTACATTTAATGCAGCGGCCTGGCTGTGGGCTATCGTGGCGTTTCGCCACTATCCGTTGCTGCTGGGCACGGCGCTGCTCGCCTACAGCTTCGGCCTGCGCCACGCGGTGGATGCCGATCATATTGCGGCGATCGATAATGTGACCCGCAAGCTGATGCAGGAAGGCAAGCGTCCGGTGGGAATTGGCTTCATGTTTTCGCTGGGCCACTCCACCATCGTGGTGCTGGGCTCGGCGGCCATCGCCGCCGCCGCTCTCGCGCTACAGCATCGCATGGACGGAGCGCGCATTGTGGGCGGCGTGATTGGAACACTCGTCTCGGCGCTCTTTCTGTTCGGCATCGCGTCGGTCAATGTTGTAGTGCTGATCTCCATCTATCGCGCGTTTGTGCGCGTGCGCAATGGCGCGACTTATGTCGATGAGGATTTTGACATGCTGCTGGCCAGCCGCGGATTCCTCTCGCGACTGTTCCGGCCGATGTTCGCGATGATCCGGCGCAGTTGGCACATGTATCCGCTGGGCCTGCTGTTCGGGCTGGGATTCGATACCGCGACCGAGATCGGGCTGCTCGGCATCTCCGCGGCCGAAGCGTCGAAGGGACTGCCGCTGTGGTCGATCATGGTGTTTCCGGCGCTCTTCGCTGCAGGCATGTCGCTGATCGACACCACAGACAACATCCTCATGCTGGGAGCATACGGCTGGGCGTTCATTAAGCCGGTGCGCAAGCTCTACTACAACATGACGATCACGTTCGTTTCGGTGGTGGTGGCGCTGGTGGTTGGCGGCATCGAGGCTCTGGGCCTGCTGGCCGGGCAGTTTCACTGGAACGGCCTGTTCTGGGATGCGGTGCTGCGGCTTAATGGAAACTTCGGTGCCCTGGGCTACTTCATCATCGGGATCTTTGCGCTGAGCTGGATCCTCTCCATCGCCTTCTACAAATGGCGGCGGCTCGACGAACTCGAATTCGGCGACTGAGTTGGCGCACGATTGCGTCTGCCGAAAATCAGAGCTTGCTGTGACTGCCGTCGCACATGCATGGAGTGGCCGTGTGCTTGCACCCGCAGAAATAGACAGTCTTGGATTCGGTTGCCTCGTATTTCATGGGCGTGAAACCGGTTCCTTTGTGGCTTCCATCGCAAAACGGCTGGTTGGCGCTGCGTCCGCACGCGCACCAGAAATAAGCTTTGCCTGCTTCGACGGCGACGGGATAAGGGCCTTTCTGGGCAATGACAGGATCAGGCATGATGAAAACTCCTTGGAGGAAAATAAAGACGTCCTGATCAGGACTATATCCGATGGAGGTTGTGCGGGTTCAAGCGGCGTTAATTGGCCAACTACTGCGGCAGCGCCTTGGTCCCAGAAATGTGAAGAGTTGTAACGGGCATGTTCGCTGCAGGCTGCCCGCCCGCGATGGATATGACGTAATCCCCCGGCAGCACGGCGCGATTTCCTTTCTCGTCCACTTCGCTCAACTGCCGCGGCGATAAATTGAATTCGACGCGGCGCGACTCGCCTGCGCGAAGATGAATTCTCTGGAAACCCTCCAACTCGACGCGCGGCGAAACCGCAGTTTGTGGAGGCTTGATGTACAACTCGACGACTTCATCGCCTTCGCGCGAACCGGAGTTACGCACTTCGGCGGTCACAGTGACTGAATCGCCGGCTTGGATCATTTTGCTGCTCGCGTGCGGCGCGCCATAACTGAAGTGCGAGTAGCTCAAACCGAATCCGAAGGGATACATCACGTCGCCCTTGAAGTAGCGATAGGTTCGGTTGCTCATCGAATAGTCGGTGAAGGCGGGCAGATCGCTGGTCGAGCGATAGAAGGTCACCGGCAAACGTCCGGCGGGATTGTTCTTGCCTGCGAGGGTTTCTGCAATCGCGTCGCCACCCTCTTCGCCGGGATACCACTGGACGAGAAGCGCATCCGCGTGTTCATTGACCCACGGTACGGCGAGTGCGCTGCCGCTCATCAGTACAACGATCAGCGGCTTGCCCGTCGCGCCTACCGCTTTGAGCAAACGCTCCTGCGCCTGCGGAAGCTCGATGCTGGTGCGGTCGCCGCCGTTGAAGCCGTCAACGTGCACATTCATTTCTTCACCTTCAAGATTGGGCGAGAGTCCGACGAATGCGACGACGGCGTCGGAGTTTCTTGCCGCCTGCATGGCCTGGTCGAGCAAACTGTTGGCGGGCGGTGTCCATTCGAAATCGACCATGCGGTCGTTGGGAGCGTGCACGTACTCAATGCGCAGAGCATGGGGTTGGGAATCGCCGAAACTAAGGCGCACATTGGCCGGACTGCTGTGACCATCCAAGACCAGCTTGTCATCGACGTAGAGGCGGACGCGGTCCAGTACTCTGCCGGACTGCGACGCGGAAACGCCGCCGCCCGGATCGAAAGACATGAACCCACGCGGTCCGCGCACGCTCAGGACGTAGTCGCCGGCTGCGGGCGGGACGAGCACACCGGTCCACCGCACGGAGAATGCCGTTGAAGAAAACTCCACCGACGGCGGTATGCGGTTCCAGTCGAAGTTGATTCGCGGGTCAACGCGCACCAATTTGGGCGTGCCTTCGAATTGCAGATTGTCGAAGTATTCGCCCTTGAGCCCGGCGGTTTTGAGTGAGGTATCGGTGCGCAGGTACGCCGAGGGAACGGGCGACGGCGTGCCATCGGCGAGGATCGATCCCGGAGCGTACAAAATGTTTTCACGGCCGAATTGATTGCGCAGCCCATCGAGCGGGGAAATGGGATGCGATGCGACGCCGTTGTAGTTGCCCTCGATGGACTCAAGCAGATCCGCAGTCGGGCCAACGACGGCAAGTTTGCGGATGGAGGTCCTGAACGGCAGGGCGCCGTTGCGATTCTTGAGAAGCACTATCGATTCACGTGCTGCTTCGAGAGCAAGCTCGCGGTGCGGCGCCGAATCGACTTCGGAAAATGGAATGGAATTGAACGGAACCGCGGAGGGCGAATCGAACATGCCGAGTCGCATGCGTGCGGTAAACAGACGCGTGACAGCGGTGTCGATTTCGGATTCGCTCACCAGGTGTTCGCCGACGGCCTTGGTCAACGCTTTGTACGCCGAGCCGCAGTCGAGATCGGTCCCGGCTCGGACCGCATCGGCGTCACCCTGTTCCGGACTCGTTGCGTAGTGGTGGCTGCGCACAATATCGTCCACCGCATCGCAGTCGGAAACCACGTAGCCGTTGAATCCCCAATCTTGACGCAAGTGCTTTTCGAGGAGCATGGAACTGGCACATGCGGGCGCACCATCGATGGCGTTATAAGCGCACATGATCGAATCGGCATGACCGTCCACGATAGCGGCGCGAAACGCGGGAAGATAGGTGTCTTCGAGGTCGTGATCGGAGATTTCCACGTTGAAGCCGTGGCGTGACGGCTCGGGACCACTGTGCACGGCGTAGTGTTTGGGCGTCGCGACGAGCTCCAGATACTTGGGATCGTCGCCTTGCAGCCCTTTGACAAATTCCACGCCCATGCTGGCCGTCAGAAACGGATCTTCGCCAAAGGTCTCCATGCCGCGGCCCCAGCGCGGATCACGAAAGATATTAATATTCGGCGACCAGAAGGTGAGCCCGGCGAAGCGGCTGTGATCGTCGTGGCGAAGGGCCTCGTTGTACTTGGCGCGCCCCTCGACCGCGATGACCGTCGCGATCCGGTGCATGAGCGCGGTGTCCCAGGTGGCCGCGAGGCCGATGGATTGTGGGAAGTTGGTCGCAATGCCGTTGCGCGCCACGCCATGCAGCGCTTCGTTCCACCAGTTGTAGGCGGGCACGCCGAGCCGCGGAATGGCGGGTGCGACATCGACCATCTGGCTGACTTTTTCTTCGAGCGTCATGCGGCTGACGAGATCTTTGGCGCGGGCTTCGGGCGCAGAGGCCGGATTGAGATACGGGCAGGGCGCGGGATCGCATGCAACCTGCTGAGTTGCTGCTGACTGCTGCGCCGGCACCGAAAGTGACGCCGACAGGATGACAGTGATTGCCGCAAAAAAAACTGCTGATTTTTTCATGGTGGTCTTTGGCTTGAGTCGTTGCTGGCCGAAGAGTATCACGTCGGCCGCAGATCGGATTTGGGGTTTGCGAAACAGCACTTTATGGAGCTTGACAGGAATATTGCGCGACTTCTACCTTTTCAGACTGCAATTTATTTCATTACCAAATTGCTGTGCGAATGCGCTAGCCCAGGAGGCAATCCCATGCAAGTGACGAGAATTCTGTTTGTTAGCTGCATGCTTTCGGCGCTGTGCGTGAATGCCCAGGCGCCCGCTGCAGCTCAAGCGCAGACACCGACGGCGCCTACTCCGGCTGCGACTCCAGCTCCCGGTGCGCCGCGTGCCCCGCAGCCTCCGCCTTCGGTTGTGGCGGGGATTCCCGTGAACTACGACGAGGCGAAGGTGGGCGAGTACACATTGATCAATCCGCTGGTGCTGAACAACGGCAAGCCCGTGAAGAATACGAGGACGTGGTGGAGGAAGCGGCGGCCGGAGATTGAAGCGATCTTTGAAACCGAGCAGTACGGGCGTGCCCCGGGACGCCCGGCGGAAGAGAGCTTCGATGTGACCGACAAAGGCACGCCGGCGCTCGGCGGCAAGGCGATTCGCAAGCAGGTGACGATTTCGTTCTCGAAGGATCCGTCGTGGCCGAAGATTCACCTGCTGATTTATCTGCCGGCCGCGGCGAAGAAGCCGGTACCGGTGTTTTTCACCATCAACTTTGGCGCGATACAGGCCGCTGTAGACGATCCCGGCATTACGCCGATCGAGGTGTGGGATCCGCGAACGAATAAGAAGATGCTGCCGCCGCCGGGACGCGGATTCGGGCGCATCAATATAGAGCCGCTGCTCGATGCTGGATTCGGCGTTGCTACCTATTATTACGGAGATGTGGATCCGGATTTTCTCACCGGGTTCCCGAATGGGATTCGCGCGAAGTATCTGAAGCCGGGGCAGACCGACCGCGCGCCCGACGATTGGGGATCGATTGGTGCGTGGGCGTGGGGTATGAGCCGCGTGGAGGACTATTTCGAAACCGATACGATGATTGACGCGAAGCGCGTGGCGATTCATGGCGTATCGCGGCTGGGCAAGACAGTGATGTGGGCCGGCGCGCACGACCAGCGCTTTGCCTTGGTGATTGCCAGTTGCTCCGGCGAGGGCGGAGCTGCGTTGAGCCATCGCGAATACGGGGAGACGATTGCGCATTTGACTGCGCCGACACGGTATCCGTATCAATTTGCGGCGAACTACGCGAAGTGGGGCGGCTTTCCTGACAAGGCGCCCATGGATGCGCACATGCTGGTGGCGCTGATTGCGCCGCGGCCGTTGCTGCTGCAAACCGGCAACGCGGATTACTGGTCCGATCCGAAAGGCGAGTTTCTAGCTGCGGTCGCGGCGGGACCGGTGTACAAGTTGCTGGGCAAAGATCCGCTCGACACCGACGTGTGGCCCGCGGCGAAGACGCCCATTCTGCACGATCTCGCCTACTATATGCACGACGGCGGGCATGGGATGGTGCCGAGCGATTGGGACATCTACATCGAGTTTATGAAGATGCAGTTGCATCCGGAGCAGTAGCGCTCGTAAGTGGGATGCCGTACCAGTTCGCTTAAAAGTAAAGGGAGACAAGCGATGCGCAAGATGAGAAGAGCCGGAATTGTGTTGTCTGCAGCGGTCACGCTGGGAAGTACGAGCGCGCTTCTTGCGCAAAGCGCGCCCGCGCAAATCGCTCCCGACGCGCTGGAAAATGGATTCCACAATCCGCCCGACAGCGCCAAGCCGCGCACGTGGATGCACTGGACCAACGGCAACGTGAGCGAGGAGGGCATCACCAAGGACCTGGAGTGGATGAAGCGCGTAGGGATCGCGGGGTTCTAGATTGCCGATGTGGCTGCGGGCAGCGGGCAGGTGGTGGAGAACAAGATCAACTTCGGCACGCCGGAGTGGTACCACGCGGTGCGCCACGCAGCCGAAGAGGCGCAGAGGCTCGGGCTCGAGATGTCGATCTTCAGCTCGCCAGGGTGGAGCGAGGCGGGAGGGCCTTGGGTGAAGCCGGAACAGGCGATGAAAAAACTGGTGTGGAGCGAGACGCGCGTGAATGGACCGCAAACGTTCAACGCGAAACTGCCGGAGCCGCCGTCGAATGAGGGGCCGGTGCGCGATTTGAATGCGGGCGCGCGGCCGGACGCGCCGAAGTTCTATCGCGACAGCGTGGTGGTCGCGTATCGCACGCCAGCCGAAGCACGAGACATGGCGGCGCTGCATCCTAAGGCGACCACGAACAACGGACCGATTGATGCGACTCCGCTTCTCGACGACAGCCTGAATACGTCCGTCAATATTGCTGCGCCCAATGACGGCGGTCCGGCGTGGTTGCAGTATGAGTTCGATCAGCCATTCCCGGCGCGAGCGCTTTCGCTTGGATGCCGTGGCAGGATTCCTGTGGGACGCATTTTGGGAAGCCGCGACGGTGTGCAGTTCCACGTGATTGCCGAAATGCCGGGGCCGCAGGGATATCACGGTGCGGCGATAAGGACATTTGCGTTTCCAGCCGATAACGAGAAGTATTTCCGCATTGAGCTGGACGGCGCGGGCTTGCTGCCCGCGGCAGTGATTCATGGAGGAACGGCGATTCCAGCGCCGCAATACATCCTGACGGAGGCGATTTTTTATTCCGATGCGCGCGTCAATCGCTGGGAGGATAAGGGAGCTTTCGGCAGCTTGATGGATCGCTACGACGTGGTGCCGACCCCGGAGCCGCCTTTGCCGGCTGAAATTTCGCCGGGAGACGGGACGGAGATCGCACCGAGCGGCGTCATTGACCTGACGGAGAAAATGGACAAGGACGGCACGCTGCATTGGGATATTCCCGAGGGCAACTGGACGATTCTGCGCATGGGCTATTCGCTCACGGGCGCGATGAACCGGCCGGCAACGCCCGCGGGCAGCGGCTACGAAGTGGACAAGCTGAGCGCGAAGTACGTGGAGCAGTATTTTCACGGATACGTGGATCCGATTCAGCAGGCGCTGGGCGATTTGACGGGGACGTCGTGGCGCTACATCACGGCGGATAGTTGGGAAGCAGGAATGCAGAATTGGACGGACGATATGATCGCCCAGTTCAAGCGGCTACGCGGCTACGATCCAACACCATGGATGCCGGTACTCGCCGGGCACGTGGTGGAACGCGCAGACATGAGCGATCGATTCCTTTGGGATTTCCGGCGCACGCTGGCCGATTTGTATGCGGGCGAATTTTACGGGACCATGGAGGGCCAGCTCAAGAAGCTGAACATGGGAATCTATTCCGAGGCTTCAGGCGTGGCGCTGGAGATTCCTGAAGACACGCTTCTCAACAAGAGCCACATCACGATTCCGATGGGCGAGTTCTGGGTGCGGGCGTTGCATCCGGAGTCGATGTACCTGGTGGACGTGCGCGGAGCGGCCTCGGCGGCGCACGTTTACGGCAAGCCGATTGTGGCGACGGAATCGTTTACCGGAGGCGGGTACGAGGCGCCCTATACTCTCAAGAAAATCGCGGATTTCTGGTTTACGCAGGGCGTGAATCGGCTGGTGTTTCACACCTCGGCCGAGCAGCCGCTCGATACCAAGCCCGGCAATACGATGGTCGGTACGCACATCAACCGCAACATTACGTGGGCTGAACAAGCCGCGCCGGTGATGACCTACTTTGCGCGCGTGAGCTACATGCTGCAGCAGGGAAGCCCGGTGGCCAATCTCGCGTACCTGCTGCCGGAGGGCGCGCCATCGACGATGCCGTTCTGGGGCGCGGGCCTGGTTCCCGCACCGCCTGCTGGATACGATTACGACTACCTGAACACCGACATTCTGCTGCACCACACGAGCGCGACCGCCGATGGGCGCATTCATGTGGAAGGCAGCAGCGCGATGCCGGAAGGAATGAGCTACCGCGTGCTGGTGCTGCCGCCCACGGCGCAGATGACGCGCGATGTTGCAGTTAAGCTACATGAGTTGGTGGAGGCCGGCGCGACGATTGTGGGTCCGCGACCCAAGGCTTCGCCGAGCCTGGAACTGTATGGAGAAGGCGATGGATGGGTCCGCGAATTGGCCGACGATTTGTGGGGCGACGTGGATGGCGTGACCGACACGCAGCACGCATTCGGCAAAGGCATGACGTATTGGGGCCTGACGCTGGACGAGGTTCTCAGCCGCCTGAAGGCCGCGCCGGACTTTGCATCGAGCGGGAGTCTCGATAGCCCGCCAGCGTGGATTCATCGGCATACGGCAAACGGCGACGTCTATTTTGTAGTGAACCAGGCCGATTCTCCGAAACACATCGATATGCGTTTGCGCGCCAGTGGAAAGAGCGTTGAGGTTTGGTGGCCGATGGATGGCAAGATCGATGAGGTTGCGGAAAGCGCGGCGGTGTCGACAGCGCGCTTGCCGGATCGCAGCGGCAATCGGCAACCGGGCATGGAGCCGGCGTCTTATGTGGAGCAGCCGGGCTTCACCACGATTTCGCTGGATCTCGCCGAACGGGAATCGGTGTTTGTGGTCCTGCGCAACGCGGCGCAGACACGCGTCCCTGCGATGGGGACAAGCGAGACCCCGCTGTCCACTATCCCTGGGCCATGGAAGGTTACGTTTCCGCCGAACTGGGGCGCTCCGGCCAGCGTCGAAATGCCCGAGCTGATCTCTTGGACTGCGAGCTCCAACCCGGGTATCAAGTATTTTTCGGGAACCGCGACGTACAGCAGAGAATTACGAGCGCCGGCGGCGTGGTTTCACCCTGGCCAGCATTTCTTCCTGGTTTTAGATCAGGTTCGCGATCTGGCCCAGGTCAGCGTGAATGGCAGGCCCGTGGGGCTGGTGTGGGCGCCACCTTACCGGGTGGACGTGACTTCGGCGCTGAAACCGGGGCTAAATCGGATAGAGATCGAGGTGACGAATGAATGGACGAACCGGATTGTCGGAGACCGGCTTGGGCCGCCGGAGGAGCGGGTTCTGCCGGATGCTGGGCCAGCTCCACGCGGTGGCGGAGCGTTCTTCGGGCCGCGGGAGCCTGCGGAATCAGGACTTCTGGGCAGCGTGAAGCTTGTAGGCAAACGCTTGCAGCCAGAGAAGCCCTAAGACTGACAGAGCGGTTTCAAAAAAGGAAGAAGCACGAAAGTAAGCATGCAACCACTGTCATTGGTAAGGCATAAGAGCCAGAAAGAAGGGGAATTCCGCGTTGACTCCCAAAGGCGGGCTGATATATTTAAATCACCGGTTTGCCCCGGCTGCCGATAAGAGAAATGATTAAAAGTCGGTGAAAGCACTTCCTTTCATGCCCGTCAAAAATAGTTCCTCGCGGGCAATTTCACTTGCTATCAGTTTCGGACCACGCGGCTCATAAACTGCGCGCTTTTTGTTCGGATGAATAGAGCTATGAAAAAACCTCATCCAAGTGAGGATAGCGAAGCTATGCAAGAAATCGGACGATTGTCGGTTGAAACCGAGCATGGCCCCGTGGCGGATATCGAGTCCAATGGACCGCAGCGGTCGAGGTGGTTTGCGCTGTACACGGCATCGCGGCATGAAAAGCGCGTTGCCCAGCACTTGAGCCAGCGAGAGATCGAATTTTACCTTCCGCTTTACAAGTCCGCGCGAAAATGGGCAGATGGGTCGAGGGTGACACTGGATCTTCCGCTCTTCCCCGGATACCTGTTCATTCATATTCGCCGTAATGAACGCGGCCGCGTGCTGGGAGTGCCTGGCGCGCTGTCGGTAGTGGGTGGAACGGGAGGCGAACCTGCCTGGTTGCCCGACGCCACAATTGATGCATTACGGTCTGGGCTCGAGACGCGACTGGCGCGGCCGCATCCTCTCCTGATGGTTGGTGAGCGCGCGCGCATTCGTTCCGGCGCACTCACTGGCTTTGAAGGCATTGTGGCGCGCAACAAGAACGGCGTACGAGTGGTTTTGACGGTAGAGCACATCATGCAAAGCTACGCCGTGGAAGTGGCCATGGAAGATCTGGAACCGCTGACGGTCTGAACGCGCGATCTCGTGATCGCGCTCTGATCGGTACGAGTCCCGAGACTGCGCCACTTCCTCCATTGAGGCTCGTGAAGAAGATCTACACGCACAATCCAGTCGATGAGCCCTTTTCCACGGGTTTCACTTTTCCGGACTTCCTCCTCTGAAAGTAAATTCTTGATGGCAGCAGTCATTATGCTTGCAGCCACATCACTGAGATTCCCATGTCAAAATCTTCAAACAACGGAAAAGGCGAAGCCGAAGCGCGCATTCTGGCAAGCGCGGCCGGAATGTTTGCGAACTTTGGCTATAACGGTGTGAGCACGCGCGATATCGCCACCGGTGCGGGCGTGAACGAGGTGACGATCTACCGGCATTACCCGCGAAAACGGGACCTGTATGTCGCGGTGCTCGATGCCGAACTGCAGCAGGTAAAGCTGCGCGGCGATTTGCTGTCGCGCATTGCGGAAGCGCAGGATGCGAAGACGGCGGTGGCGCGCACATTCGAGTTAATTGTGGCCACGCTATCGGACCGGCAGGACCTGGTGCGCTTGATGCAATATTCTTCTCTTGAACTGGGCGACGATATCGATCCGCTTCTGCGCAAGCACCTGGGCGAACTAGTGGAGGTGATTGCGCGCTACCTGGAGCCATGGGTGAGCAAAGGCGAGTTGCGCTGCACGAGCGCCAAGACATTGGTTCTTTCCCTGGTTGCCATCATTCTAAGCCACCACTCTCTGCACCGGCTTTTCGCCGGCGACGGTTCGAGCCCGGAGGCGCTTTTCAAGGCCTACGCGGAACTCTCGGCGGCGGAATAGGTTTTCGTTTCTTTGCAACGGCCGCTCATGCGAATTCTGCACGTGATCGACAGTTTTTCTCCCGCGACCGGCGGCCCGCCGGAGGCGGTGCGGCAACTGGTCAAGGCTTCGCGCGCTTCCGGAGCGCATGTTGAGGTGGTTTGCCTAGACAACCCAAAAGCGGAATTCCTGAGCGATCTCGACTGCCCTGTGCATGCGCTCGATCAGTCGATTCTAGGCAGGTTTGCATTTTCGCCACGCCTGCGGCGCTGGCTCCGAGTCAACGCCGGACGCTTTGACGGGATGATCATGCATGGCTTATGGACCTTTCCTGGCTCCGCACTGCGTGCCGCGGCGCATCGCGCGCGACGGCCGTATGGAATCTTTGTGCACGGAGCGCTCGATCCCTGGTTCAACCGGAAGTACCCGCTGAAGCACGCGAAGAAATTGCTTTACTGGCCTTGGCAATATGCTGTGCTGCGCGACGCGGCGGCGGTCTTTTTTACCACCACTGCTGAGCGCGATTTAGCACAGACGAGTTTCCGGCCCCGCAATTGGAAGAGCGTCGTGGCTCCTCTGGGAGTTACTGAAGATGAATTTGTCGGGCACGATCCCGCTGGCCAGATTGAAAAGTTGTATCGCGCATTGCCCGCATTGCGCGGCCGGCGTTTCTTGTTGTTTCTAGCGCGGCTTCACGAGAAAAAAGGTTGTGACCTGCTGATTGAGGCGTTCGCGCGCACGGCAGAGATGGCGCCGCAAGTGGATCTTATGATGGCAGGCCCGGACCAGGCAGGGATGCGGGCGAAACTCGAAAGCAGAGCAGAGCGGCTTGGCATCGCCGGAAGGGTGCATTGGCCCGGCATGATCGGCGGTGATGTTAAGTGGGGAGCGCTGCGAGCGTGCGATGCCCTTATCCTGCCTTCGCACCAGGAGAACTTTGCGGTTTCCGTGGCGGAGGCTCTGTCAGCGGGACGACCGGTGCTCTTGAGCCACGCCGTCAATATCTGGCCGGAGATTGAGAACGACGGGGTGGGCATAGCCGACGAGGACACACTTGAAGGCACGGTGCGGTTGTTGCAACGGTGGTTCGAATTGACGGCCGCGGAACAAGCCGCAATGGGGGGGCGCGCGAAACGGTGCTTCGCCGCGCGGTTTTCGATTGAGAGAACGGCGGCGGTTGTCAACGAGGTCTTTGGAGCGTGACCGCCGGTGTTTTTGTCTTGATTCTTGAACGGGTGCGGGTCTGGAGACCCGCACCACAGCTGCGTACAACCAGTTATCTTTATTTGGTGATGGGTTAGGAGTTTCTATGTCTCTCAAACCTCAGGCGGGGTCGCAATCGGACCTGCCAACTGACGGCCAGTCGAAAGTCCTTGCGATTGGCGAACGATCACTCATGGATGTTTGGCGCGTGATCTCGAAACACCGCTTAACCGTCATGGCGGTAACGGTTCTCTGCTTTGCTTTTGCCATTTGGCATGCTTATCGCACGCCGCCGGTTTATGAGACGACTTCGACCATCGAAATCAAGCCAAGTGCACTGAACAGTAATTCAATGCAATTTGATTATGAGGACGAGGATGTAATCGCTCTGCAGACCGAGGTGGAAGTGATCCAGAGCGACTCGGTGCTTTTTCAAACAGCGCAGAGCATCAATCTCGCCAGCATGATTCGCCAGCAGGCAGGGAAGGATGCGGCTGGAATGCAGACGTCTTCGGCGCCCATCACGCCCCAGGAGCGCCGCGCGATGCTGGGAATCATGAAGGGCGGGTTGACCATCACCATCGTTCCCAATACGCGGATTCTTGCAATTCATTATCGGGGAACTAACCCGCAACTGGCCGCGCAGATCGTGAACGGGTTGGTGGATACGTATTCGGACGAGGGTCTGCGGGTCAGCTTCGAGCGCACAGCGCACGTGTCCGATTGGCTGGAAAAGCAGATCAACGATATGAAGCAAGACGCGGCGGACGCACAGCGCCAACTGGCCGACTATCAAAAGGCGCACAACATTGTGGGCACGGATCAGAATTCGAATCTGACCTTGCAAACATTGGAGAAGGTCAGCGACGAGCTGGATGAAGCCGAAGCGGACCGGATCATGAAGGAAGCGCGCATGCGCGACTTCAACGCGATGCAGCCGGACATGATGGCCCTCACGAGCGAAGACACGGCGCTGGCGACGCTTTACTCGCAGCTCACCGACCTGCAAAATCAACGCGCGCAAATGGCAATCAAACTCGGTGCCAAGCACCCTGCGATGCAGCAAATCGAGTATCAGATAGGCAAGGTCCAGGCGCAAATCAAGAACGAAGTGGAACTGGCCAAGCGCCAGGTGCAGGATGAATACCAGGCCGCAAGGCAACTGGAAGATTCGCTGCGTAGCCGCCTGGGAGAGCAGGAAGACGCGGCATATAAACTCAACGAAGATGTGGCGCAATATGCCATGCTCCGCCACCAGGCCGAATTGACCCGCACTCTCTATGACACGTTGCAGACCAACTTGAAAGAAGCGACCATCAATGCTGGAATGTCTGCGGCTAACATTACGGTGATTGACCGTGCCGAGATTCCGCTCTCCCCAGTTTCGCCGCCGAGGGGCAAGACCGTGATGCTGGGACTGATTGCAGGACTCGTCGTCGGTTGCATCGTTGCCTTTGTGGTTGAGTCGATCGACGACCGGCTGCGCACCTCGGAAGAAGTGGAGAGCGCATCGACGCTGCCGTCGTTAGCGGCCATTCCTCATCTGACGCCGGGGCCGGGATCGAAGAAGAATGGCGACAAGGAAGAGGCAGGTAATGGATCTGCGCAGGCACAACAACAGCTGATTACCCTGTGGGACCCGAAATCAAACGGCGCCGAGGCCTACAGGAGCATGCGCAGCGCCCTGCTGCTCTCGTCGATCGATAATCCGCCGAAAGTCATTGTGGTGACAAGTTCGTTCCCGGCAGAAGGCAAGACCACAACAGCGTTGAATCTTGCCATTGTTCTTGCGCAAAGAGGTGAACGTGTTCTGCTGGTGGAC
>Ga0302320_10006370_pt1 | contig 26219 bp, 22 predicted proteins | sample Bog_T0_3_FD_202130 | JGI IMG/M metagenome (GOLD analysis project Ga0302320, IMG submission 202130) | Peat permafrost microbial communities from Stordalen Mire near Abisko, Sweden - Bog_T0_3 | ecosystem: Environmental > Terrestrial > Soil > Wetlands > Peat | place: Sweden: Abisko, Stordalen Mire... | reverse complement strand
ACCCGCGTGAAGATCCGGTCGACCCCCTGCCGCCGGCCCGCGATGGCGACGAACGCGGACCGGCCGACCTGCATCAGCACGTAGGCGCCGGCCACGATCAGCCCGCGGGAGCCGAACGCCCCGGGCAGGGCCGCCGACAGCACCAGGCTCACCAGCATCAGGGCGATGAGCATGAGCCGGACCGGTATTCGCCGGGCATCCAGCCAGTTCGTCGCCCAGGTCGTGTAGACCCACGCCCACCACACCAGCGCGAGCAGCAGCGCGGTCTGCAGCGCGCCCTCCACGGTCGGCAGGGCGAGCAGATGGTGCGACATCTGGGTGACGGCGAAGACGTACACCAGGTCGAAGAACAGCTCGATGTTGGTGACCCGCTGCTCGCCGGAATGGTCCTGCAGCAGGCTGCGCGGCTCCCGGCGCCGTGTCCTGGGCGCGTCGCGAACTGGCCCTGTCACATGCGTGACGTTACCGTTCCCGGCCGCCGCGACCTGGCGGCGGTGCTGGCCACCGGGCCGGCCGTCTAGCTCTCTCCGTCACCGCGGTCACCCACCCGGTGACGATGACCATGCAGGCCACGCACTTCGCGTCCCGGCTGACGGAGGGCCGTTCCAGGTGGTCGCGCTTCTGCTGTGCGCCTGTTCCGCCGCCGTGCTGCGCTACCTGCTGGCCCAGCAAACCAGGAGCCCGCCTGGACGGCGCCCGCACCGGCCCGATCGTCGCCCGCACCCGACTGGCGTAGCTTGCCGTCACCGATCGTCACCCCAGTCCGGGCCGGGCGGGAGGGCCGGCGAGGAAATAGAGCTCGGGCACCACGGGGATGCGCCCGTCGCGGAAAAGCGCGCGCAGCAGCGGCGTATGCGCCAGGTTTTGCGAGCAGTCCGGCAAGCCGACGTGGAGCGCTTAGAAACCTGAACGCCTGGTCACCTTACGACCCTGCAAATACGCAAATAGCCTGTCACCGAATATTTTCCTAAGTCCGGTGAGGCCGGGTACCAGGAGAGATTCACGGTGCCGCTGACAGAGGTATCCGGAGACCTGTTCGGCGCGTGGAGTGGGATGACCTTTTTCGAGCCGCGGGTGGCTCCTTGACTGCACGTCAAGATGAGCTGCCGCCTAGGGAACGGTACGTGAGACTAGTTATCTGCGGGTTGGGGCGTGACGTCGATGGAGATCAGCCCTGCGGGGCCACCAAAGATTTATGTGCTCATCGTCGACCAGCAGCGCACGTTCCACGATGCGCTGGCGGTCCGGCTGCACGCTGAGCAGGACATAGTGGTGGTGGCCGAGGCTCAGTCGACGGAGTCGGCCCGCCGGGTTCTGGCCGGAAGATCAGCCGATGTTTTCCTGCTCGACGCTGAGTTGCCGGACGACTCTGTGTGCGCCTTCTGCACCGAGATGACACGGCGTGTACACGCGCCTCGCGTCGTCATGCTCAGCGCGGCTTCTGATGCCCAGCGGATCGTCGCCGCGGTCCGCGCCGGTGCCGTGGCATGGGTCCGAAAGGACGAATCGATCGATCACCTTCTTCGCGTCATCCGCGGCGTTGTCCGTGGTGAGACCTGGCTGCCGCCTGCGGATCTAGGCAGGGTGCTGCGCTCGCTGATCGAGGAGCAGGATGACCGCCGTGGCTGTGATGAGATGCTCGCGGCTCTCACGCCGCGTGAGCGGGAGGTCTTGTTCCACCTGGTCGACGGGGCCGGGCGGAAAGAGGTGGCAGAGCGGCTGCAGGTGTCCACGAACACGGTGCGCACCCACCTCCAGAGCCTCATGGCGAAGCTCGGGGTCCACTCCACGCTCGAGGTGGTGGCGCTGACCCGGCCCAAGCTGGACGCATTGCCGGAAATTCGCCAATTGCGCGGGCAAATGACGTCGACTGAGACTGGGGCCTCGGGATCCGGCAGCCTGTCCCCGACCGGATCGCCCTATGCGTAGCCCCTGCCGCCGCTGCCCCTCATCTTCTCCCGGCTGCGTCACGGCGAAGGCCCATTCGCCAGGGGAGCGTAGCCGGGCGTAGCGGGGGTCGGTGTCCTGGCCGGGGCAGGCTTTGGTGCGTCCCAGGCAGGGCACGTGCAGGCAATCGCCGGGGCTTCGCTATACGCCCCGCAGACGCCCAGCAGCTGATGAGGGCGTACGCCCAGGCACGCAGTGATTAGGGAGAAAAGAGTTCGCCAGGTACGCGCAGACAACCCCCAATCTGACGTAGGCCTGGCCGCTCAAGCGGGGATGCCGCTGCACGCAGAGATCGGTAAGGTTCCGAAAACAGGCAAAGCCACAGAAAGACTCCGAAGACGCGGGACCGGAATAAGGGGGTGTGATGTTAATGCGGCCAGACGGAATTCGCGTCGGCGTCGTTGGAGTAGGTTATTGGGGCTCGAGGCACGTACGCGTGCTGCGGTCCACGACCGGGGTAGCGGCAGTCGTCGGCGTGGACCAGCGGTTTGCCCAGATCGATGGCGGACAACAGCAGGCAGATCACGGCATTGCCATATACGCCGACGTCGACGATGCCCTGCCGCATGTTGATGCGCTCATAATCGCCACACCGCCAGCCAGCCATACCCAACTTGGCCTGAAGGCAATCGCCGCAGGCAAGCATGTACTTATCGAAAAACCGATGGCCACCACGACAGATGAAGCACGGTCGCTCGTCGAGGCCGCTGACGCCGTCGGCGTGGTGCTCATGCCAGGCCACACTTTCGAGCACAACGCAGCCGTCCATAAGCTGCGTGACCTCGTGCAGAGGGGCCACCTTGGGCGGCTCTTCTACCTTGATTGCGCACGCCTGAACCTGGGGCTTTACCAGAGCGACGTAAATGTCATTCTCGACCTTGCTCCGCACGATATATCGATCTCTAATTTCGTGCTCGGTGCGGATCCGACAACCGTGACAGCATGGGGATCACGCCATGTTCATCCCGAACACGAAGATGTCGCCTATCTACGGCTCGATTATGCCGACCTCGGTGTGCGGACAAATATCCACGTCAGCTGGCTTGATCCGCAGAAGGTGCGCCGGATCACGGCTGTGGGTTCGAAAAAAATGGTCGTGTACAACGACATCGCAGACGGAGAGCGGATCCGTGTCTACGACAAATCGGCGATTCCGCCAGACGAAAGTGACGGGCCACTGTCCGGAGTCGCTTACCACCTGGGCGACATGGTGTCACCGTTCGTCCCCTTCGCCGAGCCGCTCGCCGTTCAGGATCAGCACTTCGTCGACTGCATCGGCAATAACTCATCCCCCTCTGTGAGCGGTACCAGCGGCCTGGCCGTGGTCCATGCCCTGGAATGCGCCCAGATCTCGCTGCGGGAACAGCGGCCCGTGGCCCTTGCCGAGGTGGCACAGTGGCGGGCCGACTGGCGGCCCGCGCTGGATGCGCCGTTCGCTCGGACACCCGTTGGCTGACCCGTCGGCAAAGCAATGGACTCAGGAAGCGAGGTAGCCAGCGGATGACTCCCGTTCCGTTCACTGACCTGGCCGCTATGGCAAGGGAAGTGTGGCCCGCGATTGAAACGGACTACCTGGCCTGCCTGCTCGGCGGGCACTACGTCGGCGGTCCGGCGGTTACGTCCTTTGAACGGGAGTGGGCCAGCTACTGCGGTGCCGATCATGCCGTGGGTGTCGGGAACGGAACGGACGCCTTGCGGCTCACATTGACCGCCCTGGGGATAGGCCCAGGTGACGAGGTCGTTGTCCCAGCGAACACGTTCATCGCCACGGCCGCCGCCGTCGTAATGGCGGGCGCCGTCCCCCGCTTCGCCGACGTCGACGACGTCACGCTGCTCATGACGCCGCACACGCTGACCGCGGCGATAACACCCCGTACGCGTGCTGTCATCGTTGTGCACCTGTTCGGGCAGGTCCCGGACATGGCCGGCATCCTTGCCACCGTCCACGATGCAGGAATCTGTGTAATCGAAGACGCCGCGCAGGCACATGGCGCGGAATGGGACGGCCGCCGCGCCGGGTCATTCGGCGAAGCTGCCTGCTTCAGCTTCTATCCCGCGAAGAACCTGGGAGCTTTCGGCGACGGAGGTGCCGTGGTCACCTCACGGCCAGAACTGGCCGATCGCGTCCGGACGCTGGCCAACCACGGCCGATCCCACGGCGCCGCACACCACGAGCACGAGTTTGTCGGCATGAACAGCCGCCTGGACACTGTCCAGGCGGTTGTGCTGCTGGCCAAGCTTGCCTTCCTCGACGCATGGACACAGCGCCGGATCGCGCTGGCCACCCGGTATCGCGACCTGCTCAGCGGTACGGAACTGAAGCTGACCGGTGTCGCGCCTCAGGCGCGCCATGTCTACCACCTGTTCGTTGTGCGCGTCGCCAGACGTGACAGTGTCCGCGCGGAACTAGCGCGGCACGGCATCGAGACCGGCGTGCACTACCCCTTGCCGTGTCACCTGCAACCGCCGCTCCGGCAGTTCGCCGATGGCCCGCTGCCAGTAGCCGAGAAGGCGGCCAGCGAGTTGCTGTCGTTGCCGATGTTCCCGCATTTGACAGATGGTCAGGTCGACTTTGTTTGTGAGGCGCTTAGCGACGTCCTGCAGAGAATGGCCGCCAGCGCGGAGCTGATCGATGTCGAGTGAATACGCCCAGCCGCAGGGACGGCTGTCCATCCTGGCGGACGATGGTGTGCTCGTGGGCTACTCGCCGTCGCGAGCGGACGGGCGCCCGCTCATTCTCGGGACCGGGGCCAGGCTCCGGTCCGGAACCGTACTCTACGACGGCTCAACGATCGGGCGGAGCCTGCAGACCGGGCACGGCGTGGTCGTGCGGGAAGACTGCGAGATTGGCGATGACGTCTCAATCTGGAGCAACAGCGTCGTTGATTACGGCTGTCGGATCGGGGACCGGGTAAAAATCCACTGCAACTGCTACGTGGCCCAATATAGCGACCTCGAGAACGACGTTTTTATCGGACCGGGGGTGACGGTGGCCAATGACCTCTACCCCGGTGATGAGCGCTCCGCCCAGCTTATGGCTGGTCCCAGGATCGGTGCCGGGGCCCAGATTGGCGTCAACGTCACCATCCTCCCGTTCGTCCGTATTGGGGCGGGCGCGATCGTAGGCGCCGGATCTGTGGTCACGCGCGACATCCCCGCGGCGGTCGTTGCCTTCGGCAACCCTGCTGTGGCGCGCCGGGCGGTAGCGGAGCTCCCCGTCCTGGATGAGCGGGTGGTTGCCGACAACGGATCGGCCAGCCGGTACCGGCTGGCCAGCACGTGGAGGAATGCCTCCCGTGACTGACCTGGCAGGAAGGAAAGGAACCTCGCGCCCAGGCGTGCGCACGAGGGAGGCAGGAGGATGACGTGCGAATCGCCATGATCGCATATACCTTGTATGCCTTCGACCCTCGCGTCAAACGGGCCGCCGAGGCATTGGCCGAGAGCGGCCACCAGGTCGACGTCTTCGCCGTCTCCCACGACGGGACGAAAGCGAGCGGTGACGGCGGGCCCCTTCGCATCCGCCTACTTCGCATGCAGAAAAAGCAGACCGGGCTAGCCCGCTACGCGTTCGAGTACGGCGCCTTCTTTTCGTGGGCCTTCGTCTTGGTGAGCGTGCTCCAGCCCAGGCGGAGGTACGACGTCGTCTACGTGCACAACATGCCGAACTTTGTGGTGTTCGCCGGATTGCTCCCCAAGATCGGCGGAGCCAAGATCGTCCTTGATGTCCATGATCCCGCAGCCGAGCTGCTGACGGCTATTCGTGGACGTGATCTTCCGCCGTGGGTTCAGCACCTGGCGAATGCCGAGGAACGGATCAGCATTTCATTTTCAGACACATTGATTACTGTCAACGAGTCGATGCGGCGTCGGCTGAGCGCGATATCGTCACGGCCGGTGTCAGTGGTGATGAACCTTCCGGATCCTCGGCGTTTCGCCCCATTGGAGGCGCCCCGCGATGCAGCGAGCTTCGAGTGGATTGTGTACAGCGGCAGCATCGCTCACCGGAATGGTCTCGATCTAGTTGTGCGGGCGGTTCCCCTGCTGGCGGACGAATTTCCTTCGTTGCGGTTCCGGGTAATCGGAGAAGGCCCTGCCCTGGAGTCCGTAGTGCGGCTGGCCGAGGAGCTGGGGGTTGCGGACCGCGTTGAGTTCCGGGGTTTCGTGCCCAATGACCAGATCCCTGCCCTGCTGAGCGACGCGGCTGCGGGAATCTCACCACAGCGTGGAGGCGTCTTCGGTTCCCTTGTGTTCTCGATGAAGGTCGCCGAGTACGTCCTTCTCGGACTGCCGGTGATCTGCTCGGGCATCGCCACGATGCGGCACTACTTTTCCGATGACGAACTGCTGTTTTTCGAGCCGGGGAACGCGGAGGATCTCGCCCGGGCGATCCGGGCCCTCCTGACCAATCCTGCGGCGGCCGAGGAGCGGGCGGCCAGGAGCCGGACGAAGCTGGACAAGCTCGACTGGCCGGCGCAGAAAGAGACGCTTGTGGAGACCGTCGAAGCACTGGCTGGCTCCCCGGAACGGCGTTCGTGGCGCAGGACGAGGGTGCGCGGCCCCCTGGCCGGCCAGGTTCGCCGAGCGCGAGTCGCCGGGCAGAAGGACAAGGAGATGACAAAGCATGCCTGATCCGAGCAGTTCTCCGGGTTCATCGGCGGCAGCCGGAATGCCCTCCAGCGACGACGTCATCAAGACGGAGACGTCCACTGACGCAGCGGTGCTGGTTGTTGGCCTCGGGGAGATCGGAGGCCCGTTGCTGAATATCTTGCGCACGGCACACCACGCTGCGGGCCGGGACATCGAGGACCGGCCCTTCGACGGCGTCCAAGTCCTTCACCTCTGCTTCCCGTACACCTCCGAATTCGTCTCGTCCGCGTCCCGCTACGTCTCGCTCTATGAGCCTGAAGTCGTGGTGGTTAACAGCACCGTGATTCCCGGGACGACCAGGGAAATCCAGGAGAAGACGGCCGTGCCGGCCGTCTACAGCCCGGTACGGGGAAAGCATGCCCGGATGACGGACGAACTGCGGCGCTACCGGAAGTTCGTCGCCGGTACATCAGCGCAGGCCGTCGCCCTGGTGGAAGGCCACTTCACCGCCGCGGGCATAACCACGCAACGCATGTCGTCCCTCGAGGGGCTCGAACTCGCAAAGCTCCTGGAGACCAGCTACTTCGGGATCCTGGTCGCGTGGGCGCAGGAGATGGACCGCTTCGCCGAGGCCGTCGACGCGGATTACTGGGAAACGATCGACTTCTTCGAGGAGATCGACTTTTTCCCGCCGGTCGGCTTCCAGCCGGGCTACATAGGTGGGCACTGCGTGATGCCGAACCTCGAACTCCTCGAGCAGGTGCGGCGCTCTCCGTTCATCGACGTCATGAGGGAATCCAACCGCCGCCGCGCACACGAATGGCAGGAGCACGGACTGTCTACCACCGAACGGCTTTCGCCCCGGCCGGCGCGGCGGCAGGCGTGAACAACTTGGCGGCACACAGAACAGTTACATGGAAGCGCCCGGCGACAGCAGGGCCGGGCGGCGGGCGGCGGAGGTGCGTGCGTGATCGGCGTCATCTGCGCTGACAGCGAGAAGCCAGCGGTCCGCGAGTTCTTTCAGCTGTTCAAGACGCCCTGGGTGTTCTGGGAGCCGGGTGGATCCTGCGATGTCCTGGTCCTCACGAGCGCGGCCGCGCTACCCGAATCGTTCACCGCGCGGCTCATGATCGCCTTCGGCGCAAGCGAGAGGCGCGACGACGCCTCGCTGGGCATCTCGCCACGATCGCGGATGCACGATGGCGTGCTCGAGGTAGACAATCTCCGATTGCCGCTGTATAGAGGAGCGCTCACGCTGGCGGGCGACGCGACGATACTGGGACGCTCGGCGAGCAGCGGTGCAGCGCTGATCGTCGAGCGAGTGACCGGCTCATCTCGAACTATCCGGTGTGGCTACGATCTTTTTTCGGAGGTCGAGTTTCTGCTCTCGGCCGGACAGCCACGCGAGCGGGCAGATACGCCGACCCTCGACCTCCATATCGCACTTATGCGGCGGTGGATCATTGCGGCCGGGATGCCACTGTGGGAGATCCCGCCGGTGCCGCCTGGTCATCAGTTCCTCGCCTGCCTCACGCACGACGTGGACTTTCTTGGGATCAGGCGCCACCGGCTGGATCGAACGTTCGCCGGTTTCCTGCTGCGGGCTTCGGCTGGGAGCCTGTCCGGGGTCATCCGTGGCCGTCGCTCACTGAGACAGCTACTCAGGAACTGGGCAGCGCTGCTGTCGCTCCCGCTCGTCTACGTCGGAGTGCTGCCGGATTTCTGGCTCCCATTCGATCGTTACATTAACGCGGATGGCGAGTTTAACTCCACATTCTTCGTGATCCCGTTCCGGGACCGGCCCGGCCGGGGGCTCGATGGCCAAAGCGATCCTCGACGGAGCGTCAAATATGCTGCCGATGAGACAAAGCCATGGCTCTCAAAACTACGGTCGCTGGACTTCGAGGTCGGGGTCCATGGGATCGACGCCTGGAGCGACCTCGCAGCGGCAAGAGACGAACGTAGGGAAATCGCAGAGCTGACTGGCGAAGCAGAACTGGGAATCCGCATGCATTGGCTCTACCTCAGTGCGAGTTCGTTCGCCACGTTGGATCAGGCCGGCTTCGTGTACGACGCTTCGGTCGGGTACAACGATGCGGTCGGTTTCCGGGCTGGGACCACGCAAGTCTTCCGCCCGCTCTCGGCCGAGCGCTTGCTTGAATTGCCGCTCCATATCCAGGACAGCGCGCTGTTCTTTCCGGGCCGGATGAACTGCACCGAGCAGGAAGCACTCGACCTCTGCAGGGGGATTCTCGACTGGACGCAGGGACTGGGCGGCGTAAGCACCCTTTCGTGGCACGAGCGTAGCCTCGTGCCGGAGCGCCAGTGGGACGTCGCGTACCGGTGGTTGCTCGCCCAACTCAGGCAGCGGGGCGCATACGTCGGGTCCGCACAGGAAGTGGTGTCGTGGTTCAGTGCCCGCCGCTCCGTAGACCTGCAGGGCGCCGATATCGAAGCGGATCGCCTGCGAAGACTCGCCGATAGAGGGCCAGCGGCGGTCGTTCCGCCTACGCTCGTGCTCAGGATCTACGGCAGCCGCCCAGATCGCGACGATGCCGGAGCCTCCGATTCGGTCGACATCCCTGTGGATGCCGATTCTCTGAGCGCACTTCTTTCGACGGCCCAGGCGGCGGCCGGCTGAACGGACCGGCGACAGCCCTCCCCGGTTCGATCCGGCCGTCGCGGCTTCGCCGGTCAGGCAGGCTTCCGCCAGCTGCCATAGACGGAGAAGGTCAGCAGCTCCCGAAGGCCCGGGAGCGTCCGCAGGGCGCGCATCACGGGAAGGGTGACCCTCGGGAGTACGCCTCTCCGCGAGACAACGTTGAAGGCGAGGTACTGCTCCTCGAGGCCGCTGTTTCCCATGACGCTGAGGAAGCGCCGCAGCGTCATACGGCTGTCGCCAAAAAACGTGTGGCCGCGCTCGGCGAAGAGTTCCTCGGGGAAGATCAGATGAGCCCACGGGAGCCAGGTCGTGTGCCTGATGAGCCCGCCCCAGGGGGAGTACCACAGTGGCGACATCCCGATCGCGAGCCTGCCGCCCGGCTTCAGACGCTTGACCAGCGCTGCGACAAACTGTTCCAGGTCCCGGATATATATAAGGACGTCCTGCGAGATGATGAGGTCGAAATCATATTCCTCGAGGTCGTCAATGTCGGCGACCAGGTGGAACTCGACGCGGTTGGCGAGATGCGCGTAGGGCCCCGTGAGCAGGGAACGCGTGAACTCAACCGACGAAGGGTCAACCTCCATGCCGACGACGTTCGCGGCACCGTTCTCCGCAAGGTAGAAACACAGCGCGCCGTACCCACTGCCGACGTCAAGCACTCTTGCGCCCTTAACGGCGAGTGCTGGCTCGATGCGCCCCAGGAACTGCTGCACCGCTTGTGTTCTCGACTCGAGCGACCGCTCGTCGTCGAGCGCGGCGACGCTGCTCGGGCGGCTGATCGCGCGGAACGCGGGCCTCGACAGCCGCAGGCGCTCGTTCCTCATTGACTGTGCGACCACAACTCGTGCGCTAGGCAACTGTAACGACTCACTCCTTTGCTCCTAACCTAGGCCACGCGCCCCGGGGTGTGGATGGCGTTGCACCGCCGCTCAATCGTCGCTGTTCGCTGCGGCCGCCAGCCACCCTCAAATGACGTAGGGGCACTCCTACTGACAGTGGCTGCCGCTGGCGGTCACAAGTTGCTACCTTGACTTCGGTCTGGAAACTGCATGGCGCCGCCAGAGCCGGGCCGAACTCAATTGCTGGCATTGGCAGGAGGAACGCGTTGTCAGTTGCATCGCATCCGAAGCCGCTGCCACGCGATTTGGGAAAAGCGCCGGGTGACTCAGGTAAATACGAGGGCGATCCGCGCTGGGCTGCCTTAGTAACGGCGGGGATGCCACAGTGTTTCACCACTCTGGCTGGCTCGCCGCCCTAAAGAAATAGGAAGGCGCAGCGATACCAAGAGCCTGGGGTGAGCATCACGGCTAGGGAAACAACGCCTCGCGCGCACATCACTCAACGCGTCGAAAGGCGCCCGAATGAGGCTACGCCAAGGCGCGTGAGCCGCGACGATGAGCGGCGGGACAGGGAGCAATCAGCCGCGCTCGCGCGGCCTAGGGTCTCGTTTATCGCATGGGCGGAGGATGCTGGTCGCGCGCATGAGGTCGCACGGGCGCTCGGGGGCGAGGCCTGCACCCTCTATCGGCTGCGGATCGTGTGGAAGCCGCTCGTGCCCCTGCGCTATCTCCTGAACGCCATCAGCACCTGCTGCTACCTGCTTTCGCGCCGGCCGCGCGCTGTCATCGTCACCAACCCGCCCATCTTCCCCGGACTCATCGCCCTCCCTTACTGCATCGCGACGAAGGCTCCATTGCTGCTGGACAGCCATCCGAGCGCATTCGGAGATGCGCCGATGGCGAAGCAGGTGGCAAGTGTCCACGCGTGGCTCGCGCGGCGCACTGCGACAACAATGGTCACTGTCCCGGAACTGGCGGAGATCGTTACGGCCTGGGGCGGCCGGGCGGACATCGTCCACGAGGCCCCCCCAGCCCACCGCGCTGCTCCGGCCCGCCCACTGTCGGGCCGGCCGCGCATCCTGTACATCGGGAGGTTCGCCGGCGATGAGCCGACGGCGGAGGTGGTTGAGGCGGCGCGACTGGTACCCGAGGCAGATGTGCTGATCACCGGCGATGTCCGCAAATGCCCTGCACCGCTGCGGAAGTCGGCCCCTGCGAACGTGATCTTCACAGGGTTTCTCAAGGGAGACGACTACGATCGCGCCCTTGAACAGGCGGATGCCATCATGGTCCTAACCAGGCATCCGCTGGCCGTGAACCGCGGTGCCTACGAAGCCGTCTATTTCGAGCGTCCCCTCATCATTAGCGACCTACCCGCGATGACCCCGCTGTTTCCGTATGCCACTTCCGTGAGCAACGACAGCGCGGGCATCGCGCGGGGAATTCAGTCGGCGATCGAACGTCATCCGGAACTCGTAGCGGCGTGTCCGCACGCGCGGGCCCTGCAGGAGCAGCGCTGGCAGGAGCAGCTCGACCGGCTCCAGGAGCTGGTGTCATGCTGAGGGCTTTGCGGCGACGCGGCTGGGTCCTCGTGGTCGCGATCGTAATCGCGGCCGTGTGTGCCTACGGCGTTGCATCTACACGTGGCAAGACGTATACGGCCGAGAGCACTGCTGTCGTGGCCGCCAGCAGCAGCCCCCACAGTGTGGTGACGCCGGACCAGGCCAACCTGCTTGCGACCACGTACGCCGTCCTCATACCGAAGGACGCCGCGATCCTTCGCAGCGTGGCCACTGCGCTCGGCACAAGCGTGTCCAATGTCCAGAACAGGCTCTCGGTGTTCAATACTACGGGGACAGCCCTGCTGGTGATCGACTATAAGGGGACAAGCGCGGCCAATTCGATTGCCGGGTCAACTGCCACACTCAAAGCGATCGCGGGCGCCCATCCCGTCTCGCCGAACATCATCCCCGGATCCGTTGGAGCCGTCCAGGCGCCCACCGGGGCGTCGTCCTCGAGCGGCACGCCCGTCCTCGTGGCGCTGGGCGTAATCATTGGTGTCGCACTTGGGGTGCTGCTGATATTCGTGTGGGAGCGCGTTGATCCGAGGATCGACAGACCGGAAGACCTGAGTCAGGAGGTTGGATCGCCGACCTCGCCCGTCAGTGCGATCTCCCCGTCCGGGGTGAATGCGCTGATTGCCCGGTGGAAGGCGCTCGCTGACCACGGGCCGTCAAGGATCGCGCTCGTCCCGGTGACCGCCGATGTGCAAGCGGATCTACCGGAGGTTGCGCTGAGGTTCAGTCAGGTCCAAGGGAACGGCGCGGGGGCGGTTTGGCCGTGGACATCCAATGACGTCGCCGAGGGCAAAGAGCTCACGCAGCCGCTGGGGTACGGCCCCGCGGTGGTCGCCTGCGAGGTCCCGTCGGGTGACCTCACCGCCCTGCAACCCATCATGGACTGCGATCTCGTCGTCCTGGTGGCCAGGAGGGGCACTCCACGGGCCGCGCTCCGGGAGTCGCTCGACTCGCTCACGGAGTTCGGAGTATCGCCTCAGTGGGCGATCTTCCTCGGCACGAAAGCTGTAGGACTTCCAGGCGGGGCGGAAGCGGACGCCCGATGAGTGCCAGCACCGGGCGGCTGCGCGACGGGCGCAGGGTGCGAGCTTCCTCACCGGCCGACGGGCAGGCTTGGCTGCGGACCGGATGGTCACGCGTCATCTTCACCGTGGGCGCCAGCGCCGCCGTCGGCATCGCAGCTGGCCTCGGCACCAAGACCGCCGTCGCTGCCCTGCTCGGAGTGGCGGTAATCGTCATCGTCCTCGTCCGCCCGGTGATCGGGGCCTATACGCTGGTCGCCGTTGTGCCGCCGGTCTCCGGGCTGCGTGCGGGGCTGCCCGTACCGCAGTTGCGGCCGGGCGAGGTCCTGATCGCCAGCATCGGAGTTCTGCTGCTGCTGCTAGCACGGCCGGGTCGGACCCCCCGCTGGAGAGCGTTCGACTGGTTCGCGATTGGGTACGCCGTCGCGAACGCTGGTCTCGGCGCGGCCGATCTACTGTCCCGCAGTTCCCCCATCACGCTCAGTGAAGCCGACAAGCTGCTTGGCCCGATGCAGTTCTTCATTCTGTACCGGGCCGTGCTGACGACGCTCACGACCGAGCGCCAGCGCCGGGTCGCCCTCCGTCTCCTGCTGGTCCCCAGCGTACCGGTGTCGCTGCTGGCGATACTTCAGGAAATGCACGTTCCCGGCATTCCGGCGCTCCTGGCCAACGCCACAGATACTCAAATCTTCCTGACCAATTCCGGCGTCGCGCGCGCGACCGGGCCGTTCGCGCACTGGCAGGATCTGGGCAGCTACCTGTTCGTGGTCGTGATCCTGGGTGTGTCGCTTCTCGTCAACCAATCGTGGCGGGTCGCGAAACCGAGGATCCTGGCCGGGATCGTGGTGCTCGCTGGTATCGCGCTGATCACGACGGTGAGCTTCACTCCGATCGCAGGCGCCACGGTGGGAGTGTTGGTGCTGGCGATGACCGCCCGTCCGCGCAAACGGTGGGTGGTGCGCACAGCAGCGCTCATCGTGCTCCTCAGCGTCGCGTTCGCACCGGTCCTGGCCACCCGCTATCAGGAGCAGTTCACCGGCCAGCCGCCAGTGAAGCAGATTCCCTACCTGCCCGAGAACTTCAACTTCCGCATCACTGTCTGGACGACGGAGTTCATTCCCGTGCTCGAGGAGCACCTGGCCACCGGTTATGGCCCGGATGACCCGCCCAACCTATCCTTCACCTACACCGAGTCCGTATACGTAACGCTTCTGCTGCGAGGCGGGCTGCCGCTCCTCTTCCTTTACGCCGGGCTGATGCTCACCCTGGCTTTTCGAGCGCGTGATCTCAGCGACGATCCTGACGTAGAACGAAGAGCTGTAGCCCAGACGCTGTTTATCCTGATCGTCCTCGCCGTGTTCATGCAGCTGACCACGAACTATTTCGTAAACGCGGGCTTTCCATTTATGTTCTGGGTCCTCGCGGGTTTGCTGGGAGACGACCGGACCGCGAGACCAAGACGGCTCGGTGCCGTCCTGGCTGCAACTGGCGCACAACGGCCGCCACCCGGTGACCGGCCGCCCGGCCGTCAGGGTGATCTGCGACTTCGGCCGAGCGGGCCAGGTGGACCGAGCACGCCATGACGCGCGTCGTTGTCGTCGGAGGTCTTATGACGGACGCCGTCGCCCACGCCCTGTACCCCCTGGCCCAGGGCAGCGACACTCCCGCCACCGTGTCTATGCATGGGGGCGGTTCGGGTACCAACATCGCGGCGTGGCTGGCCGTGGACGGCAATGATGTGGCGTTCGTCGGCCGCCGCGGAGCCAGCCCCGCTGCGTAGCTGAGCGAGTCCCTCTGCGGCTGTTCTGGCTGCTCGGCCGGGCTGCTGTGGTAACCCGGCGGCAGCTCGGGCGCTTGTGACTCCGACCATGGCGTTCTACCGCCGATATCCAGGTGATCGGTAACCAAGACCGACGGCGCCCGGGGGGACGAAATCGCCGTCGGCGGGTACCCCAATACGGATGTGAACGTCTTTCCAGCTGAAGACTCCACGTGAGTACCGGACCCCGCATGAGTGTCTGGCCGGATCCGGCCAGATCGAAGGCTCACTGGAATAGTCGTCGTTCAGGGAGAGTGGGCCGGACATGCAACCGGTCCCACGCGTCAGCCACCAGTCTACAAAATGCGCCGTTCCCCAATACGGGTTGGAGGTGGCGTCGATGTTCGCGTTCTGGATCGTGATCGACGCTGGAAACGTATGCCACACCGAGTAGGCCAGATCCGGGTCGAGCGTGAATCCTTGGCAGTTCGTGAGCCCGGTCATGCGATCGATCTGGATCGTGTCATCCGGGGCCTGGTAGGGCTGGAACACGTCGGCATGATCGCCGTAGCCTGAGCAGCCAGAGATGCCATCAACACGAATGTTCTCCAGCGTAATCGTGTTGACGTTGATCGTCCCGTCGTCTGCCGTATTAATGTCGATCCCGTCGCCTGTCGAACAGGTCTGCGACGTGCTCGACGCGCCGCCGGGGCAGGTACGCCCAATACCGGCAGCGTTGTGAATCCATACGCCCTCCACGAATACCGCTCCGGGCGAATTCTTCGCGATGTAGATCCCTATGCAATCGCTCGCATCATTGGAGCAGGGATAGGTCAGATCGATCTGGCCGCCGATGATCTGCACGCGGCGACCGCCCATGATCGTGATCCCGCCAACCAGCGGACCGTTCGTGGGCAGATGGATCCGGTAATCCGTGCTGTTGTCCAGCAAGGGCGTCTGATGCGACCCGGTGTTTCTCAGATACAGATTCACGCACCGGTGCTCCCGGTCGCCGCACTGAGGGGGCGCCCAGGTCAGCTTGGCCGAGCTCGGCGGAGCGCCATGGGAAGCATTCGCCGGCGTCCTCCCAGCCGATGGGGAGCAGGCGACGAGCAACACCGAGATCAACGATCCGATCGCGAGGCGCCTCACACAACCGTCCGCATGTCTGCCGCGGGCTTTCACGGCAGCATCATCGAGCGTCTCCGCATTGTCAATTCTCTGGCGGCCTCCGCGTACGCCATCAGCCGCTGGAGCCGACCGTCTCCCTCAGCGCGCCTCCGGAAGACGTCGCGCACCCTACCCTCATACTCCGCGGCGCAGGAGCGCAAGATCCTCCCAGCGGACCGCTCCGCAGGCCGCCGCCGCGGCGAGATATACCGCTCCTCCCGCTGCGATGCGCAGCCATACCGAGATGCTCGATGGCATCGCGATCAGCGCTGCCGACATCAAAGCGGTCGCCGCAACCGCGCCAGCGATGCGGCGGCCCGCGAGCGGTGGTCTGCCGATGACGGCTGCCACTCGGCGTGCACATATCAGGAACACCACCGACTCCGCCGCAACCGTGGAGATCGCTGCTCCGGTCGCTCCATAGAACGGGATCAGCAGCAGGTTCAAGAGGACGTTGATGATCGAAGCGATCGTCACAGACATCGCAAAGGTGCGCTCCTGACCCGCGGCCATCGCCAGGCTCGTGTAGTTGGTCGCCACCACGACAACCGCACTCGCGCCCATCAGGATGGCAAAGGGCGTGCCGGCCGGACCGTAGGCGGGCCCGAACAGGCCAGTCATCACCTCGGTGCCCACTATCGCCGAGCCCGCAATCAGTGGCAGGGCCGCCACGACGCTGAGCGAAGTGAAGCTTCCGAGTTGGCGCCGCAGCGCATCGGGGTCATGCGTGAAGAGCTTGGAGGCGTGTGGGTACACCGCACTCAACCAGATCGCGGTGAACCCGCTGAGGACCACCGGCAGCTTCGCTGCCGCGGCGTACTGCCCAACCTCCGCCTTGTTGGTGAGGAGTCCGAGCAGCACCTGGTCCATGGAATAGTAGACTTGGAGCATGACCAGGGAGAAGCCGAGAGGCGCGGCCCCCTTCGCGAGATCCCATAGTGGAGCAATCGCCCACGACACCCTGATTGGTCCTACCGCCCGCCGCACCATGGCGAACGCGGCGATGGCCGTGAGTATTGCGCCTGCGGCAAGTACCGCCGCGTAGCGCTCGGCCCCAGTCGGGCCGCGGATCAAAATCAACGGGGTCACGATCCCGAATAGCACCTGGCCGGCCAGGCGGGCGGCTGCTACCGCCCGCAGCCGCTGGAGCCCTTGGAGGGCCCAGTCCACCGTCATGCTGTACGCGACGTAGTAGAGGGCGACGATGGGGGTCAGCGTCACGAGCTCCTCATTTGTGCTGAGGAGGGGCACGAGCGCCACCAGCAGGGCAACAGCGATCGCAGCGATGATTGCCTGCACCGCGAGCGCCTCGCCGACCACCTTGCCTGCGTCTGCGGGGTCACGCGCGATATTTCGGATCCCCAGCGTGCCAATCCCGAAGTTGGTCGGAGCTCCAACGACAAAGCCGGCCAGGGCAAGGGCGAAGCTGTACGTGCCGAACGTGAGCGGACCGGCTCTGCGCGCGAACAATGTGATCACCACGAACCCGATGAGACGAATCAGGACCGTAGCCGCCGACAGGACGGCAAATCCGCGCAGCATCGTGCCGACCCCGCTGAGATGCCCGCGCTGCGCCGCGGCATGCTGCCCCTCCGCCTGGGCGGGCGCCGGGCGTACCTGGGCAGCCTGATGAGCAGCGGACGGCCCGGACTGCGCCGGCTGCACCGTGGTCGGGGCAGGGGGCGCCGAGGTGCCGTCGCATAGCGCGCTGGACAGGGCCGGCGGCGCTGACGGGGCCGGGTCGGCGGTGCTGGCGGCCTTGGGCGCCGCCGGCTGCATCGCCGCATCCATCGGCGGCTGCCCGAGCGACTGACGGAGCTGCGCCAAGTTGCTGGCGATGCTGTCCTTCTGTCTGATGAGCTCGTCGACCTCGCGCTGCGCGGCCGCGCGGCGGCGTTCGGCGTCCGCCTTGGTCTCCGCGAGCATCTGCTCGGCCTCGGACTTGGCCTGGCTGATGATCTGGTCGGCGTTCTTCTTGGCGTTGCTGACCAGTTGCCTGCCACGGGATGCGGCGTCCCGCCGGGTCTGGTCGGCCTGGGCGCTGGCCTTGGCCGCCCACTGCTCGGCGGTGGACGCCCGCTGCTCGGCCTCCGAGACCAGCTTGTGCGCGGCGGACTGGGCCGCGGAGAGCCGCTTGGCTTCCTGGCGCTGGGCTTCTTCCCGGCGCGCCGCGAGCTGGATATAAAGCTCGGTTTCGGCCCGGGCCCGCTGGGGTTCGCTCTCGGCCAGCTTCCGCTGCGCCTGGCTGCGCATCTCGTCGGCCTGCCGCTTGGAGGTGGTGAGGATCTCGTCCCGCTCGCGCTTAGCGGTGGCCTTGAGCTGGGCGACCTCGCGCTCGGTGCTGGTGCGCAGGTTGGCGAGGTCACGCTCTGCGGCGGCCCGCTTCTCGGCAACCTCGTGGTCGGCCGTAGCCCGGAGCTTGGCCAGATCGCGTTCGGTGCTGGAGGTCAGCTCGTCGGCCTTGCGCCGGGCGGCGGCCCGGATTGAGTCGGCGTCGCGCTCGGCCGCGCCGCGCTGGTCGTCGGTCTCACGCAGGGCGTTCGATCGCAGCTGGGACGCCTCGTGCTCGGCGGCGGCCCGGAATTCGGCGGCGTCAACTTTGGCTGCGGCCTTAATCTTGTTCGCGTCCGACCAGGCCGCCTGGACCAGCTCGATGGCCTGTTCTTCGGCCGGCCTGAGCAGCTGCTCAATGCGGTCACCAAGGCCGGAGTAAGCCGGGGGTCCCTGCAACCGAATCTGGCGGTGCGCCTCGGCTAGCTCGCGCCGCATGGCCTGAGCTTGCTCGCGATGCTGGCGCACTTCGGCTTCGACGTGCCTGATGTGCTCGGTGACCGAATAGCGGTCGTAGCCCCGGACGACCGTCGCGAACTCACCCTGTGGGGTCTCTTCGAAGAAGTCGGCCAGCTGGGGGTCAGGCTGCAGGGACTCTGGCCCAGGAACGTCTCCCGAGTCGTCCGCGACGCCGCCGGGAAAGCGTCGGCGGCCGGCCCGTGTAAGTTGGCTGGCACCCTCGTCTTCCAAGACGCGCTGCGCCTTTGTGACTTTGATACCGCCCCCCTGTCATGTTGCGGCGGCGCTTGAGCCAACGCCTCAGGTACCTTCGCCCGCAATGCAACAACGTCCCGCTCTGATCTTTCCGGCGCGAGGTGGGCAGGCATCGCCGTCGATTCCGATCACCTGTTCGTTACCTTGTAGCGGTTCCTCCAGGATTTCGCGGCCAGTAGTCGGCGCGTAAGGGGGTCGGCGCAGATTGAGCGCTCAGGTTCCTGAACGCTCCATAGCCCCCGCACGATCAGCTGACTGAGCGCGGTCACAGCAGCCGGGCGCTCAAGCCACCGGTACCTTGAATACGCTGAAGCTGTCTCGCCCAGTGGCGCGGGCGGGGTTGCCTACGTAGACCTGACGGGCATCAGCGTCCTTCACCATTACCGCCCCGGCGCCTATGACACAGTCCTCGGCGATCGAAAGCTCATCGCGGACGGAGCTGTTTACGCCCAGGTATGAGCAGCGGCCCACCCGGCAGAACCCGGAGATGACGACATGGGAGGTGATGAAGCAGTCGTCTTCGATCACGGTGCGATGACCAACGTGGTTACCACTCCAGAGAACGACGTTGTCACCAACGCGGACCTTGTGCTGGAGCACGTTGTTCTCAAAGATGAACGTGTTCTCACCGATCTCGACGTTGGGCCAGACGAACGCGCGGCTGCTGACGTACGAAACGCAGGTGTAACCGGCGGCCTTGACCACGTCATAAAGCCGCCTGCGCAGCCGGTTAAGCTGCGTTCCCGAAATGGCCACGAACGCGTGGTACGCGGCCGGCGGATACGCTGCGGGGAGGTCGTCCAGCGATACCACCGGCAGGCCGCAGAATGCAGCACTCTCGATGAACTGCGGCTCCGCGCTGAAGGCGACCACCTCGTGCGGCGAGTCGTACGTAAAGTACTCAAATGCGAGTTCCGCCTGTTCGCCGGTACCAACGATCACAATGCGCTCTCCCCTCACCGGCACCTGCAGGGCATGACGTGGACCCGAACCGGAAAGGCCCTGGAAGGCGGCGGCCTCTGCGCCATTGGAGTTCATGCGGCACCCCCGCGCAGGAGGGTCGGCAAGGTGCGGGCGAGGATCACCAGGTCCAGGGTAAAGCTGCGCCGCCGGACGTACTCTGCGTCGAGGTTGATTGACTCGTCCACTGACAGCTTGCCGCGGCCGCTCACCTGCCACAGGCCGGTGAGGCCGGGCTTGACCTCGAACCGGCGGCTGTACGCCGGATAGGTCGAGGGCCAGATCTGTGCCTCCCAGGGCAGCACCGGACGGGGACCCACCAGCGACATCTCCCCTCTGAGAACGTTGAACAACTGCGGCAACTCATCCAGGCTCGTCCGTCGGAGCACCGCGCCAATTCGCGTGATCCGAGGATCCTCCTCCAGCTTGAGCAATCCCTGCCGCCCGGTCGTGGGTCTCTGCCCGCCGGTCGCCAGGCTCGCGACATATTCGCGGTGGAGCTGGTCACTGCTGTCGGCGTACATGGTGCGCAGCTTCAGCATGGTGAACCGCCGCATCCGCCGACCGAGCCGCCCTTGACGGAACAGCCCGGGGCCGGCCGAGCTCCACCGCGCCAGCAGCCATAGCGCCGCAAGCAACGGCGCCAAGACCAAGATCGCGGCGAGCGACACGAGGACATCCATAACTCGCTTTGCCGCTTCGTATCCCGGTCTGGGTGCTGGCTCTGGGCGGCGGCGCTCGGGCGCCCGGGAACCTTCGGAAAGGTCTGTCATATCAGTCCTCCGACGCCGCAGGAGAACACATCTAATCGTCTCAGCAAATGCGTTAACGTTCCCGCTTGTATCAGCCCGGATGTCTCGGTACACCGGCTTCAGATTTCCTCTTTCCCCGCCGCTTTCCATCCACGTTACCTGAATGTAGACGGAAACCGGGCTCGGCACAGCCCTCATCTGACGTAGCGGCATTCCGTTTAGTTAGGGTACGGAATTCACCGTGGCCCATTACAATTTGCGGGGCAGGCGCAGAATTCGCGGTGAGGCTATCCGGTGAATGCTGCGGATGGGCGACGGGAGGGGCGGGCCAGGATGGTGACACGCGGGAACTGCCGGGCTCAGCAGGATAGCTCGCTGAGCAGGCGACGCCGCGCATGAGCGCGGAACCCGTGGCGATCCCCGCGATCCGGCCTTACAGCTGCGCCGATGCGGGGGCGTGGGAGGACCTGGTTGGCCGGTCATGCAACGGGACATTCCTGCATAGCCGCCGGTTCCTGTCCTATCACGGGGACAGGTTCCGTGACCGGTCGCTGCTACTGGAGGATCAGCACGGCCGGGTGGTCGGAGCATTTCCCGCCGCGGAGAGCCCGGCCGACCAGCAGATGGTCATCAGCCATCCCGGCCTAACCTACGGCGGGATTGTACATAACGGTTCGGTCCGGGGCGCGTCAATGATCGGCGCCCTTGACGGCATTTGCCATTATTACCACGGTCTCGGTTACAGCAAGCTCCGTTACAAGGCAGTACCCGCCATTTACCACTCGACGCCCGCGGAAGATGACCTCTACGCACTGTTCCGGCTTGGTGCGCACCGGTACCGTAGCGACCTATCCGCGACGATCGACCTTTCAAATCGCGGGCGGGTGACGCAGCGGCGAGCACGATCACGCAGGCGGGCTCTGGCTGAGGGCGTCTCCACGGACGAGGACTGGGCTGAAATTGCCGCCTTCTGGGACGTACTGGAACGGAACCTCGGCCGTCGCCATGGCGTATCCCCCGCACATACACTCGATGAAGTCCGGATGCTGCATGACCGCTTCCCTGATGAGATCACGCTGATAGTCTCCAGGCTTGACGGTGAGGTGGTCGGAGGCGCCGTATTGTTCGCGGCTGGCCCGGTGCTGCACATGCAGTACACGGCGACTACCGAGCGCGGCCGTAATATCTTCGCCACCGACCCGGTCATGGAGCAGGCTATCGAGCTTGCCGCCAAGCGGAGGTGCCGGTTCTTCGACTTCGGCGTCTGCACCGTCGACGAAGGCCGGGCCCTCGATCAGGATCTCTACCGGTTCAAGGTGTCCTTTGGGGCCGGTGGGGTGATATACGAGCACTATGAGCTTGACCTCGATGATCTCTAATAACAATACGCCGCCGCTCGTGTTTGCATTCTGCTCATGGGTGGCGCTTCCGCATCGCGGCAGATCGCTCCTGATAATGGCCGGGGCGCTCGGCTCGCGATGGCGGCGGCCTGGAGCCGGGTGTGCGCTCCGAGCTTGGTGAGAATGTTTTTTATATAGCTGCGCAAGGTGCTGGTTGCGACGCCCATCTCGCGGGCCATCTGCGCGGTGCTCTGCCCCGCGACGATTCGGCCCATCACCTCCATTTCGCGAGGCGTGAGCGCTCTCAAGGGATTCTCGCGAGGCTGCGCGTCCGTCCGCCATCTCGGCTGGCGCGAAAGATTTGGATCAAAAACTGTCCCGCCCGCGCCGATCACGTCCAGAGCGGCCAAGATCTTTTCGGGCTTCTGGTCCTTACGGAGGAATCCCGTAACACCGATCTTCTTCGCCTCCCACAGCACCGCTGGGTCTGTGAGGCAGGAAAGCACGAGGACTTTTGTGTCCGGATGGTAGTGTCGCATAGCGCGGGCTGCATCCAGACCGCTGCCGTCGGGAAGACACAGGTCCAGTAGGCACGCGTCGGGCCGATGCTCAGCTACCGCCGCGATACCCCCGGCCACGCATGTCGTGATCGCGAGTATCGGATGGCCGTGTGCCTCCAAGATGGAGGCGAGAGCCTCGCACAGCATGCGGTTGTCGTCACACAACACGAGGCGCATCTGCCATCCTTCCCGCCAGGGCGGACGCTGACACCGGAAGCCACAGGCTTACCCGTCCGCCGCCAAGGTCGCCCCGGCCGCACTCCAGCCTTCCCTGGCAGGCGAGGGCCTGCCGGGCCACATCGAACAGCCCGAGCCCGAAGCCCTCGGGCAGGCAGCCGAAGCCGGGACCGTTGTCCTCCACTACGAGCAGTATCCGGCTCGGCCGCCTGAGCACCTCGATGATGACCCGGCCGGACGGGCCCGCGGCGCGCGTCGCGTTGGCGAGCAGATTGGCCGCCATACGGCGCAAGACGATGGGGTGCAGCCCGGCGAACATGGGCTCTGATGGCCAGACAATGGTCAGCTCCCCTCGCCACGTCGCCCTTTCCGCGGCTGCTGCCTCATTCACCACACGGACAACATTCGCATCCTCATCCGGCGCATCGGCGCCACAGACCTGGAGCCAGTGTTCGAGCACGTCTGACTGCCATTCCGCCAGCGCAACGATCTGTTCCAGGCGGATTCGCATGCTTTCCGGCAGTCCAGCCTCGGCCAGGACTGCCCCCGCAAGGGCAATCACTCCTGCCGCCGGCTGCCGGATGTCGTGGCACACCAGCCTCAGATCGTCTTCAGCAGTGCACGCATCATTCATTGCGGTCCCCTCCCCCTCCGGTCCCCACCGTCGGAACTTGCCGCCAAGGGATGCTTCGCGATCTCCCCTTCGGCATCATCGTCAATCACCGCCCACCGAGCAGCCCTGGCGGCGGTTCAATGCTTTTAGGCAGAGCACGTGTACCGCAAGAGTCCTTCTGCTCACTGACCGCTCAGGTTTCTGAGCGGTCAGTTTCGTAGGAGCTCAGTTTCGTAGGAGCTCAACAATCTGAGGGCCTAGGTGGCTGGAGCGCGCGCAGCACCGGGTGGAGAAGCCGCCGCGGATACGTGGTCTCCCCGTCCGCGACAGCGTGCAAAACGTACGGCAAGCGCACCCGGTTCACGTCCTTGGCCAGGAATCCATCCGCTCCGGCGCGCGCGGCGGCCATGATCCCTTCCTCGTCAGGCAGGGCCGTGATCAGGACTATCTTCGTAGCGGGCAGCGACAGGCGAATCGACTTGGCGGCGGCGATGCCGCCGCCCTCCGGCATGCGCATGTCCAGCAGGCACAGGTCGGGCCGCTCAGCGAGCGCGGCGCGGACCGCCGCAGCGCCCGTCGCGGCCTCTGCGCATACCTGGATCCCGGCCGCTTCCAGGTCCAGCCGAAACGAATGCCGGAGCAAGGGATGGTCATCCGCGATCAAGACCCGCAGGGGCTGTCTTGGGGGCGTCATCTCTTGAGAGTCATCGTCGGCAAACGTTCGCCGCAACCTTGGCACCCGCTCAGGTGTCTGAACGGCGGCGGAACAGCTCGACGGCAGCGGCCCTGCTGGGGACGCCGAGCTTGCGCACGATGGAAGCGATGTGCACCCGCACCGCACTGGTGGAAAGCACGAGCCGCTCGGCGATCTCAGCGGTCGACCGTCCCTCCGCGAGCAGTTCGAGCACTTCCCACTCGCGGGTGGTCAGCCGCCGCGCACGCCCCGTGCCGACCGGGTGCCGCCAGCGCGGCTCCAGCCGCCGGAAGCTCTGCAGAACCCGCGCTACGAGCGCACGCGGCATAGCCGCCTCACCGCGGTACACGCCGGTAAGCACAGCGGGCAGCCGGTTCAGGTCCATTGTCTTCAGCAGATAACCATCGGCTCCCGCCTGGAGCGCGGCGAAAAGGTCCTGGTCGTCTTCGGAAACGGTCAGCACCACGATCTTCGCTTCCGGCAGCCGCGCCGTGATCTCCCACACCGTCTCCAGGCCGCCACCGGGCATCCGGATGTCAAGCAGGCAGATGTCGGGCCTTTCATCGAGGGCCGCCTGCACCGCAGCTGGCGCGTCGGCCGCCTCCGCGCAGACCTCGAAGCGCTCATCGTCATCCAGGGCACGGCGAACGTCCGCACGGGTCGGCGCATGGTCGTCGGCGATGAGGACGCGCCGGGGCGGTCTCGCCGCAGCGCTCACAGGGTGGCCTCGACCTCGGTGCCCTGGCCCGGCACGGTGGAGATTCGCAGATCACCACCGACCGAGCTGGCCCGCTCTCGCATCGAGATGAGCCCGAATCCCGGCGCCGGGGCGTCGGGGTCAAAGCCGGAGCCGCTGTCGCGGACGCTCAGCCGCACGCGCGATCCGTTGCGCCGCAGGCTCAGGCTGACCCCGTCGGCGCCGCTGTGGTGGGCGGCGTTGCCGACTGCTTCGCACGCGATCCGTACGAGCGCCTCGGCCCGTCCGGCCGGCAACCGGATGTCGGGGCTGACGTCAAATACCAGCTTGATGTGGTCACGCGCCGCGACCTCGCCGACCACTTGGGCGATAGCCACGTTGACCGACTGCTTCCGGGAAGCGCCAAGGGTATTGACGGCCAGCCGTGCCTCAAGCTGCGCCCGCTCGGCAGCGTGCAGCAACCGCGCCTTCGCTTCCGCGTCGACCGTCCCGTTCAGGGATTTCAGGTTCCGCAACAGGTAAGCCAGTTCCTGCGCCAGCCCGTCATGCAGATCGCGTGCGATACGCCGGCGCTCCTCCAGCACCTCCGCCTCCGAGAGCGCACGCCAGTAGAACCAGATCTCCCGGGCACATCCCGCCAGGAGGACCACATAGAAACACAGGCGGAACACGTCGCCGAGGGAGATGAACTGCGACAACCAGCCCACGTACAGGAAATAGTTGACGTGGGAGGCCGCGGCGAAGACAGCGGCGATGGCCAGCCAGCCGAAGAACTCATCGCAGTACCGCCGAGCGCGGCGGACGAATCCGACCGCGGCCAGGCCATAGATCGCCGCCACGACGAGCTCCGACAAGGGCAGCACAGCAGTTGCGCGCAGACCAGGCCAGACCGACGGGCCCTGGGCCGCCACCGCGACGGGCAGCTTCGGGAGACGGGCCGCGAACGAGATCGCAACGAAGGCGATCAAGAGCAGCACCGTAATCACGGCCATCGCGCCCACGGCCAGCGCGGACCATGGCCGGCGCAACCTGCGGCAGGGGACGAACGCGGCCACGGCGAACAGCGCGGCACCGAACGCGCGCCCGCCCAGGGCCGCCCACACTGAAAGATCCGGTGAATCGTGCTGCGCCAGGACCGGAACCGTTGCGAATGCCAGCTCGGACAGCGCCAGGGCCCCCAGCGAGCACGTCAACGCCAGCTCAGCCAGTCGGCCACGGCGCAGGAACCGGCCGAACCCGAGGAAGGCCGCGAGCAGCACGATAAGCGGGGCCGCCGTCTCCACCGCCACGTGCGGGGCGGGCAGACGGTCGGCGAAGTTCAGCTTCGGAACGAGCGCGGCAGTGAGAGTGGCGGCACCCGAGATGGCCACGGCCGCCACCATCCGCCTACGCGCATCCCCCATGGCGCGCTCCCCTCGGCAGGAGATTTCACTCTAAAATAGCCTATTTAGGCCATTTAGGCCATTTAGGCCATTTAGGACGACTGAGACATAATTAAGAAACGCAGCGAAAGGTTAGGCTGCTGAGTCTGCTGTGGCAGGGCGAGCGCCCCGCACTATATGGAGCCTGCCACGGCGGCAGCGAGCGCCGGGTCCACCCGGACCGCGCCGGCGAACTCGCTGCCGGTGTCGGCCGGGACCACTTCGACGTTCTCGCCCGTTTCCGGCGCCTGGATCATCTTGCCGTCGCCCAGGTAGACGGCGACGTGTGAGATGTAACCCGGGCCGGTCGGATCGGTGTGGTAGAAGAGCAGGTCACCGGGCTGAAGCTGGCTGACGGGCACGGCCGGCCCGGTCCTGGCCTGATCCGCGG
>Ga0302320_10006369_pt1 | contig 26224 bp, 19 predicted proteins | sample Bog_T0_3_FD_202130 | JGI IMG/M metagenome (GOLD analysis project Ga0302320, IMG submission 202130) | Peat permafrost microbial communities from Stordalen Mire near Abisko, Sweden - Bog_T0_3 | ecosystem: Environmental > Terrestrial > Soil > Wetlands > Peat | place: Sweden: Abisko, Stordalen Mire... | reverse complement strand
TATGTGCGCCCCAATGGGCAGCGGATGGAGATGCTGGTGGTGGACCGGGACGGCGACGAGATGGACGTGGTGCAGGTTTCAGTGGATGCCGATCATCTGAGCCGGCAGGTGGGGCACTGGGAACATCACGGGCACGATGAGGACGCGTCGGAGTAGGGCGTCGACGGGGGGAATCAAACTGTATCTATGCGGCGAGGTGAGGGCTGGCTAGACTTAAAGCCGTATGGCCAGCCTCTCATCGTCGCCGGTTTCGAGCTATCGGGGCCGGCTTGCGCCTTCGCCGACGGGGTACCTGCACGTGGGCCACGCGCGCACGTTCTGGACGGCATGCCAGCGCGCGCGCGAGGCCGGCGGAGCGCTGGTGATGCGCATGGAGGACCTTGACCAGGAGCGCAGCCGCGGCGTGTATGCGGACGCGGCGCTGGAAGACTTGCGCTGGCTGGGCATTCGCTGGCACGAGGGACCGGACAAGGGCGGGCCGCATGCGCCTTATTTGCAAAGCAAGCGAAGGAACATCTACCTGGCGGCGTGGCGGCGGTTGCTGAGGCGCGGGTTTCTGTTTCCCTGCCGCTGTTCCCGCAAGGATCTTGAAGCCGCACTGGGCGCGCCGCATGAGAGCACGCGGGACCCGGCGCGCGACAAGATGGAGCCGCTGGACGACGAGCCGATCTATCCCGGCACCTGCCGTCAGCGTGGCCACGCGCCCCAGTTGCCCGGCCCCACCATCAGTGACATCGAGACGCCCGAGGGGTTCAACTGGCGGTTCCGCGTGCCGAACGGCCAGGTGGTGGCCTTTGAAGACCTGAACCTGGGGCTGCAAACGTTTGTGGCGGGCGAGGATTTTGGGGACTTTGTGGTTTGGCGGCGCGAGGGCGGACCCAGCTACCAACTGGCGTGCGTGGCCGACGATGCGGAGATGGGGATTACGGAAGTGGTGCGCGGGGCGGATCTGCTGAAGTCCACGGCGCGGCAGATTCTGCTTTATCGCGCGCTGGGGTTTGAGCAGCCGGCGTGGTTCCACTGCCGGCTGGTGGTAGACCATAACGGACGGCGGCTGGCCAAGCGGCATGACGCGCTGAGTTTGCGGGCGCTGCGGCAGCGGGGGCTGACGCCGATGAATATTCTCTCGGCGGATCTGCCGGTGGGGGCGTAGGGCAGTTCTTACTTATCGGTTGCCGCGGGCGCGAATGCGGTCCAGCTTCTCAAACAACTCGGCTATAAAAACCTGGATGGGCGTTCCCTCCACGGTGAAGACGCCGCCAGGAACCAACTCCAGCCCGCTGGCTTCACCGCGATACCCTACGCGTGCGTGCGGGTCGACGATCCACACATGCTCAATCCCAAACTCGAGATACTCCGCAGCCTTCTTCGCAGCGCGGCGAATGGTGTCTTCAGGGGAGAGAATCTCGATGGCGATCAGCGGCGGCCGGGTCAGGATGTCTTCGGCTTGGGCGCCAAGCTTCAAGACGCAGACATCGGGAACACGGAATTTGCGCGGCCCGATCTGGACGCGTTGCTCGGTAAGGCCGAAGACGCCCCAGGCGTCCATGTTGTTGGTAAATAGCGTGGCAAGCAGCGTTTGCAGGTAGGCGTGCTCAAATTCTCCCAAGTTGCGCTCCACGACCACGCCGTCGTCGTATTCGCAATCGGGTTCGTAGACCGTGGACAGGTATTCTTCCACGGGAACAAACCGGTCGCTGATGGGCTGCATCGCCATGGGAACAGTATCCTCCACCCGGCCCACTGCCGCAGTATGATGCCGAAGCTATTATCCGGGGCAGGCTGTGTTCTGCCCGAACGATCAGTCCTTGCTGAGACTGGTGGCGCTTTGGTCTTTGGCGTGATCGATGAATCCGGCATCTTCGCCGGCAGCGCCGAAGCGGCTTGAGCCCACCTCAAGAATGGCGGCATCGGGCACCTTCGAGAGCGGGGTGTAGCGCGGATGGTGCGACTCCTTGTAAGGGTCGTTCCTGGCCGCGTTGTAGCAGACAATCATCGACCAGCGCGGATGGTCTGAGTGGTTCTGATCAGACCGGTGCAGCAGGTTGGCGTGGAAGAAGAGCGTGTCGCCGGGCTCCATTTCCACGTGAACGAGTTCCTGGCGCTCGAGAAGTTTCTCCACGCGCTCCATGTCCGCACCGGCCTGATCCCCGGTGAGCGTATGCTCGACGCGTCCGGCGAGGTGGGAGCCGCGAATCACCTGGAGGCAGCCATTCTGGCGGGTGGCCGGGTCAACGGCAATAAAGGCGCTGGTCAGCAGCGGAAACAGAACGCCATTCTGATACCAGTAGCCGTAGTCCTGATGCCATGCCCAGGCGCCGCCGACCTTGGCGTCTTTCATGATCATCTTGGAGTGATAGTGATAGACCTCTCCACCGAGGATCTGTTCCGCGTACCCGACCATGGACTCCGAGCGCGCGATGACGCCGTAGATGGTGTTGGTGGGGTGGTTCCAGAGCGACAGGCGAATCGTTCCGCCTTCGCCGTCGGCGCGTCCGGAGGAGTGCTGATCGAGGACGCGATCTTCGCGGGCGGTGCGCCCGAGCAGCCCTACTTCCTCTTTGCTTAACATGCCGCGAACCAGCAGGTATCCGTCTTCGTTGTAGCGGGTGAGATCTTCTTGAGTCAGGTGCGTTTTTGTCATTGGGGAACTCCGGGTGCTGCGTGGCTGGGAAACTCAGCGTGCCTGAAGCAGAGAGTAGCGACGGGTTGCTATGGGAGTCAACTCATTCCGGCGCGATTGCTGTTTGAGCGAAACCGGGTGCTGGCGACCCAGGCGCCGGCGCCGTGGCGCAGGCGCCTGGTGAAGCAAAGACCGGAAGCGGACGCATCCTTACCGGTGGCGGATGAAGGAGCCGTTGTGCAGCTCGGCAACGGCCTGACGCAGCTCCTCTTCGGTGTTCATCACGATGGGGCCGTACCAGGCAACCGGCTCTTCCAGCGGTTTGCCGCTGACGAGCAGGAAGCGGATGCCTTCAGGACCGGCCTGGACGACAATTTCATCCCCGCGATCGAAGAGGACGAGCGAGTGGTTTTTCGCGTCGTAGACCGGTGGGGCGTTGGGGTCGACTGCCGACTCGGTGAGAACCGCTTGCGGATCGGAGGCGTCGCGGAAGGTTCCTGCGCCGGCGAAGACGTAGGCGAAGGCGTTGCGTGTAGTCTCCACCTGGATGCGCTTGCGCTTGCCGGGCGGGACGGAGATGTCGACGTAGGACGCATTTGCGTTGCGGGCATCGGTGGCCACACCTTCCACCGGTCCTGTCTTACCCCAGAACTCGCCGCACAGGATGCGGGCGTGGGTGCCGTCGTCCTCAGTGACTTCGGGGATGGCGGCGGCGGGGATGTCCTGATAGCGCGGGTCGGTCATCTTCAAAGCCGCGGGCAGGTTGGCCCAGAGCTGGAAGCCGTGCATGCGGCCCTGAGCGTCGCCGGTGGGCATCTCCTGGTGAAGAATGCCGCTGCCGGCAGTCATCCACTGGACGTCGCCGGCGGTCATGCGGCCCTTGTTGCCCAGCGAGTCACCGTGGGCCACTTCGCCGGCCAGAACGTAGGTGATGGTCTCGATGCCGCGGTGCGGATGCCAGGGGAAGCCGGCGATGTAGTCGGCGGGGTTGTCGCCGCGGAAGTCGTCGAACAGCAGGAACGGATCGAACTCGGCGGTTTTGCCGAAGCCGAAGGCGCGCTGCAGCTTGACGCCGGCGCCCTCGAGGGTGGGCTTGGTTTGAAGAATCTGTTTGACTGCGCGAAGGGACATGGTGGACCTCCTGGGGCCTTTCTGCCTTACATCATATTGGATGCATGAGGAAGATATTCGTTGCAACAAGTAGTTTTGGGTTGCGGTGCGTGGTGAGGGGTTGTGGAATCCCCGGTCTCAAGATCGAAACCGGGGGCACCCGGCGCGGTACCTGGTGGTTGCGCAACCGGTGGGCCCGTTGCGCCGGCGCGGGGCGCCCGGGGTCTGTGCGTACCGGTTGATATGATTCTCAGCAGCATTTCGATGCATAGACAGAACTCGACCTAACGAGGGATGCAGGATGAGTGTGCAGGTGAATCAACCATCAACCAGGATCGCTTCGTTTTTGTATGTCATCACCGGGGTTACGGCGATTGCCGGGTTCCTGTACGGGTACGACACGGGAATCATCTCCGGGGCGCTGCTGCCGATTACGAGCGAGTTCGGGCTGGGGCACCGGATGCAGGAGATTGTGGCGTCGGCGATTCTGGTGGGCGCCGTGCTGGGCGCGCTGAGCTGCGGGACCATTTCTGAACGCATTGGGCGCAAGCGGACGATCATGACGGTGGCGTGCATCTTCTGCGCTGGGTCGCTGGCATCGAGTCTTTCGCCCAGCCCGCAACTGCTGGCGCTGTCGAGGATTCTGCTGGGGTTTGCGGTGGGCGGATCGTCGCAGGTGACGCCGATGTACATTGCCGAGCTGGCGCCGCCGAGCCGGCGAGGCCGGCTCGTGATCAGCTTCAATCTGTCGATCGGGGTGGGCATCCTGGTGGCGAACATCGTCGGATTCACCCTGCAGGATCTGTGGAGCTGGCGATGGATGATTGCGGCGGCAATTTTTCCGGCGATGATCCTGTTCCTTTGCATGCTGATGCTGCCGGAGAGTCCGCGGTGGCTGGCGGAGAACATCTCAATGGACCGGGCGCGTGCGGTGCTGGAGCGGGTGCGCGAGAAGGATGCCGACCTGGGGCCGGAGCTCGAAGAGATCCGGCAGGTGGTGGCCGAGGGCGGCAGCGGCAAGAAGGCGCGCTGGAGCATGTTGCTGGAGCCGTGGATCAGGCCGGCGGCGATTGCGGCATTCGGCGTGGCGGCGTTTACGCAGTTGGGCGGACTGGAGACGATGATTTATTACACGCCGACGGTATTGTCAGGGGCGGGGTTTGGCAAGAGCGCGGCGCTGCTGGCGAGTCTGGGCGTGTCCATCGTGTTTGTGAGCATGACGGCGATCGGGCGGCAGATTGTGGACCGGGTGGGACGGCGGAGGCTGACGCTGGTGATGGTTCCGGGGACGGTGGTGAGCTTGATTGTGCTGGGAATGATGTTTCAGATGGGGATGGCGAAGACGCAGACGGGATCAATGTGGTTGGTGGTTTGCCTGCTGATTTACATGGTGTTCAACGCCGGGGGCGTGCAGGTGATCGGGTGGCTGATGGGTTCGGAGATGTTCCCGCTGGCGATTCGCGGCAAGGCCAGCAGCGTGCATGCGGCGACGCTGTGGGGATCGAACTTGATTATTACTTCGACGGCGCTGAGCACCGTGGCGCTGCTGGGTACGGGTGGGGCGATGTGGGTTTATGCGGGACTGAACTTTCTCTGCTTCCTGTTTGTGTGGAAGTTTGTGCCGGAGACGACAGGGCACAGTTTGGAAGACATTGAGAATCACCTGCGCGCGGGCAAGTTCATGGAGCTGAAGATGAAGCGGGCGGTCACTCAATCGGAATGAACTTGCGGTCTTTGATGAGGATGCGCTTGCTGCACGCGTGGCAGTAGAACTGGGGCACGCGGATGAGGCTGTGGATGCGGGTTCCGCACCACGGGCAGTCGCCGTGGAGGGCGCCGATGCCGATCATGGGGCCGAGTAGCGGGGCAAAGATGGCGGCGATGATCATGGGCACACCGAGGATGGCGCCGAGGCCGGTGAGGCAGAGCATGGCGCCGACGATAGCCAGGATGGGAACCACGAGCATGCCGAAGAGCAGGCCGGTGAAGGCGCCTTTGGCGGGAGCTTTCTGGGTGGCGGCGGGCAGAGCTTCCGGCGGAGCCTCGGGTGTTGGTTCGAGGGGGATGACGGTCCCGCAGTGGGGACAGAACTTCCAGGGGTCGGCAACCGCGGCGTGGCATTTTGAACAGAGTGCGCTCATTTTTTTGCATGCCTCCTTTAGAGGTTAGCCAGCAGAGGTCAGCCAGCGTAGCGCCCTGGAAACAGGTCAAGCAAGGGTCTGGATCACAGTTCAATGAGGAAGAAGCGCGAACCCGGTGAGGAGGCTCAGGCTGCGCTGGTGCTGATTGCGGCGGGGGGTTTCTCTGCGTGGCTGGGCGCCACAGAGGATGCGCTGCGGTCGGGCGACGGCGGGGCGGATGTGCCGTGCGGGACCTGCCGGGGGTGTTGCCGGGCGTCGATGTTCATCCATATCAAGCCGGAGGAGACGCGGACTTTGAAGCGGATTCCGCGGGGGCTGAAGTTTCCCGCGCCGGGGCTACCGAAGGGGCATGTGCTGCTGGGGTACAACGAGCGGGGCGAGTGCCCGATGCTGGTGGGCAACGAGTGTTCGATTTATGAGGACCGGCCGCAGACCTGCCGGGATTACGATTGCCGGATCTTTGCGGCGACGGGAATTGCGGTGGACGAGAAGATCCAGGCGGAAGTAGCGCGGCGGGTGCGGGAGTGGGTGTTCACGTATGTGGATCAGGAGAGCCACGAGAAGCACGCGCTGGTGAAAGAGGCGGCGGCATTTCTGACGCAGAACCGGAATTTGTTTCCGCAGGGGAGTTTGCCGGGTTATCCGGTGCAACTGGCGGCGCTGGCGGTTCGTGTTTACGGGGTTCTGGCGGAGCTGCGGGGCGAGACGGGTGCGGGCAGGACGGATGCGGAGATTGCCCAGGCGATTCTGCAGGTTTTGAAGCGGGATCGATCGCTTCTTCCGAAGTGAATCCCCTTGCTGGACCTCGGAGCGACCCGCTATTCAGGCGCCTGCAATCCCGATGGTCAACAGAGATGGGTGCGCCCGCCTGAAATCAAGAGCTCTCAATCTTCTCCGATCACGCCGTACGCCTTTACGTTAGCGTTAAACTGCTTTGAGATCAATTAAGCGAGGAGATTCGTCTTGAAACTCAAGCACGTAAATCCGTGGCTATGCGCCATGCTGCTTGCGCTCGGTGTGTTTTCGGCCGGCGCCCTGTCGCAGACAACGGCAACCGCGGGCAGCGCGGTCCAGCCCGGCACCGGGGTGGCCGGCATTTTCTTGGACGTCTCGCAGTTCAACCACGACGCGCTTTCCCAGGGCGATACGTGGGATTACGCCTGGGCCGACGACGATGCGATTTACTCCTTCAACTGCGATGGCCGGGGCTATGGCCAGCAGGAGCGCAACATCAGCTTCAACAAGCTCACGGGAGACCGCTGGAACAAGCTGGTGGGCAGCAGCGTGAACTCGCTGGACTATGGCAAGGCAGGGGATGCGGCTCCGAACGGCTCAAACTGGAAGAGCACCGGGGCCGACTCGATCGACGGGGTTTTGTACGCGTTTGTGGCCAACAACTGGTACGGCAATCAAGGCGCTTTCGGGGGCGAAGAGGTCGACTCGAACATTCGCCAGAGCGCGCTGAACTTGAGCCTGATCAAGTCCACCGACAAGGGCCGCACCTGGACCCGCGACGCCCAGGCAAATTACCTCCATCCCATGTGGACAAGCAAAAAGTTCAGCACGGCTTTTTTCTTCAAGTACGGGCAGGATGGCGGGCGCACCACCCAGGACGATCAGGACAAGTATGTGTATGCGGTTTCAAATGACGGCTATTGGAACTGCGGATCGCATTTTTATCTGGGCCGCGTGCTGCGATCGGCAATTGGGAATCTGAACGCCGGGGATTGGCAGTATTTCTCGCACGGGGCCTGGTCCAAAGAAGTTGAAGACGCGACGCCGCTGCCCGGCTTTTCCAACGGCCACATGAAGGACACGATGGGGAGTCCTTTGTGGATTGCCCCGCTGCGCAAGTATGTGACCGTCACCTGGTTTGACCCCGGGACCAACGAGAAATGGCATTTCCCTGAGAATGTCACCTTTGCCTTCTACCAGGCCGACCATCCCTGGGGACCCTGGTCGTGGATCGGCGAGAAGTCGGCGGGAGATTTTATTGCCGATGTGAAGAGCCGGATTCACCGCTGGTATGGGCCCTCGCTCAGTCCCAAATTCATCACCGAAAATGCCGACGGAAGCGTCACGGCAATCCTCACTTTTTCAGGCCAGACCTGGGAGGACAAGCCGGATTCCCTTTACAAGAACAACTCGCTTCCGGTGACCTTCTACACCCGTGCCCAGCCCAGGGAAGCGCGCAACTTCAACGATACGGATGCAAAGTATGCAGGCCGCTGGAGCTACCTGCGCGGCAGGGGCCTTGGAGATTACCGGGACGACGTTCACCAGACCACTGCGCCTGGGGCTTCGGCCGAGTTCAACTTTACCGGGCGGGGCATTGAAGCGCTCTCTGAGAAAGCCAGCACGCTGGGGCAGGTCGAGGTCTTTCTCGACAACGTTTCGCAGGGCGTGGTTTCTCTTCATCAGGACCCCATGCCGCTCCTTTACCAGGTCGAGTTCTACAGGAATATGAACCTGGCCGCGGGAAGCCATTCGCTGCGCATCGTCAACCGCTCGCCGGATGGCACGCCGGTGGTGCTCGACGGATTCAGAGTCTACGGCGGAGACGACTTCAATCCCCAGGCAACCTATGCGGTTTTGAACCGGGTCACTGGGAACGCGCTCACCATTCGGGATGGCGCGGCAACCACGCGGCAAAGTTCCGGCAACGCCGCGGGTTCCGGCTGGCAGCTTCAGGCAGCGGGCGAGGGCTGGTATCGCATCGTTGCGCGTGACAGCGGCCGCATGCTCGGGACCGGCGGCGCCGACGGCAGGCCCGTTCTGCTGGACGCCACGGCCAAGGCCGATGCGCCGGCTTCGTTGTGGAAGATCTCTCCGGTGGGAAACGGCACCTTTTCCATCACCAATCGTGAAAACGGACTGGTGATGGGCGAAAGAATCGCGGCTCCCCCCCAGACCACGGTCTTCCAGCTTGTCTACCAGGGCAGGGATGTTCAGAAGTGGGAGATTGTGGCGGAGAGATAGAACGGTTCGCGCCGGCTTGCCGGTTGGGATCCCAGGAATCCCAACCGGGTCGCACAGAACGCGAGAAGGATGGCACGGGGCATCTGCGGGGCGCCGGGCTTTCCACATGCGAGGCCGGGCCTTATCCTCAAGGCAGACGACCCCATGTCCGACTTCGCACAAAGCGTGAAGCAGCAGGCCGACAGCGTAGACCCCGCATCAACTACTACCCAATAAAGCCTTGATGTCTCTGCTGCCTTGCAGGACACGCAGAATCAATACGTGGTCGTCTTCGATTCGCTAGAGGACGATGTAATCCCGGACCGAAAGGCTCCGCAACCCTGGGCGCAGTTTCTCGTCGCGGCGACGGCCTAGGTATGGATTCCTGGAGAGCAGATAAAAGCGACCGGTGAGGGAATCGATGAAGCGGTCGGCTATTTCAAAACTGCCACTTTCTCTTGCGATATAGCACCAGATGTCGTCCAGGTCGGCATCGGCTTCCGGTGCTACGCGATGGGCCATCAGCTGCTCGCTGCCTGCTCGGCCGCGAGCCGCGCCCGGCCGCGAACTTTCACTGAATCGGCAAGCTCGCGCATGGACTCCTGTGTAATGACGCGGCCTTGACCGTGGCGGAGAGATTCATCTGCCCTGTCGACCGTCGCCAAAATCTCGGCGCGTGTTCGCTCACGCTCCTCCCACATGAGGAGCGCTTCGGCCACCGCGTCTTCCTCGCGATGCAGTCTGCCGGTCTCTAAAGCCAGACGGACAAATGCGAGTTGATCCGCCGAAAATCGGACATCCATGCCTTCAAGCGTAGGAGCGAAGCGTAGAGGTGTCAATAGACACCCCGGCCCGGGTCCGCCGTCCAGCCGTGTTGCGATACGCTGCTGACGCCCCGGGCTTATCCTCAAGTAAGGAACCCCCATGTCCGATTTCGCACAAACCGTGAAGCAGCAGGCCGACATCGTAAAGGTGATCGAGGGGTATATCCGGCTGCGCAAGGCGGGGGCGCAGAACTACTCGGGATTGTGCCCGTTTCACAAGGAGAAGTCGCCGTCGTTCTCGGTGCACGCGGTCAGGCAGTTTTATCACTGCTTCGGGTGCGGGGCCTCAGGGGATGTGTTCAGCTTTGTGGGCAAGCTGGAGAACGTTGGCTTTCCCGAAGCGGTGAGGATTGTAGCGGGGAAGTGCGGGATTCCCCTGCCGAAGCGGGAGTTTTCCTCGCCGGAGGAGGCTGCGGGAGCAAGGCTGCGGGCGAAGCTCTTGGAGCTGCATGAGACGGCGACCCTCTGGTTTGAAGAGCAGTTGCGCGGCCCTGAGGGGGCTGTGGCGCGCGAGTACCTTGCCGGGCGCGGGCTGACGGCGGAGGGGATCGCCAAATTCAGAATCGGCTTCGCGCCGGACAGCTTCAATGCGCTGCGGGACCGGCTAAGCGGGATGGCGGACAACGAGGCGCTGCGGGCTTCGGGGCTTTTCAGCTCAAAGGAACAAGGAGATGGGACGCAGGGGCATATCTTCGACCGGTTCCGCAAGCGGGTAATGTTTCCCATTGCGAATGAGAGTGGGCGGGTGATTGCGTTTACGGCGCGGACGCTCGAAACGGGCGATAAGGCGGGGCCGAAGTACATCAACTCGCCGGAGACGCTGCTCTACCAAAAAGGCCAGGTGCTGTTCAATCTGGACAAGGCGAAGACGGCGATTCGTCAGGCGGAGTTTGCGCTGCTGGTCGAGGGGCAGATGGACTGCATCTCGGTTTTTCTGCGCGGGATTCAGAACGTGATTGCGACCAGCGGGACGGCGTTTACCGAGCAGCAGGTCGCAATCTTGAAGCGGCACACGTCGAACGTAGTGGTCAACTTCGATCCGGACGCGGCGGGGTCGAATGCGGCGGAGAAGTCGATTGCGCTGCTGACCGAAGAAGGATTCAACCTGAAGCTGGTGACGCTTGAGGATGGGCTGGACCCGGACCGGTATATTCGCGAGCGGGGCGTCGAAGCGTATACGGCGGCGGTGCGCGGGGCGCGGCGGCAGGCCGACTACCTGATTGAGCGGGCGCGGCAGATGTTTCCGGGGGCGAGCGCGGAGCAGAAGGTGAAGGCGATGAACTACCTGCTGCCCCATATCCGGCGGATGCCGGAGAAGGTGGCGCGGGACCAGTTTGTGCACGATGCGGCGCAGAAGCTGGCGATTGACTCGGCGATCATGCGCGAGGAGCTGCGCCAAGCGGCGCTGAAAAGGCGGGATCGGATCGAGGTGCGGGCGACGGCACTGAACGAGGTGGAGCGGGTTCTGCTGCGGGCGCTGGCGGTGACGGACCCAGACAATGAGGCGTCGCGGCGGCTGGCGGCGCAGGCGCTCGAGGAGCAGCCGGCGTGGTTTGAGCACCTGGGCGTGTATAAGGCGTTGCAGGCGCTGGCCGGGCGGCAGGCGCGCGACCCCATGGACGTGGTGGAAGATCCGGCGCAGCGGGCGCTGCTGGCCGAGGCGCTGCTGGGCGAGACGCGCCCGCCGGAAGTGAACGAGGTGCAGAGCGCCATTCAGGAGATTCAGGAGCGGGCGATCGAGAACCGGCAGCGGGATTTGCGGGCGCTGATTGCCGAGGCGGAGCGGCGCGGGGATTTTGCCGAGCTGGCGGTGCTGACGCAGCAGAAGCTGGATTTGGACCGGGCGCTGCGGCAGTTGCACAACCAGAGGCCGCCGGAGGGGTAGTCCGGGGACGCAACGCTCAGGGCATTCGATTGTGAGGAATGAACAGACGGACCGGCGTGAGCCGGTCCGTCTGTTTTGTTGGGGATGAACGGCTGCCGAGGGAACGGTTCGGCTATGGAGTCACAGATGACGTCTTGTTGCCGACGAGGGCCAGGCTACCCGCCCCGGCAGAGGTGACGACACTGAGCGTTGTGGAACGGGTTCCGGGAGCGGTGGGGGTGAATGTGACGTTGAGAGCGCAGCTTTTGCCTGCCGCGAGCGTGGGCGGGCAGGTGTGGGTGAGAGCAAAGTCCCTGGTGTCGCTTCCCAGGAAGGAGTAGTCGCTGATGGAGAGCGGCGAGACCCCTTGATTGGAAACGTTTGTGGTCTGGGGCGCACTGGCTTTGCCAACTGCGGTGGCGGGGAAGGTAAGCGTGGCCGGGGACAAGAGGGCACGGTTGAGTTCGGTGGGCATGCCGCTGAGCAGGACGGTGTTCTGTCCGCTGACGCTGTTGTCGGTGATGACCAGCGAGGCAGATGTGTCGTTGGTCGAATGGGGAGTGTAGATCACGCCAATGAGGCAGCTCCGCCCGGGTTGGAGGGTTGTGACGGGGGCGACAAAGCCGCAGGTGGTGGTTCTGGGGTCAACCACAAACGGGCCGCTGGTGGCGCCGTAGGCAATGCCATCCAGGACGATGCTGACGCTGGTGAGCGTGAGAGGCGCGTTGCCGGTGTTGGAGACGGTCACGGTTTGAGCGTTGGAAGCAGTGGAAACTTGCGTGGCGGGGAAGGTCAAAGCGCCCATGGGCCCGATCTGCCGGACGACAGCATGGTTGAGCGAGGAAGCGGGCACCAGATCGGTGGTGTAGACAATTCCCATTGAATCGACCGCGAGACCGATCGGGGTGTTGATGGGCGCGCTGGTGGCGGGGCCGTTGTCGCCGGAGTAGCCGGTAGCGCCGTTGCCGCCAATGGTGTGAATGATGCCCGTGCCAGCGTCCACGCGGCGGATGCGATTGTTGCCGGTATCGGCGAAGTAGATATCGCCGGCGGCATCGACGGCAATGCCGCCCGTGGAAGAGCTGATCTCAGCTCCGGCGGCGGGACCGCCATCGCCACTGAAGCCGCAGTTGCGGGTTCCGGCAAGAACCCAACTGCGCCCGCCCGCCCCGCCTTGAAGATACGTTGAATTCTCGCCGAGGATGTAGCACTGGGCGGGCAGTAAGTTGGTGGCGGCACGGGAAAACGAGTAGTAGAGGTTGTCTTTGGAATCCACCGCCAGCGCGGGATTGCTGGAGACGCCGGCCGGGTTGAAATAATAGGCGTTGCTCAACCCAGGGGTGACGCCCCAGACGTTGTCTTGAAACATGTAGGCCGCCGAAGAGGTCATGGTATTGAGGAAGAGAGTGCCGGCCGGATCGACGGCCAGGCCTTGCGGTGACTGAATGCTCACCGATGTGGGATCGCAGGGGATCTTGAGGTTGCAAGTGCGCGTTGATCCCGCTCCGCCGCCAACGGCGGGCATGATGAGGTTGTCAATGGCCAACTCCCGCACAACGGAGTTCAACGAGTCGGCGATGTAGACGGTGTCAAAAAAATCGATGGCGACGGCCATGGGGGAACGCAAGAAGACGCTGGTGGCCGGGCCAATGTATGTGGCAGCAACGTTTTTGCCGCCCCCGGCAAGAACGGACAGAACCCCGCTGGAATCGCGGTAGCGGATGAGATTGTTGCCGGTATCGGCAATATAGAGGTTGTTGCCGCCATCGATGGCGAGGGCGTTGGGGTTGAGCAGCAAGCCGGTTTTGCCAGGATAGGTGCCGGAGAGAGTGCTGATCAGGGCGGGGATGAAGCTGACCACGGGGCCGAAGCCGGATCCACCCAGGGAAAAAGTGAAGGGCACAGCGGAAGCGGTGTGAGTCACGGTCAGCCTGCCGGTGCGATGGCCGGGGCCCTGGGGGGTAAAGACCACCCAGACAGAGCAGCGATCGCCCGCGGCGTAGAAGTGGCCTTCAGTACAGGTGGCGCCGGAGATGTGAAAGTCGTTGCTGGCCGAGAGCGCGGTGAGCTTTGTGGCGCGGTTGAAGGTGAGCGTGAAGAGTTCAGGATCGGAGGACTCGCCCAGATTGACGCTTTGGAACTCGCGGTAGTTCCGCGCGATGGACGCGTTGACGGTGGAGGGGAGAGCAGATTCGGCTGGGGATTTGTCGAGAAGCGTGACGGCCTGGGGTGAGGACTGCGCCGCCAGGAACCGGGCTGCGGCGAATGCAAGGGCGAGGGCAACTGCGCCGGCCCACGAGGCGGTGAGATGGATGTCTCGCACGAAGATTCCTCCTGTTGGATTGCATTTCCTGTCTTGCCTGGTGCTGAAGGGAAGCCGCGCCGGACGGCTTTTCCGGCTTGCTGCTTTATGGGGAAACCAGCCAGTTTTGGCTTGAAGATCTAAGAAATCAATGAATGCGGTTGAAGCTAGCAGAAAAAAGCTGGAAAAGGCAATGGAAAAGGCGAGTGCGAAGGCGGACGATTGCGGACGCGGATCTGGCTGCAAGAAACGACGGACGGACCGGTTGGGGCCGATTCGACCTCTGCTGACTTAAGGATTGTTCTGGTTGGCAGGGTTGGGGCTAAGGGGTTGGTCCGCCGCTGTGGCGCCGGTATCGATGGAGACCAGGCGTGGGTGGGAGAGCACATCTCGAATCCGACTGTAAAGTTCTCCGATTTCAGAAGATAACGCTGTAAAAGCAACCCGTCTTCTTTCCCGCTCATTGTCAACGTGTTGGCGCTTGTGGGCAGGTTCCAGGCAGGCGATTGAACTGCCTGGCGAGAGGGGTTGGGGCCAAGCTCATTGGGGACGGGGCGCGTGGCGAGGATTGCTGCGAGATGTTCTCTGGAAAAGCCAGAAGAGTTGGCTGGGTCGCGGCGATTCCTGCATCGAAGCGGGCGCTGAAGCGTCTAAAAGATAGCTGGCAAGGGCCAGGTGGGGCGGAAAACCTGCCCGAGCCGGCTGGGAAGCAAGCTTTGAGAGTGCTGAAGGGCCCGGAATTTGGGTTAGGGAAACCGGGTAACCTTGTGGTAATCTGTTGATCTCTGTGAGGATGCGCGCCACTTTGCCCCATCCATGAGCTGCGGCTCGCGGGCGACCCAGGCCAAAACCTGAAGCGCAAGTCATCCTGATCCGAGCGATACCCTGAGACCGCTACTTTTTTGCGGGTAACCGCAGGTCTGCGTCCGCGTGCGCCGGGAGTTCCGATTTATTTGTTTTTGGAATTCTTTTTTTGCCGTGTTCCGGACCAGACTCCGCACCGATGCGCAAACCGGTGCCTAATCTGACTTGCGCTGGAGAGGTTGAGTATTTTGGCGATTGACGAAAAGTTCGAGCATGACATTGACAGCCTGATTGAAGTGGGCAAAGAGAAGGGCTATCTAACCTACGGCGATGTGAACGACATTTTGCCGGAGGAGATTGGCTCTGCCGACGATCTGGACGACCTGATCACGACCATCGGGACGCAGGGGATTGACCTGCTGGATGCACCGAAATTTCCCGGCGACAAGGATTTCGAGGCGGAAGAGGGCGAAGACGTTGAGCTAGACCTGACGCCCGGGACGCTGGAGAAGACCAATGACCCGGTGCGCATGTATCTGCGCGAGATGGGCACGGTGCCGCTGCTGACGCGCGAGGGCGAGGTTGAGATTGCCAAGCGCATTGAGCGCGGGCAACTGCGCGTGCTGAAGGCGATTTCGCGCTCGCCGATTGTGATTCGCGAGATTGTGGCGCTGGGCGAAGACCTGAAGCGCGGCGTGCGCAACGTGAAAGAAGTGGTGATCTTCGACGAAGAAGAGCTCACCGAAGAAGTGGTGCAGACGCGGGTGAAGGCCACGGTGGCGCGGATTGACGCGCTGGTGAAGCACCAGAAGAACGTGGCCAGGCTGGAAGAGAAGCAGGTTGCGCCGGCGGCGGCCAAGGCCAAGGTTTCAGCGGCGCGCAAGGTTCGCTGGCTGATTGCGCGGGAGAAGGTGCTGATTTCTCGGATTGTGCGGGAGCTGAAGTACACGGCTCTGGAGCGCAAGCGGCTGCTGGACAAAGTGAACAAGACCGTGGACACGATGCGGACGCTGGAGCGGCAGATCCGCTCGCTGGACCAGAAGCACGAGGCCAGCAAGAGCGAGGAGCTGAAGAAGGAGTACCGGCGGCAGCAGAAGAACTGCAAGGCCGATCTCGAAAAAATCGAAGGCGACGCGGGCGTTTCGATCATCGAGCTGAAGCGCACGCAGCGGGAGATGATCCAGGGCGACATGGACGCCGAGCAGGCGAAGCGGGAGCTGATTGAAGCCAACCTCAGGCTCGTTGTGTCGATCGCCAAGAAGTACACCAATCGCGGATTGCAGTTCCTTGACCTGATTCAGGAAGGCAACATCGGCCTGATGAAGGCGGTGGACAAGTTCGAATACCGGCGCGGGTACAAGTTCTCGACCTATGCGACGTGGTGGATCCGGCAGGCGATTACGCGCGCCATTGCGGACCAGGCAAGAACGATCCGCATCCCGGTGCACATGATCGAGACCATCAACAAACTGATCCGGACGAGCCGGCAACTGGTGCAGGAGCTGGGGCGCGAGCCGAGCAGCGAAGAGATTGCGCGGAGGATGGATATTCCGGTGGCCAAGGTGCGCAAGGTGCTGAAGATTGCGCAGGAGCCCATCTCGCTGGAGACACCGATCGGCGAAGAAGAAGACTCGCACCTTGGGGACTTCATCGAGGATCGCCAGGCGGTCTCGCCTTCCGAGGCGGTCATCAGCGTGAACCTGAAGGAGTACACGTCGCAGGTGCTGCGCACTTTGACGCCGCGCGAGGAGCGGGTGATCAAAATGCGGTTTGGTCTTGAGGACGGCAGCGAGCACACGCTGGAAGAGGTGGGGCAGAGCTTCCAGGTGACGCGCGAGCGCATCCGCCAGATTGAAGCCAAGGCGCTGCGGAAGCTGCGGCATCCGAGCAGAAGCCGGAAGCTGAAGGCGTTTGTCGAAGGCGTCAAGGAGATGTAATTCGGCAGCATGGGAAGTGAGAAGAGCCGCAGCCTTGGAAGGGGCTGCGGCCCTTTTTGTCCAGTTCGAGGAACCCCTCGGAAGTGCATTCCTGATTGGGGAGGTCGCGGCCCCCCGTTCTTAATTGGGCGCGAACATTCGCTTTTTATTTCCCTTAGCGCCGAAACTCACCTAAGATTCTGATTCAGGTACTCCCGGGGTACGTTGCCGGTTATGTACCCACTTTTTCACCGCGTAGTGCGCGATAATTTGAGGGGGCCGTCGGCCGATCCTCTTCAATGCACCCATATGCCCGTGAGCCAAACGAGGACAAGGTTCTGATGGAGCACACCTTCTATGAGTTTTTCGCTGGTGGCGGGATGGCGCGCGCTGGGCTTGGCTCGGGCTGGAAGTGCCTATTTGCCAATGATTTTGACCCCAAAAAAGGCCGCATATATCGGTTTAATTGGGGCGGTGCTGAGCTAAAGACCGCTGATATCTGGTCACTCACGACCAAGGATATTCCCGGTGCAGCTGAGTTGGCATGGGGCTCGTTTCCATGCCAGGATCTCTCCCTTGCCGGGGGGGGGGCCGGCTTGAAGGGTGGTCGCTCCGGCACATTCCGGCCATTCTGGAATCTGATGCGCGGCCTCGTCGAAGAGGGCAGGTCTCCCCGCTTAGTCGTGCTGGAAAACGTCTGTGGAACCCTGACATCACATAATGGAAAGGACTTCGCGATAATCTGCAGTGCCTTTGAGGAAGAAGGATATAGCGTAGGCGCGGTTGTCGTTGACGCCGAACTGTTTTTGCCTCAATCGCGGCCACGCCTTTTTATCATTGGCGTTCGCTCTGACGAGTATTTACCCGATGGTCTCACGGGGAGCGAACCGGCATCTCCCTGGCATACGAGAGCGCTTGTCACGGCCTACAGAACTCTTCCAGCGAGAACTAAGCGGAGTTGGTTGTGGTGGAGGCTGCCGTTGCCACCTGAAAGGAAAGCAAATTTCGCGGACCTCGTCGAAGAGTTCCCGGGCAAGGCTGGTTGGTTTACCGCAGAAAAGACCCAGCATCTGCTCGACATGATGAGTCCAGTGAATTGGCAGAAAGTTGCGGAAGCGCAGCGGCAAGGGCGCAGAATCGTCGGGGCCGTCTACAAGCGAACTCGTCCAAACGAACTCGGACAGAAGGTACAGCGAGCGGAAGCACGGTTTGATGAGATATCTGGATGCTTGCGAACCCCTGCCGGCGGTTCAAGCCGTCAGGTGGTAGTTGTGGTCGACGGGAAGTCGGTGAAAGCGCGTCTGATATCGAGTCGCGAGACGGCGCGGCTGATGGGTCTACCCGACGAATACGTACTGCCCGCGAATTACAACGAGGCGTACCACCTCACTGGCGATGGCGTTGTTGTGCCGGTTGTGAGGCATCTTGCGGCCAACATCTTCGAACCCATTCTGAAGATGTCTCGGAGTCGGAAGACGGTGGCTGCATGAGCATCATCCCTTGCGAACAAAACGCAGAACTTAGATTGCTCATCCAGGATTATGCTGAGGTCCTCAAAACAGAAGCTCATAAACTGGGTTCACACGGGCTAAGTGAGGAGGAGTTCTACAACAGCGGCCTTTTTCGTGGAGCAATCGAACGGGTACGCGGCCAATTCGCTGCGACGATGCACCTCAAGCGGGAATTTGCGCGGCAAGTCCTAAATCACATGAAGCACCAGGGATTCATCCGAGGCTGGGAGTCGTCTGGTGAATCCAACCGGCATGACTATGTTGTGAGGTTGAACTCTGGCCGCGTAGGCGCTATCGAGCTAAAGGGCTGCCTAGATGGGAACAATACAAACATTTTCGAGCGCCCCACCAACGCACAGGAGTTTGTTATCTGGAGCCTTTGCACGAATCCTGGGGCCGACCCGAGGCTGAATGCATGGTCCGGGATTCATACGCGATTGAGCGCCGAGATTATTTCGCGGCAGCAACTGGTCGACGGGGTCATCATTTGGGACATGGCTTGCGCAACGATTGGGCGGCCCTGCCCGAAGGCCGCTGCTGCCCCGGAAAGATGCACAACTATCGCCAGTTATGTCTTGCCCCCACCTTGCATCTACGTTTTGCCCGCGACGATTGCGAGTCCAAGAAACAACCCCCGCCCAGTAGCCCAATCGCTCGATGAAGTTCATCTGTTGAAAGCATTTCACGAGTGCTTTCGCGGCGCGGATCAAGAAGTGAATTACGTGGATTTTGAGATCGAGCACAATGAGGCGGATACCGAGAGACGAACGCGCGTTCGTCGCGGGGGCGTGGTGGCGCGGGAGTCGGAGTTTACCCCAATCCAGAGGTCATAATGGAACCCTCTGAGACCCGGCGGCGTGTGATGCGAGCGGTGAAGAGTCAGGACACCGGCCCCGAGATGTTTGTGCGTCGCTTATTACATGCCCAGGGTTACCGCTATCGACTCCATAGAAAGAACCTGCCGGGCTGTCCCGACCTCGTATTCTGTGGCCGAAGGAAAGTGATCTTCATTCACGGGTGTTTCTGGCACGGTCATAATTGTGCGCGGGGCAAGCGAGTTCCGGTCAACAATCGTGAGTATTGGGTGAACAAGATCGAGAGAAACAGAGGTCGGGATCGAGAGGTTGCCCGTCGCTTGCGGGAATTGGGATGGGGCCGTAGGGTCGTCTGGGAATGCAGCCTGAAGCATCCAGACCGGGTATGGTTTGCGTTGGATAAATTTCTGCAGGATTAGATCGCCCTAAGACTGGCAAGCGTATAGCCTAATCCAACGACGCCCTTTCTGACCGCTCGGATATAATCGCTGTTTGACTGAGCAGAGGCTGGCACCGAGCCGTCTGGGCCGCGTGCTGGCCCCTGGCTTGAAAGGTGAACTCGTCCATGAGAAACATGACTCGCCGTGAATTTGGAAAGACCCTTGCTGCTGCCGCTGTTGCCGGGGCGGCGTTGCCGAAATTTGCGTTTGGCGCTCCGCTCGCCGAGGCGCGGGCTTTTCCGAAGGGGTTCTTGTGGGGCTGCTCGACGGCGGCTTACCAGGTGGAAGGCGGGGCGCGGGACGATGGGCGGGGGCCGTCGAACTGGGATGTCTTCTCGCATACGCCGGGGAAGACGTACCAAGGCGATACGGGCGATGTGGCGGACGACAGCTACCACCGGTACAAGGAGGATGTGCAACTGCTGCGGGGCCTGGGCGTGCAGACGTATCGCATGTCGATCTCGTGGTCGCGGGTGTTTCCGAACGGGACCGGGCAGATGAACCCCAAGGGGATGGACTACTACAACCGGGTGGTGGATGAGCTGCTGGCGAATCATATTACTCCATACATCACGCTGTTCCACTGGGATCTGCCGGCCGCGCTGCCGGGCGGGTGGCAGAATCGCAATACGGCGCTGGCCTTTGCGGAGTATGCGGGGTTTGTGACGCGCAAGCTGGGCGACCGGGTGAACCACTTTATGACCACCAACGAGTTCACCTGCTTTACCGACCTGGGCTATCGCGTGGGGCAGTTTGCGCCGGGGCTGCAACTGCCGGCCAAGGAAGCCAACCAGGTGCGGCACCACGGGATTCTGGCGCATGGGCTGGCAGTGCAGGCGATTCGCGCCAATTCGCCGCGGGGGACGCAGGTGGGCCTGGCGGAAAACGCCAACGTGTATGTGCCGGTGATCGAGACGCCGGAGCACATTGATGCCGCGCGGCGCGCGACGCGGATGGGCAATGCGCCTTTTTTGACGGCGCTGATGGAAGGCGCGTACATGAACGAGTACCTTGAGCAGGAGGGGGCGAATGCGCCGCACTTCGCGCCCGGGGACTTTAACGCGATCGGGAGCCCGCTGGACTTTGTGGGGCTGAATATCTATACGCCGACCTATGTGCGGGCCGACGCGAATTCGCCGATGGGCTATGCGCTGGAGCCGGCGCCGACGTCGTATCCGCACATGGCTTCGCCGTGGCTGACGATCGGGCCGGAGTGCATCTACTGGGGCGTGCGCAATGTGTGCGATGTGTGGAAGGTGCCGGCGGTTTACATCACCGAGAATGGGACCTCGTCGGACGACGTGCTCACGCCGGCGGGCCGCGTTGAAGATACCGACCGCGTGATGTACCTGCGCAACCACCTGACAAATCTGCATCGCGCCGTGGCCGAGGGTTATCCGCTGAAGGGATACTTCCTGTGGAGTTTGCTGGATAACTTCGAGTGGGCGGATGGCTATAGCAAGCGCTTCGGGCTGCACTATGTGGACTTCAAAACCCAGAAGCGAACGCCCAAGCTGAGCGCGGAGTGGTATCGCACGGTAGTTGCGCGGAACATGGTGGAGTAGGCTTCGCGCAGATTCCGCATTGATGGAAAAGCCAAAGAGCCGCAGCCTTCGGGTTGCGGCTTTTTGCTGTCTTGCGCATGCGCGGCGGGTTGCGCAATCCCCATTGCTGATCGAAACTGGGTGAGCTATGCGCATTGCGAGAACTGTTGTTATTGCCTTCTGTGTCAGCTTACCGGCCTGTTTGCCTGCCGGCGCGACGCACCTGGTTTCAGGGAATGGATTTGGATTCGCGGTGGTGTCGCCGGAGACGGGGACGGTGACGAAGTTCTATGCGCACCCCTACTGCTTTGTGCGGCCCGACTCGAAGGAGCCGCTTGGCGAAGGAGTGGAGACGGCGAACTTCATCAAGGAGTTGGGCTGGAGGAGCGGGGCTGGGCCCAACGCGAAGCCAATTGACGCGACGGCGGACGGCGCGCAGGCAGAGTACGAAGAAGATTCGCACGTGATCCGCGCAAAAAGCGAGAACGGCGAGGGTGTTTTCTTTATGCCCTTCGGCTTGCGGCGCGATGCGCTGGTGATTGACTGGGAGCCGAGCCCGGCCGGGGCAAGCGGCGGTTGGAAGGTGGAGTGGAGTCACCCGGTGAAGTCGCAGAGGGGGTTGCGGTTTGGCGGCGTCGAGTTGCTGCAACTGAAGTTTGAAGGGATCGAGGAGTCGCTGCTGCTGATTCCGCTGGACGGGAAGCGGGTTGAGCGGGCGCAGGGGCAGCCGGTTCTTGCGGGTGGGCGAGCTTGGGTACTGGTGTCTCTGGAAAGTGACGGCGAGCTGAAGCAGGCGGCGAGAGATTTGCTCCGGTGGAGGGCGGGACTGGGGGCGCTCGCACTGGAGAGGCGTGAGCTTGCGGAGCTGGAGCAGTGGCGGGTGAAGCCGGCCGTGCGCTTCATGGACGAGAAGGAACGGCATCTGTGGCGCGAGAGCGAAACGATGCTGCGCATGGCGCAGAGCCGCGAGCCCAACCGCGCCGGCCGGCACAGCAACGGGATGATTGTGGCGGGATTGCCGGACGGGCTGTGGTTTACGCCGTGGGTGCGGGACATGGCCTTTGCCACGGTGGCGCTGGCGCGGATGGGACACCGGGAAGAGGCGCGGGCGGCGCTGCTGGCCTGGTTCAATGCGCAGCCGACGGGCAAGATGAAGGCGGAGACGCAGAGTGCGGATTACCAGGTTTCCGTGGTGCGCTACTTTGGCGACGGCGCGGAAGAGCCCTTCTTCACCATGGAGGGCAATACCAATATCGAGTTTGACGATTGGGGTCTGGCGCTGTGGGCGCTGGGCGAGTATGAACGGCGTTACGAAGATGCGGTCTTGCTGCGGGTTCCGACTTTTCGCGGCGCGTTGTATGAGAGCGCCCGCGATTTTGTGGTGAAACCGCTCGAGAAGAATCTGGAGGCGTATGGCGGCGGCTTGATTGTGGCGGCTGACACGTCCATCTGGGAAGAGCATCAGAAAGACAAGAAGCATTTCGCGTTTTCGACGGCAATGGCAATTGTCGGACTGAAGGAGTTTGCCGATGTGGCACAGCGCGCAGGCGATGAGAAGGCGCGCAGCGAGGCGCAAGGCGAGGCGGCGCTGCTGCAGACAGGGTTTGATGCGGCCTTCGTTCGGGGAGGCGAACTGCACGGCACGCTGGAAGAAGGGGAGAAGAACGACATCGATGGCGCGCTGCCGGCGGTGATTGATTTTGGCGTGGTGACCAATCCGGAGCTGGTGCGCGACACCGTGGGGCGGATGGAGCTTTTGAAGGTGGCCTCCGGCGGCTACCGGCGCGTCCGCAGCAACTATACCGATCCGGCGATCTTTGAGTACTGGTATGAGCGCCAGGAGTTTCTGTTTGTCGATTTCAGTCTGGCTGAGGCGGATTGGCGGCTGGGACAGAATGCCGAGGCGGCGGCGATGCTGAAGCGCATTGTCGAGAAGGCCGCGGCGGACCAGAACATCATTCCGGAGATGTATGTTGCCCTGCCCTGCGAGCTTTTTCCGGGGAAGATCGGCGACCCCACGGGAGCCAAGCCGATTGTGGGCTACGGAGCAGGGACTTATATCTTGCACCTTCTGGAGCGGGAAGAGTGGCGGAACGGGCGTTGACCTTCTGCGGCCTCCTCAGAATCAGACGGCGGCTTCCACCTCGGCCCACTCCTGCGGCGTGAGATACAGGCTGGAGGCGGCGACGTTTTCTTCCAGGTGCGCGACCTTGGATGTGCCGGGAATGGGCAGCATGACCGGCGAGCGCTGGAGCAGCCAGGCCAGGGAGAGCTGGGCGACCGTTGCGCTGCGGCGGGCGGCGATCTGCGCCAGGGTCAGCGCGCCGGGCTGTTCGGCCTTGAGCAGCTTGCCGGCGGCGATGGGGTACCAGGGCAGAAAGCCGATGCCGTGCTGCTCGCAGTATTTGAGGGTTTCCTCGTGCCGGCGGTCGGCCAGACTGTATCGATTCTGGACAGTTGTGATCTTAACGATTTTTTGGGCCTGCTCGATTTCGGCGGGAGTCACTTCGCTGAGGCCGATGTGGCGGATCTTGCCCTGGTCCTGGAGCTCCTTGAGGGCGCCGAGGCTTTCCTCGAGCGGGGTGCGGGCGTCAATGCGGTGGAACTGGTAGAGATCGATGCGATCGAGTTTAAGGCGGCGCAGGCTCATGGCAACGCATTGCTTGAGATAGCCGGCGCGGCCGACATATTCGGTTTGCCCGGGGCCAGGGCGGGTGATGCCTCCCTTGGTGGCGATGACCACGCCGGGCGCATAGGGCGCCAGCGCTTCGCCGATCATCTGCTCGGCAATCTCGGGGCCATAGGCGTCGGCGGTGTCAATAAGGGTGACCCCCAGTTCGACTGCCCGCCACAGCACCCGCTTGGCCTCGGCAGGATCGTCGCACTCGCCCCAGGCGTAGTCGCCCACCAGGCGCATGGTGCCCAGACCCATGCGGTAAACGGGCAGATCCCCGCCGATCAGGAAGGTGCCGCTGGCGGCTGCGAAAGACGCTTGGTTGCTCATGGTGGATTGGATGCGGGGGGAGAGCTGGGGATGCGAGAGAATCGCAAGCATCAGGCGCGGTGAAAGGTTGCCCCAAAAGCAAATACATGGCCCTCGACGCGCCGCACCGGCTCCTGATGACAGAGTGTTTTTCAATTTTGTTTAAGACAACGCACAAGTGCGAATCTACCTCTCCGGTGAGCCACCGCAGGGCGATCGCATGAATCTGTTTTGTTGATCAAACTGGATCGTCTTCTCCACTTCATCGGGCCACGCTGCTTCGTCGTCCCGGGGGGACGAGTCGAAAATAGCCGAGGACAAGCGAAGCGCAGTCCTGGGAAAGCTGGATCAAGAGATGAAACTGCCCCGTAGGGGCAGTACGAAGCTGTCGCGTTGTGCGATTCTCTGTTCATGCGATTGCCCGGTGAGTCACTGGGACAGTGAATACGACGGCTGCACAAATGCTCTACACTGGCTCTGCGCCGTCCCATTCCTTCGGCGGCTACGGGTGATTTCTGTCGAGCATGGCCTCTGAATCCAGGTCTCCCAAATCACGCCGCGTCGCGAAGATCCAAATCTTCGCGCTCTCCGTGCTCACCCTCGCCGGCGTCGTCAATTACATGGATCGCGGCTCCCTCGCCATTGCCAACACCACCATCCGCGCCGATCTCGGCATCTCCGCCACCCGCATGGGCGTGCTGCTTTCAGTCTTCTCGCTCTCCTACGCGCTCTCCCAACTCCCCATGGGCATCTTGCTTGACCGCTTCGGCGAGCGCATTGTTCTGGGCGCGGGCATGTTCTTCTGGTCCGCCACGCAAACCCTCACCGGCTTCATCGGTGGGTTTGCTTCCTTCGCCGCCGCGCGCATCGGCCTGGGCGTGGGAGAGGCCCCCTACGTCGTCGGCTCCTTGAAAACCGTCAACGACTGGTTCGATGTCCGCGATCGCGCCACCCCCACCGGAACCTTCAACGCAGGCACCGCTTTTGGCCAGGCCATGGCCCCGCCGCTGCTCACCTTGGCCATGCTGGCCTTCGGCTGGCGCGGCATGTTCATGCTCATCGGCATCCCCGGCATGGTCCTCGCGGTCATCTGGTACGTCTTCTACCGCGACCGCCGCGACGTTCCACTCAACGATGCCGAGAAAGCCTATCTCGAACACTCCGGCCCGCGCAGCACCCAGGGCCGCATCTCGTTCAAGCAGTGGCTCGGCCTCTTTCGCCTGCGCTCCATGTGGGGCATGATGCTGGGCTTCGGCGGCATCAATTACACCGCCTGGCTTTATATGTCGTGGATGCCCAATTATCTTGAGTCCGCGCATCACGTCAGCATCGGCGCCACCGGAGCCATCGCCATCATTCCCTTCTTCTGCGGCGGCGTCGGCATGTTTACTGGCGGCGTCATCGGTGACTTTCTCGTGCGCCGCGGCGTGCCGCCCATCCAGGCGCACCGCCGGATCCTGGTGACAGGAATGACCTGCTCAGGCCTCTCCACTCTGCTGGTGCCTCACATTCCCGGCGCAACGGGCGCGGCCTGCGGCATCGGCATGGCCCTCTTTTTCGTCTATGTAGCCGGCGTCTCCGGATGGGGCCTGGTCCAGTCCATGGCGCCCCCTGCCATTGTTGCCTCGGTGGGAACCATCCAGAACTTCGGCAGCTTTGTCTGCGCCTCGTTTGCGCCCATCCTCACCGGCTGGCTGCTCGACCGCACCCATTCCTTCGATCTCACTCTGGCCATCTGCTGCCTGGTCACGATTCTCGGCGCGCTCTCTTACCTCTTCATCGTCAAGGATCCAATCACGATCAAGGAGTGAGAGATCCCGCTCGCCTTCGAGCCGAACATCGACCCGAAAACGTGCGTGCCCATGGCTACATCCGCACCGGGAATACAACGCAATACGCCGACATGATTCTGGAATCGGCCTTAGTACTACAGTTGTAGATCGGAAAATCCGGAGGGAGCAGGGGGTTTCAACCCCCTGAAAGAGGGCGAAATTCCGGGGCCTTTAGGCCCGGGTCTTTGACCCCCTCTCCCGAAAAGCAGCAAATACAACTGTAGTATTAGCAGAGCTGAGAATCGCGCTACGCCAACCGGGGCGGGCGAAACGGAGGTCCGTTCTGGTCTCCCACCGGCCTTGCCGCCTCACTGGGGATGAAACCGGTAGCCGCACCAACAATCCTCCCGTTAGGGAGGACCCGAGAATGGCCCAGAGTGAAGTCCGCCGCGGCGGACGGAACCCTGGGGCGGCGTCCAGCAGTCGTCGTCCCGTCCCGTAGATTCTCTGTTGGAAGTCAAGCATTTTCGGCGGGGAGGCATTGGATTTTCAAGGCATCGGGGTCTATCCCTCCGATGATTCTCGAGCACGGGCGAGCGCTTGCCGCCCGCCCGTTG
>Ga0302320_10006368_pt1 | contig 26224 bp, 16 predicted proteins | sample Bog_T0_3_FD_202130 | JGI IMG/M metagenome (GOLD analysis project Ga0302320, IMG submission 202130) | Peat permafrost microbial communities from Stordalen Mire near Abisko, Sweden - Bog_T0_3 | ecosystem: Environmental > Terrestrial > Soil > Wetlands > Peat | place: Sweden: Abisko, Stordalen Mire... | reverse complement strand
ATCCTTACCCGCAAATCGTCCGAATAGGCTCGTCCCATCCTCGTTATCGCGGTCACTTCGCCAGAGAAACATAGTATCTACCCAACCCGCCAATGCTGGGTATAGCTAGCTTGATTCTGCTCTAGAGCCGCAAGCCGCAAATACGAGACCTCCCCGTGCATGGCGCACATGCGCAAAAAATCCCTGCCGGGCAGCGAGAACTTACACTGGCGCAGGCAGCGCCAGGTTCTTCCACAGGCGCAGGACTGGGTCGGCTTGGTTGATGGTGTAGAAGTGCAGGCCGGAAGCGCCGTTGCTGAGAAGGTTCTGGCAAAGACGGGTGACGACCTCCAGGCCGAAGTCGAGCAGCGCGGGCTTGTCGTCCTGCAGTTGCTCCAGGCGGAGGCGGACCCAGCGCGGCAGGTCGGCGCCGCACCCGGCACAGAAGCGGACGGCGTTGGCAAAGCTGGTGATGGGCATGATACCGGGCACGACGGGGATTTTGACGCCGGCCTTGCCGCAGCGCTCCATAAAGTCAAAGTAGGCATCGGCGTTGTAGAACAGTTGGGTCAGGGCCCCGTCCGCGCCGGCCTCCACCTTGCGCAGAAAGTTGTCGAAGTCCACGGCGGGATTGGGAGCCTGCGGGTGCATCTCCGGGTAGGCGGCCACCTCGATCTCGAAGGCGTCCCCATGCGTCTCGCGGATGAAGCTGACCAGTTGATTCGCGTAGTGGAACTCGCCCGGCGCAGAGGAACTCATGGCAGTGGCCGGCAAATCGCCGCGCAGGGCGACAATGCGCTTCACACCCGCTGCGCGGTAGCGATCCAGCATGGCGGCGACGTGGGCGCGCGTGGAACCGACGCAGGTGAGGTGCGGTACGGCCTCAACGCCGGTGTGCTCGACCACGGTCATCAGCGTCTCGTATGTGCCTTCCTGGTCTGAACCGCCGGCGCCATTGGTCACCGAGTAATAATTGGGCCGCACCGCGGCGAGGCGGCTTATCGTAGGCAGCAACTTCGCCACGCCTTCCGGCGTGCGCGGCGGAAACAACTCGAAGGAAAAACTCAGCGGTGCGGTCATGGGCGATATTCTCGACAATTACTGGTTTGAGTTTGTGGAATACAATCGCTGCCCCCAAGAACACGTCAGAAATCTGACACCGAAATGTCTATCTTGCGCAGCGCTGAAACTGTATCCAACATATCTTCTTTGGATGCGGCATCAAGCCCCATGTTTTCATGAGCCGCCCAGTACAAATAATCAATAAGTGCGGCATCTGGAGCTTTGTTAACTAACAGATCGTAAATTGAACCAATGTAGTTGTCATATTCGTTCCGAGCGTTTGGTTCATCATTGATTCCGATGGGATCCCAGGAATTCAGCAGAACTTCACGCACCTTTTCGCGTATGGACCGGGATTGATACTTATCGATCATAGGTAGCGCATTGGAGTGCGAAACACCGACTTAACTTTATTAGGCGTTTCTGCATACTCCCAGGTCCCTAAAACGGGACCTGGGGCGCCCAATGCTAACCGATCAAAGCAGTTTCCGATCACTGACAACTGCTCACCGGCAACTGATTACTGTTCTCTGACAACTGACAACTGCTCTTAGTACCGGTAATTGTCAGCCTTGTACGGACCTTCCACCGGCACGCCGAGATACTCGGCCTGCTTGGCGGTCAGCGTGGTCAGCTTGACGCCGATCTTTTCCAGATGCAGGCGGGCTACTTCTTCGTCGAGCTTCTTGGGCAGCACATAGACGCCTACTTTATAGGTGTCTTTGTGCTCCCACAGATCGAGCTGCGCCAGCGTCTGGTTGGCGAAGCTATTGCTCATCACGAAGCTGGGGTGGCCGGTAGCGCAACCCAGGTTGACGAGACGCCCTTCGGCCAGCACGAAGATGCCGTGCCCGTCGGGGAAGGTGTAGAAGTCCACCTGTGGCTTGATGTTCAGCTTGCTCACGCCCGGCTCGGCGTTGAGCGGATCGACCTGGATTTCGTTGTCGAAGTGGCCAATGTTGCAGACAATGGCCTGGTCCTTCATCTTCTTCATGTGGTCCAGGGTGATGATGTCCGTGTTGCCCGTGGTGGTCACGTAGATGTCGCCGCGGCCCAGGGTATCCTCAACGGTGGTGACCTCGAAGCCTTCCATCGCCGCCTGCAGCGCGTTGATCGGATCGATCTCGGTGACAATGCAGCGCGCGCCCATGCCGCGCAGCGAGTGTGCGCAGCCCTTGCCCACATCGCCATACCCGCAGATCACGGCAACCTTGCCGGCAACCATTACGTCGGTGGCGCGCTTGATGCCGTCGGCCAGCGATTCACGGCAGCCGTAAAGGTTGTCGAACTTGGACTTCGTCACCGAGTCGTTGACGTTGATGGCGGGAACCAGCAGCTTGCCCTGTTCCATCATTTTGTAAAGCCGGTGTACGCCCGTGGTAGTCTCTTCCGAGACGCCGCGCCACTCCTTGACAACCTTGTGCCAGTGCTGCGGGTCTTCGGCATGGACCTTCTTGAGCAGATCCTTGATGACCTGTTCTTCATGGTTGCCTGAAGGCGTATTGACCCAGCCGTCGCCGCTCTCCAGCTCATAGCCCTTGTGGATGAGCAGGGTCACATCGCCGCCGTCGTCCACCACCAATTGCGGTCCCTTGCCACCCTTGTGAGCCAGCGCCTGGTAGGTGCACCACCAGTAGTCCTCAAGCGACTCGCCCTTCCAGGCGAAGACCGGAACGCCGGTGGCGGCAATGGCCGCGGCGGCATGGTCCTGCGTGGAGAAGATGTTGCAGCTTGCCCAGCGCACTTCCGCGCCCAGGCTGACCAGCGTTTCAATCAGCACCGCGGTCTGAATGGTCATGTGCAGCGAACCGGTAATACGCACGCCGGCCAGAGGCTTGGCGGCGGCATACTTGTTGCGGATGGAAACCAGGCCCGGCATCTCGTGCTCGGCGATGGTGATTTCCTTCCGGCCCCAGTCGGCCAGAGCCATATCGGCCACCTTGTATCCCAAATTCGTGACTTCCAGTGTTGAAGATGCCATCCGGATTCTCCTTATATCGTCCTATCGTGATATGTTGATATGTATCAGAATCTCCTTGTTGTAGTCAATTGCGAATATGGCGTCGATCGTAAAAATCCTGCGCGTGGTGGCCGATCCCAACCGGCTTCGCATCCTGCTGCTGCTCAAGGGCGAGGAACTGTCTGTGGCGGAGCTGCAGGAGATTCTGGTCATGGGCCAGAGCACCATTTCCACGCACCTGTCGCAGTTGAAGCAGGCGGGGCTGGTGGAAGACCGGCGCACCGGCAAGAGCAATCTTTACCGGCTGTGCAGCTCCGGCGCCTCCGGTGCGGGCATCCTTTTGATTGAGTTACTTGACCGCGCAAAACAGGAAATTCCCGAAGCCCAGGAGGACCAGGCGGCGCGGCGGCAGGTGCTGCGCAAGCGGCAAGACAAGATGCGGAGCTTTTTTGACTCGGTGGCCGGACGGCTGGGCAAGGATTACGTTCCGGGCAAGTCGTGGAAGAGCCTGGCCGAGGCGCTGCTGCGGCTGATGCCGCCCCTGGTGATTGCCGACCTGGGCGCGGGCGAAGGAGCCTTTGCGCTGCTGCTGGCCGAGCGGGCCAAAAAAGTGATTGCCGTGGACAGCTCGGCGAAGATGATCGAAGTGGGCCGCGAGCAGGCCCTGCGCCACGATGTAAAGAACCTGGATTTCCGGCTTGGCGATATGGAAGAGATTCCCATCGACGACCGCAGCGTGGACTTGGTCTTTTTCTCGCAATCGCTCCATCACGCCCTTCACCCGGAGTGCGCCCTCAAAGAGGCGTGGAGAATTCTTGTGCCCGGGGGACGCATCGTGATTCTCGACCTCGTGAAGCATCGCTTTGAAGAAGCGCGCGAAATGTACGCCGATGAGTGGCTGGGGTTCAGCGAGTCGGGGCTGGAAGCGATGCTGGAAAAAACCGGCTTCTTGCAGGTGGTAACTTCAGTGGTGCACAAGGAGCCGGAAACGCCGCAATTCCAAACCCTGCTGGCCGTGGCAAACAAACCAGATTCAAGCCGGGAAGCCTGACTGCTTTGTTTTTCCTGACGATTCTGAACTAGGATGAATCCAAGGCAGAGGTTCGTTCTGGAGTTGCCATGCATCCCATTTTCTGGGTTCTAATTTTTCTCCCGCCGTTTGTGACGTGGGTGGTTTGGCTGAGGGCGAGATCGGGAGCGAAGGGCAGTCGAGCGATCACGCCGCAAACCGGATGGTTGCCTCGCTATGGTTTCTGGATGCTTTTGGCAATCGTCTACGGCGTCATGATCACAGCTGCCTTGGTCAGGCGCCAAATCTGATTCGAATTGCTTATAACTATCTGTTCTCTGGATTGCACGCAGGCTTGAGCGGCTGTAACTGGGTCAGTCCCGCTCGGCGTCCAGCAGCTTGCGCTTGCGCTCCACGCCCCAGCGATAGCCGGTGAGCGCGCCGCTGACACCGACCACGCGATGGCATGGAACCACCAGGGCCACGCGATTGGTAGCGCAGGCGCGGGCCACGGCGCGGGTGGCGTTGGCGTTGCCCATCTCGCGCGCCAACTGGCTGTAACTGCGCGTCTGCCCGCGCGGAATGGCCCGGAGCGCCTGCCAGACTCGTAGTTGGAAGGCGGTGCCGCGCAGGTCAAGCGGCACTTGCGGTTCAGCTGCCATCTCTGTTGCGCCGCTCTCCGCGCCGACCACGCGCAGCGCCGCGTCCACCAGGCCGGCCAGCGACGGATCGCGCTTGAGCGTGGCCAACGGAAACTCCTCGCGCAGGCTGGTTTCGGCTTCTGCCGCTGTTGCGGCCAGTGCCAGCCAGCAGAGTCCGCGCGCGGTTGCGCCAACGACCATCCAGCCAAAAGGCGAGCGGACCGATGTGTAGCCAATGCGCTCGCCGCGGCCGCCCTGGGCAAAGCGCGCTGGCGTCATGCCCAGCTGCGTGCCCTCATAGGCGCGGCTCGATGACCCGAAGCCTGCGTTATAAATTGCGTTCGTCACGGTGTCCCCCTGTTTGAGTGCGCTGCGCAGCGAGCCCGCACGCAATGCCCGCTGGTATTGCAGCGGGCTTACGCTGAGTTCGTGCTTGAAGAGCCGCTGCACGGTGAAGGGGCTGAGCCCGGCAAGCCGGCCGAGTTCGGCAAGCGGAACCTGGCGGTCGAGGTTGGCTTCGATGTGCCGGCGAATCGTGTCCAAAGGGCTGCCCTGCGCAACTGCTTCCGGGCGGCAGCGTTTGCACGGACGAAAGCCGGCAGCGCGCGCCTCGGCAGCGGAGCGGAAGAAGCGCACGTTGCGCCGAAGCGGGCGGCGGCTGGCGCAGCCGGGGCGGCAGAAGACGCCGGTGGTGGTGACTGCGTAGAAAAATGCGGCTGCGTGATCGCGCACAAGAACTTGCTGCCAGGCTGTCTCGGGATCGAGGTCGGGGGCCGTGGCAGCGCTGCTGCGGGCGGCTGCGATTTTGGGTTTGCTGCTCATGAAAGCTATCGTCGCCCATGCGCGGTCCGGTCCGCTATCCGGTTCTTGCGCGCAATTCGGATTTTCTTTTCAAGACTTCATCAAAAATACTGGAAGGCTCAAAAGAAATAGGCAGCGGCTATGAATGTGGTTCGCGGCTGCGCGCAATAAAGCTCTCCAGTATGGCTTCCGCCCGTTCCAGATCCTCGGCCGTATCCACGCCGATGGTGTCGTTCGGCGCTTCCGCTACATAGATTTCAATCCCGTGTTCCAGCAGGCGCAACTGCTCCAGCCGTTCCAGCCGCTCCAGTGGTGAGGGCTTGAGCTCGGCAAACCGTTCCAGCGCTGCCTTGCGGTAGGCGTAAATGCCCAGATGCTTGCGGCAGCAGCGAACTCCGGTATGGTCGCGGTCAAAGGGAACGGTGGCGCGGGTGAAATACAGCGCGCGGCCGTCCAGCGCCGTAACCACCTTGACGGCGTTGGGGTTGTCGATCTCCTCCTCCGGGCACGGGACCGACAACGTCGTGACCTGAACCTCGGGCCGCGCAAAAAAATTGAGCAGCGGCGGGAAAAAGTTGGGCGTCAGCGTGGGCTCGTCGCCCTGGATGTTGACGTAGATGTCGGCGTCGATCATGCGCGCCACTTCGCGGACGCGATCGGAGCCGCTGGCGCACTCCGGCGAGGTCATCACCACGGGAATGCCGCGCTCCCGGCAAACCTCGGCCACTTCCTCTGCGTCGGTGGCCACGACAACCGGGTCCATCAACCCGCTAGCGGCGGCCGCACGCCACACCCACTCGACCATGGGACGGCCGGCAAGGATGCGCAACACCTTGCGGTCGAGCCGCGTGGAATGGAGCCGCGCGGGAATGACCGCGGCAATACGCAAGGAACTCATGGAGGCCAGTTTACAGGATTGGGGGCGCAGCGCTCATCCTGGCCGGCGGACCCCGCGGAATGCCAGACCGGCCCGGTTTGACCTCGCCTGCAGCCGCCCGTATCATCAAGGTTGGGAATTGTGCGCGGATTCAGGTCCGTACCTCCCAGCGGCCCTTGCGGCCTGCGCCTCACAGGCGCCCCACCGGCGGAGTAGCTCAGATGGTTAGAGCGACGGATTCATAACCCGTAGGTCGGCAGTTCGATCCTGCCCTCCGCCACCATATTTCTTCATTAGAATGAGTGTTTTAGGAAGCCCATAGCTTACCACCCTAAAAACCCTCACCCGCAACTCACCCGTGATTGCTACTGCACCACCTCCGTAGACGACTTCGTTGATGGCGCAAAAAACGCCGTCAGCATATCGTGGTCTGCCCGGCAAATTCTGTACCAGTAGGACTGCGCGAAACAGGTATGGAAGGAGCCTTTTATGGGCAAGGGACGGAAGTACACGCCGGAGCAGATCGTGAGTTTTCTTCGGCAGATTGAGGTGGCGACGTCGAACGGGAAGACCAACCCCGCGGCGTGCCGAGTAGCAGGGATAACAGAGCAAACCTACTACCGGTGGCGTAAAGAGTACGGCGGGCTGAAGGTGGACCAGGCCAAGAGGCTAAAGGAATTGGAGCAGGAGAACGGCAAGCTGAAGCGCCTTGTTGCCGAGTTGAGCCTAGATAAGCAAATCCTTCAGGACATAGCACGAGGAAATTTCTAAGCCCGGAGCGGCGCCGTATCGCTGTGGAACATGCACAGCAGAGTGGGGTGAGTGAGCGGCATGCGTGCCAGCTAGTAAACCAGCCACGCGGCACGCAACGCTACCAAGCCACACAGCGTAACGACGAAGACGCGCTGCCCCGGGCGATCATCACGCTGGCAACTCAGTACGGTCGCTATGGCTACCGGCGGATCACCATCAAGCTGCGAGAAGCAGGCTGGCAAGTAAGCAAAGATCGAGTGGAACGGATCTGGCGCCGCGAGGGGCTCAAGGTTCCGCAAAAGCAGAAGCCGCGTGGCCGTCTGTGGCTCAACGACGGCTCCTGCGTGGGCTGCGGGTAGAGCGGCGCAATCATGTCTGGTCCTATGACTTCGTGAGCGCTTTTACCCATGACGGAAGGACGGTGCGCATGTTGAACCTGATCGACGAATACAGGTGGGAATGTCTGGCAATCCACCCGCGGCGGAGGTTGAACAGCGGCAATGTGATCGAGGTTCTGGCCGATGCGATGATCAAGCACGGTATTCCGGAGCATATACGATCGGACAACGGCCCGGAGTTCGTGGCCAAAGAACTGCGCAAATGGCTAGCCAACACGGAAACCAATACACTCTACATCGAACCCGGCTCCCCATGGGAGAACGGCTACTGCGAGAGCTTCAACTCAAAGCTGAGCGATGAGTTCCTCAAAGGAGAAGTCTTCTACTCGCTGAAGGAGATTCAGATACTGGCTGAGCGGTGGCGGATCTACTACAACACCGAAAGGCCACACTCTTCACTGGGGTACAGACCACCGGAGCAACCAGACCTCCGCGAGCCGCGAGCCTTCGCGCCAGTTGAGATTCTCTTCCCCGACGGGCGGGTCCCAGGTAAGAGTCAGGCGCCGCTTGCGAACCTGCTGCTGCGGTACGGGAAATTCCTTGAACTCGCCCATCTTTTTGCCGTCAAGCGTGGGTTGAACCCGGTCGCCGTTGATGCGCAGCAGCGCCTGCCTGTACCCGGTAGAGCGGACGATATAGGCAGCATCCGGATCGATGCCGTCATACACCACGGCCACTGGCCACGATGAGGCCTGCCATGTCAGGCGGGCGCGGCTTTTACCGTTATCCCACCACCAGAACGAGGCGCCAGAATCGTCAAGCGAGCCGGGGATGCTCGGATCGTAGCTGTAGCGCAAAACGTGCGGTGACTTGTCCAGGTCGCCGACCGCGTCGTAAAAACTGCCCGGACCGGGATGCTCCCAGGTTGCCAGCACCCGCAGCCGTTCCACCCTGGCGCTTTCCGAGCTAAGCTGCGCAACCTTCGCAAACTCGTCTTCAAGCCACCAGCGGTTGTTCAGCGGAAGATCGATAAAATCGAGTACCGCGCCGCGCTCCTCACCGCTGGCGTAATATTTGTCGCCGCTGGTCTGCAGCACGATGGAGTGGAAGAGATCGTCGCAGAGGCTGACGATGCGCACGCGCAGAGGCGCGGCCGCCGCATTGGTTTCCGCGCAGCGCAGCGTCTGGAGGGCCGCGGCAATGGCCGCCTCGCTGCCCCTGGACGGAGCTTCAAGCAGCCGCGCGTTGGCTTCCAGTTCTAGCTGGGTTTCATAGGCCAGACGCCTGCGGAGGAAAGCGTCATAGTTGGCGCGCAGCAGGCACATCTGCCATCGCCAGTTGCCGGCCAGCCCCGGCATTTGCCGCTCCAACTGCTGCCAGCGCAGTAAAGTGTCTTCGACGCTTCCATTGGTCAGCAGTGCGCCGGACCAGTTGCGTTCAAGCGCCAGGATGGCGTCCGAGACCGCGGGCGCTGCCTGCGGGGCAAAATAGACGTGCGCGTATTCGGTCAGAATCTCCGGCACCTTGAGCGCGGGGTCCCAGCTCAAGGCGCTCCAGACGGTCTTGTTCACGTCGTCATGCACACCGTCGGAGTAGGAGATGAATCCGTCGCTGTAGCCGGCCTCGGCGCGGAAGTAGCGTGCATACTCCACCGCCCGCGGGTTGACGCACTCGCGCCCCTCGGTCATCGCGTAGGCCTGATCCCAGTTGTTCACCTCGTATTGGCAGCGCACGTTGTGCGACAGGTCCGGGTAGTGGCGCAGCCGATACTGCGCGGGAAGCCGGTTGCGCAGCTCGTTCGATGGCGGGCTGCTCGGCCCGCTGACCAGGCCGCCCATCCAGGACGGCTGCCGCGTGCGGATGTATTCGAATGCAGAGTCCACCTTCTTTGCGGAGAACTGCTGCAGGGAGGGCCATATCTTTGCCTGCGGATGGATGGAAACCAGGGTCGCGGCCAGCTCTTCGAGAAAAGGAAATAGAAGTTCGGGCGGGTTGTTGCCGGGATCGCCGCCGGGAACCGAGATGCCGGTCAGAGTCGGGGTATCGTGGAAGAACTCTTCGCAGCGGCTGAGCAGTTGTTTACGCAGCGCCCCGTTGTTCAAGTCGAAGTCGACCGGCACCCAGACCCAGTAGTCGAGACCGTAGCGATCGCAGATCTCGCCGATGGCCCGGTTCATCTGCCGGCGCGGGAGTTTCATCACCGGCGACTTACGATCGTCCTGGAACGGTATGCCTTCAATGCTGTTGACGCCGAAGAACGTGAGCTCGCGGATGTACTGCTCGAACTGCGCGGCGTCCCACCCGTCGTAGGAGTTCGCCTGGTCCCGATAGCCGAGCTGATGCCCGCGGATGGCGTAGGACGGCGAGCTGCTCCAGTCCAGGTCCGCGGCGATCGACAGACTTCCGTGTGTACCCTGCAACCGCCGCAGCAGCGCTCCGGCGCCGAAGAGTGTTCCACGCGGGTCGGCGCCCAGGACCCAGACCACCAGAGGCTGGCCAGGAGCGTTTTCCACGCGGATGCGGAACCCCTCGGGCCGCAGCACGGTGCTGGATAGCCATGGGGGAACGCGCCCCCAGGCAGACGCCTGCGCGGCGCATGCAATGGCGATCACGGGGCGATGGGCCGGCCACTCGGTGGACCTGGCGAGCGAAATGCCGCTGCGCTTTTCGATCTCGGAGACAAGCACGGCGGAGGCGGTCTGCTCGGCATTCGGCAGCTTGCCGGGCCGCGTCAGCAAAACCGCGTGGGCCAGGTCCAGCGCCGGAGCAGCGACGGATGGGTCCGAAGCCGGACCGGAGTTTTGCGGGGCGGGATTCTGCGCAAAGGCGCGCAGCCAGCCACCGGCGGTTTCGCCGACCGCCAGCGCCGCTGTCCCGATTTTCAGAAAGTTTCTGCGTTGCATGATGTTGTTCTCCTGCTCTCCCGGGCCGTCAGCGGACCTGCTTGATCGGACAATTCTCGCCAGAGATGATCATCCGGCATCGAGCGAAGTTTGTGCAGTCAGCCATGTGAGAAGAAGCGCCAGGGTGGTAAGAATCACCTCATCCCCCAGGCCGCCGCCCCAAGTCTTCACCGTGTAGAGCCAGCGGCTGCCAGCCGCTGCAACCAACTGAGTATCTGGATACAGCACCGGATATTCAATAAATGTCTTCAGTGCGGTAAGCGCAACAATCGCCCACATCAGGAACAGAAGGGGCTTGCGAACCGCCGTATCCCTTTCATTCCACCAACCTGTGACTGCCCAGGAGGCAGCGGCCGTCACCAAGGAAACCATCGTCCAAAAGAAGATCGCATTGCCGATCTTTTGCTCGTCAAGCCAGTAGACGATGACGTTCACAGCCGTGACATAGATTGTCACCGAAATTCCAAGATGCCAGCCGACTTTCCTGGGGAAAAAAGCGACGACGCAGACTATGATCGATCCTGGAACGAGCCATTCGCCGATACGGGCCATAGAGAGAAGTACAAATGCAGCGCAGATTGCCAATCCGAGCAGAGTGCCCCATCCGCGTGACATCGAGTTGATCGCAGGCTCTGTCGAACCGCTCAGATCGGGCAGCTTGTCTTTGATCAGCCAGGTTCCAATCCCAAGGCCGATTCCCATGAAGGCGCCGTAGGTGGTTTCAGCCACCTTCCACCAATCGTGCCAGCCGCCGACGTACACCGAGTGAAGACCCAGGCTGTTAAAAAACACGCCGAGAGGAAAACCCACTCCGCCGGCGACCGCGGCGCAGGCGGCAAGCACCAGCGGTACCTTTGTCCGGCCACGGAAGGTCAGCCAGGCGAGCAAGACCAGGCACCCGACCAGGTACCCGCCGTAGCTCTCATGCCGCGTGACCGAGAAATAGACTGGCCTCGGTTTGTTGATCAAGGCCCATCCAACAGGAAACGCGGCCACCAGGGCTGCCATGCCGATAACAATATCTCTCCAGCGATAACGAGAGGCGACAAAGGCCAACCCGATCACCGCACCACCAACCATCGCCCACACCGCGCCTTTAATCGCCAATCCGGTGTAATCCAGCGCCATCGTATTCCCCACGCGGAAGATCTGGCCGTCCGCCAGTTGCGCGGTATCCTGCGTTGTCATGGTTGCTCCATAACCGAAGGCGATGGCGCCAAATCCAACAGCCAATCCGCGGGAGAATAGCTTGCCAGGAAGCAGACAGCAGAGGGTCAACACGGCCAGCGCACCGGGAACCATAGCCCCGGTCGAATGTCCCAGCTGCCCGCGGAGGCCCCACCCCAACGACATCGCCAGGGCCGGCAAGACGATAAATCTCCATTGATTTGCTTTCAAACTATTCATTGCCATGCTCCTCAGGCAGCAGCTTCAATCCTTCAAACAGTAAGACAACCGATCCGGTGCGCAAAGCGGGCAAGGTCAGCATGGATGGCGGCCGCGCAGCTCAGGCTCCGCGCCTGGCCGGAATCCTGATCAGCCACACCTCAGAGACCTGGCAGCCGCGTCCGTTTCCGCCGAGCCCCGGTTCGCGCGTCCAGGACAAGGTGAGTTCTCCGTGTTCGTTCGCCGCGCGCGGAATTGGAAACTCCTGCGGAGCCGGCGGCCAGGTGCGAAGCATATACGGATGAATCTCGAAGGTGCCGTTGGCGACGAGACGCAGCTTCTGATCGGACGCATCCCCGGAGTGCACGACGCGCAGGCGGTACTCGGCCGCGGGATCGAGATCCGCGTAATGCATGGTCAACGGCGCATCGCCGATAATTTCTCCCCAGCACTTCCAGGCCATGGGGGCGGTGTCGTGCAGCGGCTCCGGATAGTCGAAGCCGATCAGCACCGAAGAGCGAAACTCCGGATCTGCCGCGCCGCCAGGACCGGTAACGAGGTGAGGCCGATTCGCAACGTCGCCAAGATGGTCGTAGAAGCCGCCCGGCCCCGGATCCGTGCGGAACAGCAGAGCACGGACCGTGGCGACCTGCGCCATGGGCGCGGCCATGCGCCGTATCGCTCCAATCTCGCGGTGCAGCCATTCCGTGTCCGCCACCGGCGTATCCAGCGTGTCAAGGTTCGTGCCTCGTTCGACAGCCTCTCCCTGGTAAAGTTCGACGGCAAGCTGCATGTGGATGCTCTGAAACAGGGCCTCGCCCAGGGCGCGAATCCTCTGCCGCAGTTCCACGGCGACAGGCTGCGCGATGGCGGCCTCCAGAACGGTCTGCGCGCGTGCCAGCACCGGCTCAGGAGACAGCCCGTTCGGCGGCGAAACCGGCGTCGGATCGTCGTATTCGGTCGGCACCGGTCCCCATCCCATGTCCAGCACGGTCGCCAGCACCTCGCGCGCCTGCTCCACCTGCGCGGTCCCGGCCAGCAGGCGGCGGCGGACGAAGGCGTCGAAGTAGGCGCGGTAGAGCCCCTGCTGGAACCTCCAGTTCTCGAGCAGCGCCGGAGATGCTGCGCTCTCCATATCCTGGAACTGCCGCAGCGTAACCTCAACGCCGTGGTTCGATGCCAGAGGCCCGTGCCAGTTCTCCTCGAGAGCAAGCAAACCCTGAGCGAAGCCCTCGGTGTTCGCCGATCCGATAAAGAAGTGCGCGAAGTCGCGCAGAACTTCCAGCACCGGCCGGTTGGAGTCCCAGCCAAGTGAGCTCCAGACAAATTTGTTCACATCGTCGTTGCACCCTTCCGAGTAGGTAATGAAGCCAACTGTATTCGGGAGGATGCGGCGCAGGATATTTGCCTCGCCACGGGGCCGGGGATTGATGACCTCGCGGCCTTCGGTGACGGCGAAGGCGACATCCCAGTCGGGAACCGGGTACTGGCACTCAACGCTATGGGTAATGTCCGGATAGCAGCGGATCTGGTAGTGCGCGGGCAGCTTACCATGAACGTCCTCGATGGGCAGGCGGGATTGCGGCCCGACCACAATGCCGTCCAGCCACTGCTGCGTCTTCGCCTCGTTGAGGATGCGGAAGAAATCGGCTGTACCTGCTGCGTTGAAGCTCTGCGGGGAGATCCACACGGTGGCTTTCGGATGATAGTGGCGAAGGTTCGCCGCCTGCTTCTCAACCAGCGCCAGCAGCCCGGCCGGCGGCGTATCGCCGGGATCGCCGCCCGGCACCAGGATGGCATCGACGCGCGGCAGCATGGCAAAGACCTGCCCCCAATCCCGAATCGCCTTCTCGACCGCGGCTTCCGTGCCGTATGTTGCTTCCATGGCCGGATACCAGACCCAAACCTGGAGCCCGTAGCTGTCGGCGATCCGCGACATCTCCACCATCATCTGGGCCGGGGGAAGCGGAAAATGGGCGCTGTCGGCCAGATCGTCGGTGACCGGAGGAACAAGCTCGATTGCGTTCGTCCCGAAGATTGCCAGCTCCCGGATGTACTGATCCCATATCGCCACCGACCAGCCGTCGTAGGCGTTCGTTTTTGGCCGGTAGCCGAGCTGATGTCCACGTAACCGGTACTCCGGATGGCTGATCTGGTGCAACCGGTCCACTGGCGCAAGCGCGCTTTGCCGGCCAAACTCGATCCGGCGCAGCAGCGAACCTACGCCGAACAGCAGACCGCGATCGTCTGCGCCGATCACCGCGATCCACTGGCCACTTGCATTGCGGCCGGTGCGAATGAGGAAACCATCTTCGCGCAAGGTGGCGAGTTCCGGCGCACCTGCGAGGATTTCCCGTTCCAGTCCACCCGTGGCAGCGCGCGTCGCCAGGTAAATGACGACGGGCGGCGCAGCCGGATCTTCGCCGTGTCCCGATTCGATCGGCCAGAGCAGTCCGCACCGCTTCTCGGCCTCCTCCACAAGAACCTGGGCAGCCTTGTTGGCCCGGTCGCCGGCAGGCGCGCCGAAAACGATACGGCAGCGGCGCAGGTCTACCATGTCGCCGCTTTGCCCCACACCCAGAGCGGGATTCACCGCCGCCGCTGAGGCCAACTTCAAAAACATTCGGCGCTGCATGTCTTTAAAAAACCTCCTGCTTCCGGTCAATGCGGCATACACTCCTCATCGGAAGGATAGGCAGCCAGCCGCTCGCAAACTCTTTTTGAAGTGGGCTTTAGTATCGTCTAAGTCGCGCACAGCACGAAAGTCTGGAGGGAGCGATCATTTGATCCGCTCCGATTGCACCTGATTATCATGCGCTCCCGATGGCCCGTCCCAGGCGAGTGAAAGGCCTCATTCGCCGATGTATTTGTGATAGAGGCCCATGTAATAAGGGAGCAGAAAAGCCTCGCCATCTGCGTCTGTTCTGCCGCCGCCACCCTCGTCGAGTTCCCAGGGATCCGTGTTCCAGTATCCGACCCAGCGTTCATCAATGGGCAAGACATTGCCGTTCACAGTGGAGCCAGCGGCCGCGCTGCCGCGACTCAGTTGGACGTAACCAGGAAGCGGGATGAGGTCAATTCGATGGCTGTTGGTGAGGCGCCAGTCGATGCGGTCAAGAGGAAAACGCTCGAGCGAGTCCACGGACTCCTCCAGCCATCCCGAATTTCGGGGAGAAAGGCTTTGCTTGCCGAAAGCGTCTTCCGCAGTCTGCCCGGTGCAACTGGCGGCGTAGATAAAGTCGAAAAGAGGATTCAGTTCCTGCTGCTGCCACTGCCACTGCTGGTACAGCGCCCGGGCGTAAATCTGCCGCAGGCCGGGGTCGGTCTCGTAACGGATGAGGTTGTAGTAATTCATGAAGATCATCTCGTCATCGGACTGGTTGCCGGAGCCGGGCCCGGTGTCCGACTTGGGGATCAGGATATTCGCCGCGTACGCATGCTGCTGAATCAGTTCGCGCGCGGCGGCCGCAAACCGGGGATCCCCGGTGATATGCGCCGCAACCTTCATGTACGTCACGATGCTCAGCGAGTTGATGCCGCGGTCCTCGTACCAATTGAAACTATCGTTGAGATGTTCCGGGTTGAAGATGCCCCAGCGCGTGGGCTTGCCGTCATGGTCAACCATCTGGAAGTCGTGATCGAGCAGGTGACCGGCCACCGCGGCCACTTGCTCGCGCACGCGGCTGCGTTCCTCATCCGAATCCGCGACAAGATCGTAGTAGAGAGCATAGAAAAAGAAGTGACCATCCAGTTCGTCCGAACTGACGTCACTTTTCCAGTACCACTTGCCGTCGGCGGAAACAGGCCAGCGAGGCGCGATGACCTTCCACAAGGCGTCGTTGGTGGAGCGGGTGCGCTCATCGTGCGCGGGGCTGTCAGAGATGTTGGGGTCGGGGCCGCTGGTGGGCCGAATGGCGCGGGCGATGAAACCCGGAGGAGCCGGATGCTGTCCCCCCTGGGTTACGAGGCGAAGAAAGCGCAGGGCCTCAAACGCCGCCTTGGCGCGTTGCCTGGCCAGCGGATCCTTAGTGGCCGCGTAGGCAAAACACTCGCCGGCGCCGTACATTGAAGTCCAGAGTCCGTCATTATCAGTGTCGCTGAGCGTCCACTCGCGGGTGTCGCCGGGATTCTTCAGGTTAGCGAAGGTGATGTAACCGTAAGGAGTGCGCCGATGGCGCTTGTCGATCTCATCCTCAAAGAATTTGGCCTTTGCCGCAAGCGTTTCAGACCGGCGCTCGATCACACCGACGCCCGCCGCGGTGGCGAACCATCCGTCGCCATTGGCATTTACCGCGATGGAGCGCACATCGTCGTTGGGCAGCCAGCGCCTTCCCTCGCGGTATTCCCAATTCCTGCCGTCGTAGCGGATCGCTCCCATCCTGGTGCCAAACCAGACCGTGCCGTTCTCACCCGCCGCCATCGTGGTGAAATCGTTGTAAGGGAGACCGTCCGCTCCGGTATAGAGATGCCAATCGCCCGCCTCGCACCCGGCACCCTGAGCGCTGGCAAACCAGAGATGGTCCTTCGAGTCAAACGCCACGCCGCGCACGTCGTACGGAGCCCAACTGCGGGTGGCATTGCGCGGATAAACCGAGCGCCAATCACCCGCTGCGGGCTTCAGAAACAGCCCGTTCAGGGCAGCGACGGCAATGCGGCCGTCCAAGGCAACGGCAACCTGCCGGACGGCTGGATGACTGCCTAACAAGCGCGCCAAACCCGCATCGAGGACTAGCTTATTACCCGACAGATGGTATAGACCGCCATCCGTGGCCAAAAACAGTTCTTTGCCGGCCGTTATTTGGCTTGCCTTCACCGGTGGCAAAGAGAATGAAGCGCCGTGCAAGTGAACCAATCTTCCAACGGAAGTAAACCAGACGTCGTTACCCGAGGCGGCGACCTGATCGACGGGCTCGCCGGCCGCTGCCACGGTTGACCATTCGCCGGCCGAAAAGCGGGCGAGACCTCGCGCAGTGCCCGCGTAAACGTCACCCGATGCCGTGACCGCGACCGCGCGAATGTCGTTCGACGGCACGCCAGCCTGGGCCGCATAGGCCCTGCTAACTTCCTCAGGGAAGGCGCCGACACGCAGACCGGCAACCGCCGTGCCGTCCCTGGGCGGAACCGACGCACTCAACTGTTGCTGCGAAATCGACTGTTGCCCGGTCAGGGCAAGTGCCACGATGAAAAGGCTCGTGGCACTTGTCACTAAGCAGGAAAGATTTCCCGCAGGATTCTTCATCCGAAATCTCCTTTTGGGGCATCGATCCGCTGCGCTTATACCGTCTTCCAGGCTTGTTACAAGGCCAAGGACTAGAACTGAATCCGGAGTGTTACCTGGCCTTGCCGGTTGATGATGTTCGAATTGAGGGAGGTCACCATGCCAAAGGTGGAGGTATCGTCGATATCGTTGTCCACCGGCGGCGCCGATCTTCCAAACTGGGTACGGTTGAAGGCGTTGAAGTAGTCCACGCGCAGGATCGCTTTGACCCTTTCACCGATGGGGAAGGTCTTCATGGCGTCAAAGTCTTCCATGAGGTTCGGCGGGCCGATAAGGCCGGCGTAGTTGCGGGCCGCGTTGCCAAAGGTGAACTGACTGGCCTCTGAATAGGCATTCGTGTTGAACTGCGTGGGCTGCACGACGGTTTTGCCCACGAAAAAGTCGCGCGTGCGGCTATAGCTGTAGGTGTTGCGGGGCTGTCCGGCGACGACATTCGGGCGGGGTTGAGCGTCGCCGTTTGCGTTGGTGGACAGCACGACGTTGTTGTTGTCTTCGTAGACGCCGAGAGGGTTTCCAGCGCTGTAGTCCATGATGCCGGACACCTGCCAGCCGCCCACAAACTCATCCGCCAGTCCGTGGGTTCTCAAGAATGTTTGCCCGGAGCCGATGGGAAGGACATAGGTAAACATGTTCTTGTTATTCCACTTCTGGTTGAGCGACGAGACAGACCACTCGGCCTTCTGATTATAGGTATTCTGCGGATTGTTCTGCTGCAGGGTTACCCCGAAGTCGACGTCCGACCAGTTCTGCGCCAGCGTCAGGCTGCTGAGGAAGCTGTACCCATGCGTGAAGCGCTTCTGGACCTGAGCCTCAAACGCGCGGTAAAAGCTGGTTCCGGCCTGATCGAAGTGGTTGTCGGTGCCGCCGAACTGCGGATAGGGGAGCAACGCCTGAATGACCGGGATTTGCCCCGGGTCACCGCCGTAATCGTTGACGAAGTTGGGGTAGGGGTTCAGGTTGAGGCCGACCGCCCCCGGATCGGATTGGGCTTGAGTCACTGTATCATTCAGCACGTTGCCCAACGCCAGGTACTTGGGGTCCAGCTGGTTGGGCTGATTGAGCGAAGAGGGCAGGTGGATCTCGCGGTTGCTGAGGTAGGCCAACATGAGGAACATGTTGCCGGGCAGCTCGCGCTGAATATTAAGGTTCCAGGACTGCGTGTAGGGTGCGATGCCCGCGGTCTTTGGATCCATCTGGGTAACCTCCTGGCCATTGCCCATAGTCGGAGTAAAGGGAATTTGCTGCGGGTTGGAAAGCACTTTATTGTCCCAATCTCCATAGCCTGGAGTGGTACCGCTTCCAATAGGCGATTGAAAGGAGCCAGCCACCAAGTTGGTATAATTCTGCGCCACGCGGGCGAGGCTGAAGGCGTAGGCGCCGCCTCCCAGAAAGGCCATGTAGTAGCCGCCCTGGACCACGGTCTTGTCGTTCACCTGGTAAGAGAATCCGAAGCGGGGCCCGATGTCTTTCCAGTGAATAGCCGCGCGATTGATTCCCGAGCATCCCAACGAGCAGGAGCCGAGTTTGGTGACCACCCCGAGCAGGTTGTCGGCCGCGGTATTGGGCGCATTGAAATTGGCAAAGGTGATGTTGTTTTGCTTCTCGGTGAAGGGAACCGGGATGTCCCAGCGCAAGCCGGCATTGATGGTCAGGCGCGGGGTGAATCTGTAGTCATCCTGGATGTAGGAGGAGACGGCCGTACTGCGCAGGTCGGCCGGCAGAGCCCAGGCGCGCTCCGCCGAGTAGACCTGTCCCAGCAGGAAACTGGCAAAGGCGTTGCCGGTGGCGTTGGATTTAAAATTGTTGGGATCGGCGGTTTGCTGGTGGCTGAAATTGAAATCTCCGCCGCAAGTTCTGCAAAAGAGGCTATCCTCCAGGGTGCGGCGGAATTCGCCACCGAAGTTGAAGATGTGTTTTCCTTTGGTCCACAGCCAGTTGTTGACAACGGCGTTATCGTAGGAGTGCGTGGCGCTCACGTTGGTGTGGTTGCCCCAATTCGTAACGGGGAATGTGCCGTCCGTGAAGTTGACGCCGGGGAAGCTAACGGCGTTCGCGATAGGAGCGAAATTCGCGCTCTGGTTCAATACATGGCTGTCGTTATAGACGCCAATCCTGTCCGCGCCGACCGTGACCACCAGGTTCGGGGATATCATCTTGACGTAATTGAGCAGATATCCCCTGGCCGTATTTAGATTTACAGTGGCGCTGGAAAGCTCATTGCTGTACGCGAACAGGTTATTTCCCACCGAAGGATTACTTGCATTATGGTTCCACATAGAAAAGTGGATGCTCTGCGCAGCGGAGAAGTTGTGGTCCACTGTGAATCCCCAATTGTTGTTGGAATTGGTAGTGGACGTGACGTAAGGAGCCTCGTTGAATTGTTCACCGTTGTCGGTTCCGACGCCGGTGCGTAAAGGCGTATTCGGCTGGAGCAGCGACAGGAGAGTTTTTGAAGCCGTGCTGAAGCGGCCCAAGGGGATTTTGTTGCCGGGGAATTGTAGACCGGTCGTGGGATCAAAGATTTTAATCACGGTGCCAGTGGCATCCACGAAATTACTGAAATCGCCCTTCAACATGTCGGCGGTGGGCAAGGTGTGGAAATCGGTCTGCGCCCCGTGCTCGCCATACTGGTCCAAGGTGAAGAGGAAGAAGGTGCGGTCTTTGCCGTTATACAGATGGGGAATCGACACCGGCCCACTCACGGTGAAGCCGTAGTTGTTCTGGTGATTGGTGGGGGCCCTGCCGGATCCGCCCCAGGCCTTTCCGTTGAAGAAGCCCACAGAGTCGAAGAAATTGTTGCGGTTGATAAAGAAGCCGTCGCCGTGGTAAGCGTTGGCGCCGGTGCTCATCTTGTATGTGACCGCGCCTGCCGCCAGGCCATACTGCGCCGAAAAGGTCGAGCTGGCCACGTGGGCTTCGCTCACCATCTCATACGGCGGATAGCCGTTGCCGCTTTGCGACCACGGATCCGTGACGGGAATGCCGTCGTAGTAATAGCCGCTTTCCGCGGTGATGCCGCCGTTGATGTTGAGGGCGTTGCCTTCAATTCCGGTGCCTGCGGCAGAAGAGGGCGCCGCGGTGCCGACGGTTTGCAGGACAAAGGCGTCGATCGACCGGGGTCCGCCATTGACCTCGATAGGCACGGAATTGACCAGTTCCGGTTCAATGGTGGTTCCGATCCCGGGATCCGCCGTGTTCATTGAGATTTCCTGCGCAGTTACCTGCACCGATTCAGTGGCTGCTCCAGGCTGCAGCGCGGCATTGACCGTGGAGAACATGCCGACTTCCACGCCGACACTTTTTGAAACAAACTGCTTGAAGCCCGGCGCGCTCACCGTGACCGAGTAAGAACCGGTGTTGGAGAGCACGACTGTAAAAGCACCCGAGGGTGAAGAGACAGCGTTTGTGACAACGCCGGTTGCATCAGCGCGCACCGCGATCTGCGCTCCAGGAATTACGGCGCCGGTCGAGTCGGTTACTGTTCCGTTCACACCGTAGGCAACCTGCGCGCTAAGCGTGTGGCTGAACAGCGAAAGGATGCAGACCAGAAGAACGAAATACAAAGGCCTCGTTACGTCTGCGATGCAACGACAGATCGGCTGAAACATGTGCGACTCCTCGTGGTGAGCGAATGGCGTCAAGCGCTCGGGTTGACGGTTGATGGCGAACCATGAACATCCATGGCGAACAAAGACCTTGCCTGTTCCAGGCCCTACACCAGTCAGTGGCGTACACTTCCAGGGCCGTGATCTGGCGGGTTGACTATCATAAGACTCTCGGGCAGTCAGCCTTCGGCAAACAGTTCGATGCCGAGAGCCCAGGCTGGCCGGTCCTCTGGGATTTTGGCGCCTGTTTCATCCTGTTCCACCTTGAGGAAGCTGCGTCAGCCCCAACTTCGAGCCCGCAGTTGTCTCCTGCGGCGCATGACAGGCAGTTCTCGCGACGCCGGCGGTGACCGCAATTGCTATCAGCACGAAGATGACCTGGTCGGCCATGCCGCCCGAGCAAGCCCGGATGGAGTACCACAACCGCTTGCCCGCAGCGGCAACGGCTCCGGGAGCCGGATACAGCACAAGGCGATTGATCCCTTGCTTGAGACCGCAGTTCCTTCCAAAACAAAGCCCCGCGCCTGGCAGTGGAGGATCTACCGGTGTTCGGCGGAAAAGGGGTTGGCTGCCCATCAATCGACTCCACGAAGAAATCTCCTTCAAAACGGAGTTAGTTCGTATTTAGTTCGTAAGTATGCAAAATATACGTCAAGATGTCAATAGTATTTAACATTATTAGGAAAAATGAGCAAATCTCGCTGGACTTATTGCCACCCCACGACTGCCGCTGGCGAACTGTGTACCCAAGCTTCAGTATTTTCCGCGCTGATCGGATTGGGCTTAATCGCCTTCCGGCTAGCAGCAAGGCCGACCCTGGCAATGGTCTGATCCTGGTCTTGCCGGCAGCGCCAGCAGGGATGAAATTCCAGTAAATTCCCTACTGGAGGCCGATCCTCACCCCGCATCTGGCTGGTGACGCTCCACCCGATCGGAAAATGTGGTGAATCCTGGATCGCTGAAGAGCGCGCAGGGAAAACTCGATCAACAGGAGCAAAAGCGAGCGCCGAGCCCGCTCTTCGCACCGCCAGCAGAGGCTCCGCGACATGCAAAGCAATAATAATTTCACCATAAAATAACGATGATGATAATTTCGTAGATAATTCTTGCGTTATCGTGCGAAAATGTGGCTGCTTTACCTTCCAAGAGCTGCTGGGGCCTCAAAATCACACTCATACCGAGGTGCAGATGAAGAAGATGAACGAATCCACCCCAACCGGCCTGCCGGCGGTCACTGAAGTCGACAGTGACATGCCGATCCAACTGGTCAAGGATACCCGCCGGAGGCTTGCCTCCATCGATGCTTTGCGTGGTTTCGACATGTTCTGGCTCCTGCAGGATGAAACCGGCCTGATGCTGGCGCTGGCCGCCCTGCTTCACCTCCCTTACCAGGCTGTGCTCGCCAGGCAGCTGGATCACACGCCATGGGTGGGCATCACCGCCTGGGACATGATCGCCCCGCTGTTCCTGTTCATCGTGGGGCTCACCTTGCCGTTGTCGCTGGAGAGCCGCCGCGAGAAGGGCGAGAGCAATGGCAAGATCGTCAGTCATATTCTGCGGCGCACCGTCGTGCTGATTCTTCTTGGGCTGGTCTACAACGGGATTCTCCAGATGCAGTTCGCCGACTACCGCTACACCGGGGTTCTGCAGCGGATCGCGCTATCGTATGTGTTCGCGGCCCTGATCACGTTTTTCTGCAAGACCCGCGGGCAGATCGCCTGGACGGTCGCCCTGCTGGTCGGCTACTGGGCCATCATGGCGCTCATCCCTGTGCCCGGCTTCGGACATAACGTGATGACCCCGCAAGGCAATCTGGAGGGATACATCGACCGGCTTTTTCTGCCCGGCAAGTTCTGCTGCTACATCTTCGGCGACAACGAAGGCTATCTGAGCACGATTCCTTCGATTGCAACCGTCATGCTGGGAGTCCTCAGCTCCTATCTGCTCAAGTTCCGCCGCTCCGATCAGTGGAAGACGATGGCGTTGCTCGCCGGAGGCGTAGCCAGCATTCTGCTGGGCCTGCTCTGGTCCATCTGGTTTCCCATCATCACGCGCCTATGGACCAGCTCCTACACCCTGCTTTGCAATGGCGTCTGCATGATCCTGTTCGCCTTTTTCTTCTGGATCATCGACGTCAAAGGGTACAAGAAATGGGCCTTCTTCTTCATCGTGATCGGATTGAATCCGTTGTTGATCTATGTATTGCAGGAGCTCATCGACTTCAAGGGCATCGGGCTGGGCTTCCTCGGAGGAATCGCCAGCCACGCCGGCGCACAACAGCTATTGATCACAGCAATCGGCACTGTGGTCGCCAAATGGCTTTTACTCTATTTTCTGTTCCGGCAGAAGATCTTCATCAAGACGTAAATTCGCTTGTGCTGATCTGAAAGGGGGCGGGCCGCGGTGCGGCCCGCCCTTTTATTGCCGCTGAAGGCACTCGGCGAGCGAGGCAATCTCCGCTTCGGTCTGCTTCCATCCACGCACGCGGCGGAATCCACTCTCTTTCCGGTTGTGCGGCGCGTCGAACAGCAACCCGGTGCCGCGGAAGCCCTCGAAGTGCGACGGAGTGTCATCCACCAGGCAATCGAGATCGAGCACTGATTTCTCGCCGCAGAAGATGATGCGCCGCGTCGGGATCTGGGGCAGGTACCGCTCAAGCCAGCAGAGCTTGTCCTGAAAGGAGCCGGGAAACTCCGTGGCCGCGCTCACGATATAAACCTGGTGCATCCGGCAGATCTGCTCCATGGCTTCCAGCGCGCCCTCGATGGGCTCAAGGTCGGCGAAGAATCCGGGCTCGTGCATCATCCCGGATACAAACGGCCGCTGCTCGGGCGGAACAATATCAACCAGCTCGAAGCCGTCCAGCCGCTCCGCCGGCACATCTGTGCCGAAGTGCGCGTTATAGACGCGAAGCTGCTTGCCGAGCGTGTCGGTCAGCACTTCATCCATGTCAATTCCGAGCCTCACGTCGTCTCCTTGTCTTGCTGTAGCCCGGCGGCGAAACCCGCCTCGGCAGCCTTACGGACCTCGAGCGCCAGCTTCACGGCCTGCGCCGAGTCGGCTGGCAGGCAACGCTCTGGTTGTCCGCCGCCGGCACAGCACCCGGCAAAGTACCTTAGCTGCTCGGTATACATGTCGGCGGTCGGAAGCGGGATTGCGCCGGCTGGTTGTTTGTCGCTGTGCAGTACCAGCGGCGAAGCGGCATCGTGAACGAAGGTCAGTTCCGCTTCCTCGAACCGCGCCTGAAAACCCATCGCAAAAGACCTGCCGTCGGCAAACCATCCGCCTTCAACCTCGACCGTGGGGCCCTGATCTCCGCGCCCATATCCGAGCCGGCAGGCAACTCCGTCAGCCGAAGCGACCGGCCGCGCATCCACAGTGTCTGGAAAGCCGCAAAGAGCGATGGCCTGGTCGAAGTCGTGCACCAGCAGGTCGAGGACGGCGCCGCCGCTTTGCGCCGGATCGAGCAGCCACGGACCCCACGCCGGCCGGCCGGAGCTGCGCGTGAGCTTCAGGTAGCGGAGACGGCCATAGCGCTGCGAACGCACGGCCTCGGCCAGCGCCTGGTAGGCGGGCGCAAAGCGCAGCACGTGGGCGATCATCAGGATGCGGCCGCTGGCGCGCGCCGCTGCCAGCATCCGTTCGCAAGACTCCATGTCCAGCGCCATAGGCTTCTCGCACAGCACGTGCTTGCCCGCTTCCAGCGCCGCGATCGCCAGACGGGGATGCAGCGGCGTCGGCAGACAGAGGTCGATCGCATCCAGCGCCGGGTCGGCGATCATCGCCCGGTACAGGGCCTCGCGGTCCCCGTCGCCGTACGCCTGGTACGCCCCGGCGCCACGCATCTCCACTTCGACGCCAGGCAGTTGCGCGTACCCGGCCAGATGCTGGCGCCCCATCGCTCCAAGTCCAAGTAAGCCAATACGGGTCATGTCATCCATTCTCCTGATCGAAAGGAACCGGCGCACGGCGCAGAATCCTGGTACGGACGATGTCGTACACAATGCCTGCCGACAGCCATGTGAAGCCCATGACTTTGGCCCCGGTGCTCAGATTGCACCAGATTCCGAAGCAGAATAGCAGTCCACCAAGCGGAAGAAGCAGGTCGGCCAACACACGACGCTGGTCCTTGGCGGCCTGCAGGTAGAAAGTCTTGATGGCGGCGGCGTTGACTCCCATAAATGCCAGGAATGCACCAAAGTTGATGAGCTCCGCCACGCGTTCATAGCTCAACCACAGAGAGCCCAGGAAGGCCAGCACCGCCGTCAGAAGCAGGTTCCAGGTGGGAACCGAAAATCGCGCGCTGAGGTGCCCGAAGAAGGTTCGCGGAAGCGCCCCGGCGCGCCCCATGCCATAAAGGAGCCGGGAGACGCCCGCCTGAGCCGTCAATCCCGAACCGAGACAGCTGGCAATGAGAATCGCTCCAAGGGCCGAAAACAGATACTTGCCGCCGACCATCCGGGCCACGTCCATGAAGGCGGTCTCGACGTTGAACAGGTGGGTTACGTCCCCCTGCACACGCTGCGCAAGGTACACCTGCATGCTGCTGAACAGCCCGGTAAATACGCACACGATAATCGTCGCCAGCATGATGTTGCGGCGTGGATTCTCCACCTCTTCAGACAGTGTGCTGACACCGTCGAATCCTCCATAGGTCAGAGCCGCCAGGGCCGTGGCGCCGGCCAGAGACTTCCAGTGGAAGGTCGCCGGGTTGTAAAGCGGTGCGGTGGAAAGCACTCCCGGCCACCCCTGATGCACCAGCAGCCAGTGGATCGCAAGCCCCATGAAAGGAACAATCACCACCAGGGCGGAGATCATGAGCGCGAGATTGGCGCTCGCCGTCGAGCGCACGCCGATCAGGTTGACACCCGTGATCGCCGTGACCAGTAACAGGCACCAGGCCCAGTGAGGCAGCCCGGGCGCCACGCGCTCAATCGCAAGGGCCGCGTAAATGACGCAGGCAATGGGAACCAGGAGGTAGTCGACAAGCATGGCCCAGCCCGCTATGAAGCCGGCGTGCGGGTTCAGCCCCTGGCTGACGAAGGTATAGGCGGACCCGGCGGCCGGATACTTCGACGCCATCTTCCCGTAACTGTAGGCGGTCAGGGTCATTGCCACCATGCCGATGAGCAGCGCCGGAACGGCATGGCCACCCGACTGCACCTCCACCAGGCCATAGAGCGGCACTGCGGCGATCGGCATGATCAGCACGATGCCGTAGACAATCAAATCCCACAGCGTCAGAACACGGCGGAGGTGTCCTTCTTGCATCCAGTGCTCCTGTTCCAGATAGAGAAGGCCTTTCCGAAGGTGTATGCGAAAGCCCATGCGCCGTCAAGTCGCAAAGACTATTTACTCCCGTAAAAGTACATAATATGACTATTTTCAATTCAATTATTCCATTAAAATAACATTTTAGGAATAAATATGCTTGACCCTAAACCATGGAAGACTTACTATGCTTTGTGTCCAGAGAAGGGAAATGCTTGGCCGAACCCCTTGCTGAAGCCTGGTCGGTGCGGTAAACACATTGTGCGTCAGGGATGGCAGATATGAACAAACTAGCGATTTTGGGTGGAGTGCCGTTACGGCAGAAGCCGTTTCCCGGTTGGCCGGTGTTCGACGGCGGAGA
>Ga0302320_10006365_pt1 | contig 26228 bp, 26 predicted proteins | sample Bog_T0_3_FD_202130 | JGI IMG/M metagenome (GOLD analysis project Ga0302320, IMG submission 202130) | Peat permafrost microbial communities from Stordalen Mire near Abisko, Sweden - Bog_T0_3 | ecosystem: Environmental > Terrestrial > Soil > Wetlands > Peat | place: Sweden: Abisko, Stordalen Mire... | reverse complement strand
GCGAAAGCGACTGACCGGGAGCGAACAGGGCGCCGGGTCGGGACATGGACGCTTAACTTGGACACACTCCTAGGCGTTTCCGGTGCTTGAAGTGGTCCGGTTGCTCGGGGTGCAGTTCCTGGGCGGAGTCCTGGCGGAAGGGCTGGTCAAGCTGGCGGAGGAGTCCGTGGCCAGGTATCCGCGGGAGGCCTGACCGGCAGCCGGCAGATCCCAGGGGAGCCCCCAGGCGGCCTCAGCCCAATTTGGCTTGGATCAAGTCGGCCACGGCTTCCGGGGTGATGCCGAAATGAGCCATCAGTTCGTCCGGCAGGCCCGAAGCGCCGAAGGTGGTCAGGCCGATGGCAAGTCCTTCGGGCCCCACATAGCGATCCCACCCCCACGTCGTCGCGGCTTCGATGGAAACGCGCAAAGTGCAGGGGTCCAGGATGGAATGGCGAAACCTCTCAGTCTGGCGGTCGAACAGATCGAGGCAGGGCATCGATACCACGCGCGTGGGGATGCCACGCTGTTCCAGGATGCGGCGCGCCCCCTGGGCGACCCATACCTCCGAACCGGTGGCGAGCAGCGTGACGTTCGCCTTGCCGCTGGCCTCTTCCAGGACATAGGCACCGCGACGGCAAAGGTTTTCCGGGTTGTAACCGCTGCGCACCGGGGGCACCGCCTCGCGCGTCAGGATCATCGCCACCGGCTGGTCTTTCGCCTCCAGCGCCAACTCCCAGCATTCCGCCACCTCGACACCGTCGGCCGGGCGCAGGACCATCGTGTTGGGCGTGGCGCGCAGGGTGGCGAAGTGCTCGATCGGCTGGTGGGTCGGTCCGTCTGGCCCCTGGGTGATGCTGTCGTGCGTGAGGATGTAGAGGACCTTTTGCTTCATCAGTGCCGAAAGCCGGACAGCCGGACGGCAGTAGTCGAGGAAGCAAAGGAAGGTCGAGCAATAGGGAAGGAAACCCTTGTGCAGGGCGAGCCCGTTGGTGATCGCCGCCATGGCGTGCTCGCGCACGCCGAAATGAAGGTAACGCCCGCCGAATTGGCCGGGTGAGACCTCCTGGAGTCCGTCAGGGCAGCTGAGATTGCTGGGGGTCAGGTCGGCCGAACCGCCGATCAGGTTGGGAATGGCGGGCACCAGCGCCTCCATCACCGTCTTGGACGCCTTGCGAGTTGGCTCTTCGGCCTGTGCCTCGGCCAAGTGCCGTTTGGCGCCATGGAGGGCCTCCCGCCAGCCGGCCGGCAACTCCTCGGTGAGGCACGACAGGAAGCGGCTTCGCCGCTCCTCATCGGTCTGCCCCAGACGTGCGCACCATCGTTCGTAATCGTCCCGGCCACGCCGCCCAGCTGCGCGCCACGCCGCCAGGATATGGCGCGGCACTTCGAACTGGGGATAAGGCCACTCCAGGGCCTGGCGAGCCCTGACCAGGTCCTCGTCGAGCGGTGGTTTGCCATGGGCAGCCGAGGTTCCGGCTCGCCCCGGCAGGCCGTACCCGATCACGGTGCGGCAGGCGATGATGCTGGGGCGGTCGGATTGCTTGGCTGCGGCGATTGCCTCGGCGACCTGTTCGGGAGCGTGTCCGTCCACTGCCTGCCAGTGCCAACCGCACGCCTCGAACCGGGCCTTCGGGTCCTCCGAGGTGACCAGAGTCGTGGGGCCGTCGATGGAAATGCCATTGTCGTCGAACAGCACGATCAGACGGTCGAGCCTGAGATGCCCGGCAAAGGCGGCGGCCTCGTAGGAAAGGCCCTCCATGAGGCAGCCGTCGCCTGCCAGGACATAGGTGTAGTGATCGACCAGATCGGCGCCGAAGCATTCGCGCAGCATCCGTTCTGCCAGCGCCATGCCGACCGCCATGGCGATGCCCTGCCCAAGCGGTCCGGTGGTCGCCTCGACGCCGATCGACAGGTCGTATTCCGGATGCCCCGGGGCCCTGCTGCCAAGACGACGGAACCGCCGGATTTCGTCGATCGTCATCGCCTCGTAGCCGGTCAGGTAGGCCAGCGAGTACATCAGCATCGAGCCATGGCCCGCCGACAACACGAACCGGTCCCGGTCCGGCCAGTCGGGATGGGCCGGATCGAATTTCAGGAACCTGGAGAACAGCACCGTGGCGAAGTCCGCAGCGCCCAGGGGCAGCCCGGGATGGCCCGAGTTCACGCGGTGGATCGCATCCATGGACAGCGCGCGGATGGCGTTGGCCAGGTCGCGCGGATTCGGGGCGGCCGGAACCGGTTCCATCAGGACGCTCCGGAGGCAGAGAAGGATGCGGCTGGAGCCATCTGGACGCTTATCGGCTTGCGGGTGAGCGTCAGGTCGACTATCACCCCGAGCACGAGCAGGATTCCGGCGATGCCGAAGGCCCAGTCGTAGCTGCCGGTCAGCGAGATCACGTAGCCAGTGACGATGGGCGCCAGCAGGGCGAATAGATTGCTGCCGATCACGAAGAAGGCCATCGCCTTGGCGATGTCCTTTGGATTCACCAGGAGATCGTTCACAAGCGCCTGGTTGAGCGCCGTCGTGGTCGCGACGCCGCTGATCGCGAGGCAGATCACGACGATCAGCACCCAGACCTTATCGATGAACGGAACCGCGAGCACGACCGCGGCCAGCACCATGGAGAAGGCAATCAGGTTGCGGCGGCGGCCGGAAGCGGGCCCTGACCGGGCCAGCAAACGGTCGCTAAGCCTGGCCATGCCGAGGCAAACCAGGACCGCGACAATGTACGGCACCGCTGTGTAGATTCCCGTCTTCATCAGCGTGAGGTGCTTCACGTTCTGCAAGTAGCTCGGCAGCCAGGTGAGGAACAGATACTGCGAATAGGTGTTGCAGCTCTGGCTTAGGGTGACGCCCCAGAGCGATGTGGTGCCCATGAGCCGCCACAATCCGGCAGGCCTGGCTGCCGTTTCGCTCTCCTTGACACCCGCATTGCGTTCCGTCAGGATCTTTCTCCGCTCCTTCTCACTGAGCCAGCGGGCGACCTCCGGCCGGTCGTAGAACCACACCCAGGCCGCCAGCCAAATGAACCCGACTCCGCCCGCGATGAAGAACAACGACCGCCAGCCCCAGGCACCGATGATCGCCCCCGCGACCAGCGCGCAGAAAGCCGGCCCCGCATAGGCACCGGTGTTGAACGCCGCGGCGAACATGCCGCGCTCCCCCGCCGGGATCCATTCGCGGATGACCTTTGCCCCGGAGGGGTTGGTGCAGGACTCGCCGCCGCCCATGACAAGACGGGTCGCCAGAAGCCATACGTAGCCAACCGACAGCCCGGTCAAAGCCGTCGCCAGCGACCAGATGCCCATTCCCCAGGCCGCCACCTTCTTGCTGCCGAAGCGGTCGGCGAGGAGGCCCATGGGAATCACGAAACCCGCGTAGGCCCATAGGAAAGAAGAGAAAAGGTAACCCTTGGCCACGTCTCCCAGCCCGAACTCACGGGAAATGGGGCCAATGGCGAAGGATAAGGTGATTCGGTCCATGTAGTTGATCAACGCCAGGGTGAACAGAAATACCGCGATCCAGACTCGCCTGTAACTCATCTCCTCCCTCCCCTTGGAATGTCGTTGCGGTTACGCAGTGGTTGCGGCTCCCGCTCTCACAGGAGCGAGAACAGGTAGGCCATCGTCGCAGTCGGATTGCGGGCCCGGACGAGTTCCGCCAAGCGGGCCTCATCGAAACGGCCGGCGATGCTCTCCAGTTTGCGGGCCATCGCGAAGGACTGGCCATAGACCTGCATGGGATCGTATTCCTTGGACACGATGTCAAACGAGAACCAGTCGTTCGCATAGCCGAGACCCGGCAACGCATGAAGGAACTCGAGCGTTTCCCAGAAACGCACCACGCCGGGAGGAAGGTCCCAGTCAAAGGCGCCGTCATTGTCATTGAGATGGACATAGAACAGCTTGCCGGCCCGTGCCAGCAGGGCGGCGGATTGCGCCGGACGCTCGCCGGCGGCGATAGCGTGGCCGATGTCCAGCGTGACACCGAGATTGGCCGCTCCCACCATCTGGACGAAACTGAGCGTACCCCCGGCCGTGTCGAACAGGCAACGGGCGCGCGGATCGCTTGGCTTGTACTCGATGCACCATCTGATGTCCGGACAGTGGGAAGCCACAGCCAGGAATGTTTCCGCTGCATGGTCATAGGCCCGCGCATAGTCCAGCTCGAAGGCGAAATCGGCACCGTCATTGAGCGGGCAATTGGTGATCCGCGTGATGCCCATCTTGGCCACGATATCTATCATGCGGCGGCATTCGTCCATGACGGCTGCCCGTTCCACAGCGCTCTCGGAACTCCACGCGCCACGCAACCATTGACCCGAACGGCGAGAGCGGAAGTTCGCCGCCGACACCCCGAGGTTCAGATCGTCCAGCAACTTGCTCAGCAGAACGGGATCGGCGAAATCCTCGGGATAGCAGAGCTCGGCACCCTCGCAGCCAGGTGTTTGGGCTATCATCTGGAGTTTTTCAGCCGTGCTGCGCGCCGGTTGGTATTCGATGAAGCGGTTTGCCTGCCTTCCATAGAATCCCGTAATGATCGCATAGCGATTCGACGAAAACTTGTCAGTGGACATGATCAGGCCTCCTCAAGAAGGGACTTGGTTTGCGAATAAATTCCCCTGATGACCGCCAATCCGTTTCTTGCCCAGATCGATTCCTGCTCAAGCGTACGGGCGCCTCCCTCCCCATCGATGGGGTCCATCCACGATTCGAGCAACACGCTTTTCACTCTGGGGGCTATGGCCGCCAGATAACCCGGCAGGTCGATATCACCCTCGCCGAGCGGGGCGCCTGAGATCAGCCAACCGCCTCCTGAGCGCTTGATCCGGGCATCCTTGACATGTGCCGTATGGGCCCATGGCGCCAATTCCCGGATGGTCTCCCGCGGGCCCGTCCACAGGGCGATGGAATTCAAAGGATCCAGGCATATGCGTACCGCCGGATCGTCAAGGCACCTGACCATCCCGCCGAGGGTCTGCGGCGAGAAGAGGAAATGGTTCTCCAGGCACAACGTCACCCCGCATTCATGCAGCAGCGGCACCAATTGCCGCAGATGATCAAGAACGGCCTCCGGGGCCAGACCATCCGAATCAACCACGCACCGATAGACGGCCCCCCCGAGGCGAGCCGTCCGGCGAATCCCCCGCTCCATCCCGGCGATATCCCCGCCGGTGCCGCCACATTCCAGAGCCAGATCCAACCGGCGGGCCCCAGCCGCCAGATCTTCCAAAGCTTGGTCATCCAAGCGGTCGACCCCAGAGTTCTCGCAAAGCTGCACGACCTCGGCACCGAGATCGGCGGCCCGCGCCAGGAACGCTTCGAGACTCATCCCCGCATGGAACGCCCACCGAAGCGCAAAGCTCGACAATCCGATTTTTATGACACGCATAGGTTTCCTTGATTGGCAAGGATTAAGCATTATCTGGGCCAAGGTTGTTGATCAACGTTAAATATTTAATTTTATTTGCTTTATATAAAAGTCTCGGAGCCAGGCACAAAGCCATAGGTTGTCATTTGCAACGATTGGTTGCAATGTGCAGGGCCTCGGGTGCGAATCTCACCGGGCCGAGGTGATTCCCTGGCTCTTTATTCGCCTCCAGAGGGTCGTGCGGTCGATGCCAAGTATCGAACTCGACTTGGCAACTGAGCCATTTGTGTGCCTCAGGATATGCCCGATATACCATTTCTCGACGTCTTCCAACGATTGGCCATCGGGAAAAGCTGCACGGTCTGAATCGGTCATTTCCACGGACCTGGGCAACGCCATCGCCGTAAGTTCCTCGACGCCAATGGTCTTGCCTTCGGAGATCACTACTGCACGCTCGATCATTCCCTGCAATTCCCGCACGTTTCCTTCGAATTCATAGCCCTGCAAATACTTGATGGCTTCTTTCGTCAGTTTCATTCGGCCCTTGCGGTACCTGGAGGCAAATTCCTTGAGAAAATGTTCGCTCAGCACTTCGACATCTTCGACGCGCTCATTCAAAGGCGGTATGTACAAGCTCAGCATCGCGATCCGGAAATACAGATCGCCACGGAATTGATTCTGGCGGACTAGGCTTCGCAGGTCGCGATTGGTGGCGCAGATGACGCGAACATCCACTGGAATGAGTCGGCTGTCCCCGATGCGCATGACCTGCTTTTCCTGCAGGACTCGCAACAGACGGCTCTGCAAAAGGATCGGCAACTCACTGACCTCGTCGAGGAAGATCGTTCCGCCATGCGCCATTTCGAACAACCCGGCCTTGCCTCTCTTGGTGGCGCCGGTAAAGGAGCCTTCGCTGTAGCCGAACAGTTCGCTCTCGATCAGCGTCTCCGGAATGGCTGCGCAGTTGATCGCCACAAAGGGCGATTTGCGGCGCCGACTGCTGTTATGGATGCCTTGCGCGAACAGTTCCTTGCCGACGCCGGACGGGCCGCAGATCAGGACAGAGGTGTCGTACCTGGCCAGTTTTTCGGCAGTTCTGATGCACTCCGCGACGACACTGTTCCCGTGAATGATGTCGGACAATTCATACCTGGCCACGAAACCCTTTTCAGCGAGCCGGATCCGGATCGCCTGCTCGAGCCTCTGGACTTCTGTGATGTCCTGATACGTCGCCACAGCGCCCCTGATCTCGCCATCGACCACAACCGGGATCCGGTTGGCCGCGATCACGGTCTGATCGTTCAATTGCTGGATATCGCCGATCTCTTGCCGCGCCGTGGCCAGGACTTCGAGCAGGCGTGCATCCGGGATGATGTCGGTGATTCTGTTCCCCAGGGCGTCCTGCCTGCGGAATCCCGTGATCTTTTCCGCTGCGCTGTTGAAAAGGGTCACGTTCCCGCGAGGGTCGACAGCGACGATTCCATCGTGGACGGAATCGATGATCGTCGAGAACTGCTGGGCCTTTTCCTTTTCCAGCCTGGTGGCGTCGAGGATCCTTTGCGCCTGCTCGACGGCGTGCCGAAGCGCCTGTTCGCCCGAATACACCAGGACGGCCGGACAATTGCGATCCGCGGCGGCGGCAACAATGTTTCCATCACCCAGAAACACCTGGACACCCAATTTCAGTTGTCGCTCGACTTCAGTCGGAACCTCCCGTTTGTCCCTGATCTCGAAACACACCGTCCTCAGGCCCATCACCTCAGCAATGAGTTCGGCTCCCTCTATGATGTTGCGGTAACCGATCACGCCGATCAGTCCATCGCCGCCAATTCGTTTGACCGCCTTGAAGCTTTCGATGAGATCGAACGCGGTGACCTTGATCTCGACGATCGGGTGATCGAATCTGGACCTGATCAGCTCGTAGGTTCCGCCGCGGGAAATGACGACCTTGGCGCCCTTGTCGATGGCGATCCGGGCCCACTCGACGCCGCTGTGGCGGCTGCCTTCGAGAAGCTCCACATTGCCGTATCCGCCTTCGGATATGAGCGTCCGTGCCGAGTCGGTCATGAAGTTCACCGGCGCAACGACAACGATGTCCTTCATACCTGTCACCTCCTTGGCCGATACCCTTGATCTACGGCTTTATGGAACCACCTTAATGCTTCGCTGAAGTCCTTTGGAACGCCCTGGCCGCTGGACTGCAAACCCCAAGGCTGCACTGCGAACCTGCATCTCCGTGGTCTGCAGCTTTTCGGTACCACTTTACAGCTTCGACCGGATCTTTCGCAACGCCTTGCCCGTTCTCACGGGTCCGTGAAGGTTTGTGTAGGCAAGGCAGTAAGGTTCCAATTGATCTTAGGTGTTCCGGATATTTCGCGCGAACCACCCTAGATTCCAAGGCGCTCCTTCAGCCCCGCGTGGTACCTGCGGCTCACCGGCACCCGCTGGCCCGAGCGGGTGCGCAGCAGCACCGTGGCCGGGTCGATCCGGCTGATCTGCTCGATGTGGGCCAGGTTCACCAGGAACTGCTTGTGGCAGCGCACCATGTCCGGGGCCTTGGCCTCCAGCAGGGTGAGGGTGAGCTCGGTGAGGTAGTCGCCCCGGGCGGTCACCAGGTGCACTCCGGTCAGGCTGGAGCGCACCAGCTCCACCTCGGCGGTGTCCACGAAGCGCACGCCCTGGGCGCACACGCAGGGGATCCGGGTGATGGCCGGGCCGCGGTACTGGGGCCGGCTCCCGCCGCCGAGGTAGCGCCGGATCTTCTCCACCGTGCGGGCCAGGCGCTCGGCCTGGACCGGCTTGAGCAGGTAGTCGACGGCGTTCTCGTCGAAGGCCTTGAGCGCGTACTCGTCGTGGGCGGTGACGAACACCACGCAGGGCATCAGCTCGGGCTCGATCATGGAGACCAGCTGGAAGCCGTCCAGCCTGGGCATGTGGATGTCCACGAACAGGACCTCCGGGCGGAACACCCGGATCATGCGCAGCGCCTGCACGGCGTTGGCGCAGGCGCCCACCAGGGTGACGTCGCCCTGCTCCTCCAGCAGGGTCTCCAGCTCGCGCCGGGCATGGCGCTCGTTGTCCACCACCACCGCCCGCATCATGCCGCACCCGGGATCACGATGGAGACGCGGGTGAGCCGGTCCGGCTCGCAGGTCACCGCAAGCCCCGGGCTGCCGCGCAGCAGGGAGCGGATGCGGCGGTCGACGATGCTCATGCCCAGGCCGCCCTGGGCCGGCCCGGGCCTGTAGCTGCCGGCGTCGTCCTCGATGTCGATGTGCACGCTGGCCCCCTTCCGGTAGGCGCGGATCCTCGCGGTGCCGGGCTCCAGCATCTCGGCGATGCCGTGCTTGATGGCGTTCTCGATCAGCGGCTGCAGGGTGAAGGTGGGCAGCTTGACCTGGAGCAGGGCGGGGTCCACCTCGATGCTCACGGTGAGCTGGTCCTCGAACCGGGCCTTCTCGATCTCCAGGTAGGCGTTCACGTGGGCCAGCTCCTCCTGGAGCGTGGACAGCTCCGGGTTGCGCTTGAGGTTCATGCGGAAGAAGTCCGCCAGGTGGCTCACCAGGGCCCGGGCCCGGACCGGCTCCTGGCGCATGATGGCCTGGATGGTGGCCAGGGAGTTGAACAGGAAGTGCGGGTTGATCTGGGCGTGGGCCAGCTTGAGTTCGGCCAGCACCAGCAGCTCCTTCTGCTCCTGGACGTGGGCCCGGGCCAGCTGGCCGGCCAGCAGGTCCACCAGCCCCTCGCCCAGGGTGCGGTTGATGCTGAGGAAGCGCTTGTGCGCCTTCTCGTAGAGCTTGATGGTGCCGATCACGTCCTGGCCCACCAGCATCGGCACCACCAGCACCGAGCCCAGCGGGCAGGTCTCCTCCAGGCTGCAGCGGTAGGGGTCGCGGATGCCGTCCAGGAACACCACCTCCCCCCGGCTGATGGCCCGGCGGGTGGAATCCGACATGATGGGGGTGCCGGGCTGGTGGTGCTCGGAGCCCAGCCCGGTGAAGGCCAGCACCCGCTCCCGGTCGGTGATGGCCACGGCCCCCACCCCGGTCTCCTGGCGGATGATGGTGGCCAGCTGGGGGGCCAGCTCGGGGCTGAAGCCCTTGTCCAGCAGATCCAGGGTGCGCTCGGCGATGCGCAGGGTGCGGGCGGTGGAGGCGTTGCCGGCCCGGTCCCAGATGTCCAGGCGGTCGCGCAGGATGCTCATGAACAGCGCCGCCCCGCAGGAATTGGCCAGGATCATGGGCAGGCCGATCACCTTCACCAGGGCCCAGGCGTCGGCGAAGGGCCGGGCCACCGCCAGGATGATGGCCATCTGCATGACCTCCGCCAGCACCATGGTGATCCCGGCGGCCATCGGGCTCAGCGCCCGGTCCTGGGTGGCCGCGCGCCGGAGGTAGAGGCCCGCCAGCCCGCCGATGAGGCCTTCCACCGTGGTGGAGAGCCCGCAGGCCAGGGCGGTGAAGCCGCCGAAGGTATACCGGTGCAGACCGCTCACCAGCCCCACCCCCAGGCCCAGGACGGGCCCGCCGATGAGCCCGGCCAGCACCGGGCCGATGGCCCGGGCGTTGGCGATGGCGCCGTTCACCTTCACCCCCATGTAGGTGCCGCCCATGGAGATGAGCGCGAAGAACAGGAACAGGGCGACCTTCTGCCCCGGGCCCAGGGCCTCCGCCCGGCGCAGCCGGTAGGCGGGGGACTTGCAGTAGACGTAGGCCACCAGGAGGAAGAACGACACCACCTGGACGAGCGGGAACAGCAGCTTCATCACGGGAAGACTCCTGGATGGGGGCGCCATCCGACCGGTCACGGTCTGAAACCGACCGCTTGCCGTCTTGGATGTTCCCCTGGACTCCTGGTTTGGAATTCAAATGGACCTGAACTCCCATTATGGATCCATGCATCCAATTCGCCAGGAAGGTTTCCCTCCTGGACCAACCCTTCAGGAGGTGGCTCCGTGAACGCACTCACCCTCGTGTTCGTGACCCTGTGCGTGTTCGCACTGGCGTACCGGTACTACGGGATCTGGCTGGCCAGCAAAGTGCTGACCATCGATCCCGCCCGCACCACCCCGGCCGTGGCCCTGGCCGACGGCCACGACTACCACAAGACCAACCGGTTCGTCCTGTTCGGCCACCATTTCGCCGCCATCGCCGCCGCCGGGCCCCTGCTCGGGCCGGTGCTGGCCGCGCAGTTCGGCTGGCTGCCGGGGACCCTGTGGATCATCATCGGCTGCGTCATGGGCGGGGCGGTGCACGACATGGTGGTGCTGTTCGCCTCGGTGCGCTACAAGGGCAAGAGCCTGGCACACATCGCCGAGAACGAGATCGGCCGCCGGGCCGGGACCGTGGCTTCGTTCGCCATCCTGTTCATCCTCATCCTCACCCTGGCCGGGCTCTCCATCGGCGTGGTGAACGCGCTGTTCAACAGCCCCTGGGGCACCTTCACCGTGCTGGCCACCATGCCCATCGCCCTGCTCATGGGCGTGCACATGTACGTCTGGCGCAAGGGCGACATCATGGGCGCCAGCATCATCGGCGTGGCGCTGCTGTTCCTGGCCCTGCTGGCCGGCCCCTATGTGGCCGCCAATCCCACCTGGGCCCGGTGGCTGACCCTGTCCCGCAACCAGCTGGCCGTGATCATCCCGGTCTACGGCTTCGCCGCATCGGCCCTGCCGGTGTGGCTGCTGCTCTGCCCGCGCGACTACCTGTCCACCTACCTGAAGCTGGGCGTCATCATCATGCTGGTGGGCGGCATCGCCTTCGTCCATCCCACGCTGCAGATGGCCTCGCTCACCCCGTTCATCCACGGCGGCGGCCCGGTCATCCCCGGCTCGGTGTTCCCGTTCATCTTCATCACCATCGCCTGCGGCGCCCTGAGCGGCTTCCACGCCATCATCGGCACCGGCACCACCCCCAAGATGATCGCCAGCGAGAAGGACATCCTGTTCGTGGGCTACGGCGCCATGCTCACCGAAGGCGTGGTGGCCATCATGGCCCTGATCGCCGCCTGCGTGCTGGTGCCGTCCGACTACTTCGCCATCAACGCCATGCCCAAGGCCTACGCCGCCCTGAACATGACCCCGGTGCACCTGGGCGAACTGGGCCGGGCCGTGGGCGAGCAGCTGCAGGGCCGTCCCGGCGGGGCCGTGTCCCTGGCGGTGGGCATGTCCTACATCTTCACTTCCATCCCCTTCATGAAGACCCTGGCCGCCTACTGGTACCACTTCGCCATCATGTTCGAGGCGGTGTTCATCCTCACCGCCGTCGACACCGGCACCCGGGTCGGCCGCTACATGCTCCAGGAGATGCTGGGCAAGGTCTGGCCCCGGTTCGACGAGAAGAAGTGGATGCCCGGCATCATCAGCACCAGCCTGCTGTTCACCTGCGCCTGGGGCTACCTGGTCTACACCGGCGACATCTCCACCATCTGGCCCCTGTTCGGCATGGCCAACCAGCTTCTGGCCACCTGCGCCCTGATCGTCGGCACCACCATGCTGATCCGCCACGGCAAGGCCCGCTACGCCTGGACCACCGGTGTCCCCGGCCTCTTCATGATCCCGGTCACCCTCATCGCCGGCTACGAGAACATCGTCTACAACTACCTGCCCAAGGGCCTGTGGCTGCTGGTGACCTTCTCGGTGGTGCTGATGATCCTCATGAGCATCGTCTTCGTGGAAGCCTTCGTGAAGTGGTACCAGCTGCTCCACATCAAGGAGAAGATCGCCGACCGCCACGGCGAGCTGGTGCTGGCCGAGACCGAAGAATAAGCCCCGAAAACCGGCGCCGGGGTCCCCGCGAGGGGGTCCCGGCCGCCGCATTCGACCATGGCGTCCGGCCCGGGAAGGCCCATCTTTCAGGGTGATCCCACCGCCATGGAGGCTGCCATGCCCGTCGCCCAGCTGAAGGAGTTCCTCGACCAGAATGAAGTGCACTACCTCTCCATCGTCCATTCCAAGGCCTACACCGCCGAAAGCATCGCCAAATCCGCCCATGTGCGCGGCAAGGAACTGGCCAAGACGGTGATCGTGAAGCTGGACGGCCGCCTGGCCATGGCGGTACTGCCCTCCACCCAGAAAGTGCACCTGGACCGCCTGCGCAAGGGGGCCGGGGCGGTATCCTGCGAACTGGCCCGGGAGGAGGATTTCTACGGCGATTTCCCCGGCTGCGAACTGGGCGCGATGCCCCCCTTCGGCAACCTGTTCCACATGCCCGTATACGTGGAGCCCCGGCTGTCGGAGGACGATGAGATCGCCTTCAACGCCGGTTCCCACTCCGAGCTGATCCGGATGGACTACAAGGATTTCGCGCGGCTGGTCAAGCCCACGGTCGCCGACATGTAGCTTTGCTAGACATCATGTATCGGCCGCGCAAGTAACAAGCGCATCGGCTTCCCAGGCATCCGGGGGCTCTGCCCCCGGGCCCCTGGGATTTATCGCCTGAAGCCCAGAGACTGGGCGTCAACGGAAAGGAAAGCGGGCCGAATTGCTCCGGCCCACCCAGTCTCAGGGCCCGGGTCGGCGCTCGGGTCGCATCCCTGCGGTAGCCCTGTCCTCCGCCCGGCTGGACCCAAGGTGGTCCTTCAGGGTCGGCAGGGCAAGACTTCGGGCATAGAAAAAAGGGGCCTGCCCAATCTTAAAGGCGCGGATTAAGCTCAGTGGGCTTCAACCAACCGGCTCAGAGCCGTAATTAAGGGGGGCAGGCCGTGAACGAGTTTAGCAAGTACGTCGGACTGGATGTCCACAAAGAAACCATCGCCGTTGCCGTCGCCGATGCCCAAGGTGGGGAGGTGCGCTACCACGGCGAGATCGCCAACACTCCGGAGGAGGTGGTGAAGCTGGTGCGGCGGCTGAGAAAGGAGGGGGCCAGCCTTTCGCTCTGCTACGAGGCCGGCCCATGCGGGTATGTCCTGTATCGGCAGTTGAAGGACTTGCGCCAGGATTGTCAGGTCGTTGCCCCCTCGCTGATCCCGAAAAAGCCAGGCGACCGGGTCAAGACGGATCGCCGGGACAGCCTGACCCTGGCGCGACTGCTTCGGGCGGGTGAGCTGACCCCGGTCTGGGTGCCCGATGAGGCCCAGGAGGCGCTGCGGGACCTGACCCGGGCGCGGGAGGACATGAAGCACCTCCAGCGGGTGGCCAAGCAAAGGTTGTCGGCCTTTCTGCTGAGGCACGGAAGGCGTTATTCCGGCAAGACGAACTGGTCCAAGGCGCACTTCCGCTGGCTGGAAACCCTGAAATTCGATCACCCGGTCCAGCAAATCGTGCTCCAGGAATACAACGATACCGTTCAGGCGATGACCAAGCGGGTCGCCGCCTTCGATGCCCAGGTTGCGGCCGCCGGGGCCGCATCGGTGTTCTCGCAGCAGATCGAAGGCTACATGGCCCTGCGCGGCATCGACCGGCTCACCGCGACAACCCTCGTAGCCGAAGTCGGCGATCTGCGACGCTTTCCGGATGCGCCCAAACTGATGAAGTATCTGGGCGTCGTCCCCAGCGAGCATTCCAGTGGGCCCAGCAAGGTCCGCGGAGGCATCACCAAGACCGGCAACGGCCATGTCCGGCGGGTCCTGGTGGAGGCGGCCTGGACCTACCGCCATCCAGCCCGCAAGTCGGCAGTCCTCCAGCGCCGCGCCGAAAAGGCTCCGGAGGCCGTGCAGGAAATCGCCTGGTCCGCGCAGAAACGTTTGTGCGCGCGCTACCGGATGTTCGAAGCCAAGGGCAAACTGCGGGTCCAGATCTGCACCGCCATCGCCCGGGAACTGGTCGGGTACATCTGGGCCATCGGCCAGGTACTCCCTCCGCCTCCGGCCCAGGCCTGAAGATCCGCAAGGTCGTCGCAGTGTGTCGGCAGCAGGACGGACAACGGTGGGAGAACCCTCGTCGGTGCTATGAGGCATCCGGAGACGGAATGATCCTCGCCGCTAGAGAGAGGCAGCTCCCCGACGAACCCGTTGTCATGCGGTAACCAACCCGCGCATATCAGACTGATCAACCGTCGGCATGCCGTCCGTCCTGCTCCCCACACACTGCCAGGAAAGCGAGGAAAGTTGGCCCCTCCCCCTTGACGGGCCGAAACATATCAGCACCGTGAGACCCCGTTCGGCCGAAGCCTCCGTGCCTGGCACAAGCAGCCGTAGCTGAGCAAGCTCCGCAACGGCTGCTAGACTGGGCGGATGATCCTCTGCGGAAAGACCATCGAACTCCGGCCGCTCCGGCCGGAACACGGGCCGGGACTGCTAGAGGCGGCGGCGGACGGCCGGTTGTGGGAACTGAAGGTGACCGCCGTGCCCGGCCCGGAGACCGTCGGCCCATACATCGACGCGGCCTTGGCGGGGTGGCGGGCGGGGACGGTGATGCCCTTCGTGATCGTCAGGCTGGACAGCGGGCGGATCGTCGGCAGCACCCGGTTCTGGAAGATCGACAAGGCGAACCGGAAACTGGAGATCGGGCACACCTGGCTGAGCGCTTCGGTCCAGCGTTCCGGGGTCAACACCGAGGCGAAGTGCCTGCTCCTGACCCACGCCTTCGAGGCCATGGGCGTGGTGCGGGTGCAGTTCACCACCGATGTGCTCAACGAGGCGTCCCGGGCGGCCATCCTGCGCCTGGGCGCCGTGCAGGAAGGCATCATTCGTAATGAACGGATAATGCAAGATGGCCGGATCCGGGACTCGGTGCGCTTCAGCATCATCGACGCCGAGTGGCCGCAGGTGAAGGCGGGACTGGAGCGGATGCTGGCAAGGTGACGGTTCGATTCGATATTTTTCTGACAAATGCCACACCCGGGCTTAGAATCGCCTCCATTGGAGTTCCCATGCGCCGAATCAGTCTGCTCCTCTGCCTGCCGGCCCTGGTTTCCGCCGCCCAGCCGGTGGTCCGGGACATGAGCCTCACCACTCCCGACGGGTTCGTCCTGAAGGGGACCCTGACCATTCCGCCCCAGCCCGGCCCCCGTCCGGTGGTGATCCTGGCCCACCAGTTCCAGGCGGACGGAAGCGGGTGGAAGCCGCTGGCCGATCTGCTCAACGCCAAGGGCATCGCCACCCTGTCCATGGACCTGCGGGGGCACGGCCAGAGCACCCAGAAGGCCGGCGAAACCGTGGCGGTCACACCGGATTTCCTGGCTTCCGGCCGGGCCGTCGGTTTCGACAAGATCCCGGCCGACCTCGCCCAGGCGGCCGCCTGGGTCCGCAAGCAGCCCCGCATCAACCCGCGCCGGCTGGCCCTGGCCGGCTCCAGCGTGGGTGCCTTCGCCTCGCTCCTGGCCGCCCCGGCCATCCGGCCCACGGTGGTGCTGGCGCTGAGTCCCGCCGGGAAGGGGGCCTTCGGCGAGGGAGCGCTGACCCGGGCGGTGCGGGCCGTCGAGGAATCCCACGCGGCGGTGCTGGTCATGGCGGCCGAGGACGACCAGGAGGCCGCGGAGAACGCCCGGGCCCTCAAGGGCCTGTTCGGCGCCTGCGCCAGGATCGTCCCCGGCAAGGACCACGGCTTCGCCTTCTTCCCTGCGGAGGCGGACGTCATGGCCGGCTGGCTGGGCGAGTACCTGACCTACCGCGCACCCGTCGCGTCAAGGCCCAAGGTGGTGCAGCCCGACACGGCGCCCTGAGCTCTAGTCGTACGCCAGCCGGGTCGCCTCGTCGGTGAGCGCGCCCTGGATGCGCTGCTGCCACGGACCCGAATGCCAGGTCTCCAGCTTCTCGTGGGTCAGGTAGTAGTTCTGCGGGATGGGATGGGAGCCGATCCGCACCTCCACTCCGTACTTGGCCGGGATGAACCGGGTGAACGCGTCCAGGTGCTCGCAGGGCGGATAGCCCACCAGCATGCAGGTGGCCAGGTGGATGACCTCGGCGCCGTTCTTCTTCATCTCGGCGGGCACGTACTCCACGTTGCCGCCGGGGCAGCCGCCGCAGGTGGTGTAGCCCACAAGCTGGACTTCCTCGTCCCGGTAGCTGGCGAAGGCCCCCTCGCGTCTTTGGAAGGCGCGAAGGCACTTGCCCCCTCCGCAGTTGCCATAGCGTCCGCAGATGATGATGCCGATCTTCTTCATGGGGTGGCCTCCGGTTGGTTCAGTTGCGTTCCAGCACCGCCTGCAGGAAGCTGCGGGTGCGGGCCTCCCGCGGCGCGGTGAAGATCGCCGCCGGCGGCCCCTGCTCGACGATGCCGCCCTGGTCCATGACCACCACGGTGTCGGCCACCTCCCGGGCGAACCCCATCTCGTGGGTGACGATCAGCATGGTCATTCCTTCGGCGGCCAAGGCCTTGATCACCTGCAGCACCTCCCCCACCAGCTCGGGGTCCAGCGCGGAGGTGGCCTCGTCGAACATCATAACCTGCGGCCGCATGGCCAGCGCCCGGGCGATGGCCACCCGCTGCTTCTGGCCGCCTGAAAGAGTGCCCGGGTAGACGTCGGCCTTCTCAGCCAGGCCCACCTTGTCCAGGAAGGCCCGGGCCTCCAGGTCCGCCTGCTTGTGCGCGAGCCGGCCCAGGGAGCGCGGCGCCAGGGTGATGTTCTCCAGCACCGTCAGGTGGGGGAACAGGTTGAAGGACTGGAACACCATCCCCACATCGGTGCGCACCTGGTTGAGGCGGGCGTCGTCGATCATCCGGCCGTCCTCCACCAGCGGGTGCCCGCAGATGCGGACCGTGCCCTTCTCGGCGGTCTCCAGCCCGTTGAGGCAGCGCAGGAATGTGCTCTTGCCGGAGCCGCTGGGGCCGATGATCACCACCACCTGGCTGGGCTCCACCGTGAGGTCGATGCCCGCCAGCACCTGATGCGCGCCGAACCACTTGGCCAGGCCTCTGACTTCCACGATCGCCTGGGCCATCACACCCTCCCGTCGGCGCGCAGCCGGCGTTCGGTGCGGCGCAGGGCCACGGTGGTCAGGCTGGTGAGCACCAGGTAGATGCCGGCGATGACCAGGTAGGTCTCCAGCGAGCGGTAGGACACGCTGATGATCTTCTCGCCCTCGTGCATCACGTCGTCGATGGTCAGCAGCGAGACCAGCGCCGAGTTCTTGATCAGGGCGATGAACTCGTTGCCCAGGGGCGGGATCATGCGCACGAAGGCCTGGGGCAGGACCACCTTGCGCATGGCCATGCGGTACGGCATCCCCAGCGAGCGGGCCGCCTCCATCTGGCCCCGGTCGATGGACTGGATGGAGCCGCGGACGATCTCCGACACGTAGGCCCCGCTGTAGATGCCCAGCCCCAGCACGCCGCACATGAAGGCCGGAAGCAGGATGCCGAACTGCGGCAGCCCGAAGAACAGCAGGAACAGCTGCACCAGCAGCGGCGTGCCGCGGATGAAGGTGAGATAGGCTGAACAGATGCCGTAGATGATCCGATGCTTCGGGTTCAGCCGGCCCATCCCCACCAGCAGCCCCAGCAGGCAGCCCAGGCCCAGCGAGGCCGCGGTCACCTCGACGGTGACCAGCGCCCCCGCCAGGAGGGTGGGGAGGCCCTGCCAGACCGGCGTGAAATCCAGCGCCATTCAGGCCCTCACTTGGCGGCGCCGAACCACCGGGTGACCAGCGCGGCGTGGCTGCCGTCCGCGCGCAGCTTCTGCAGGGCCTGGTTCATCGAGCCGATGAGCGGGTCGCCCTTGCGCAGCGCGTAGCCGTACAGCTCCGTGGTGAGCGCCTTGTCCAGCAGGCGCACGCTGGGCTGGGCCTTGGCGAACTCCGCGGCCGCGGGCCGCCCCGTCACCACCGCGTCCACTCGGCCGATGAGCAGCAGGTCGAACATCTCCTGGTTCTTCTCCACCTCCACCCGCTGCACCGCCGGGTAGTTCTCCTTCAGGAAGTTCACCGACTTGGTGCCCACCTGCACCGACACCTTCCTGCCGGCCAGGTCCGCGGGCTGGCTGATCCCCTTGTTGTCCTTCTTCACGATCACCACCAGCCCGCCGCTGTAGTACGAGTCGGTGAAGTCCACCACCTTGCGCCGTTCGTCGGTCATGTAGATGGCCGAGGCGGCCACATCGAAGCGGTTGGCCAGCAGGCCGGGGATCAGCCCCTTGAAGTCGATGTCCACCCACTGGACCTGCCGGCCCATGGCCTTGGCCATGGCTTCGATGAGCTCGATGTCGAACCCGGTGCGCTTGCCGTCCTTGACGAATTCCAGGGGCGGGAAGGTGGCGTCGGTGGCCACCCGGATCACGTCGGCGGCGGCCAGGGCGGCGCCGGAGAACACCATGGCGCAGGCCAGGGCGACGGCAGAGAAGAGTTTCTGGAGTTTCATGGTCTGCCTCGCGAGTGGGGATTTCCAGCGGCGGGTTTCAGGATGGGGGCTTGGATGAGATGATCATCATGGCAGTAAGAGCATAGTCTTAAACGAGATTCATGGAGGAACCCGATGAAAGTCGTCGCCATCAATGGCAGCCCCAGAAAGAGCGGCAACACCCGCCTGCTCCTGGAGGCGGCGCTGGCCCCCATGGTCCGGGCCGGCTGGACCGCGGAGATCGTCCAGGTGGGCGGCCGGAACATCCACGGCTGCCGCGCCTGCGGGGTCTGCGCGGAGCGCCAGGACAACCTGTGCGGGTCCGGCCAGGACGTGTTCAACGAGGTGTACGAGCAGATGCTGACGGCCGACGCCATCATCCTGGGATCGCCCACCTACTTCACCGATGTGAGCACCGAGATGAAGGCCCTGATCGACCGGGCCGGGTTCGTGGCCCTGGCCAACGGCTGCGCCCTGGCGGGCAAGCTGGGCGCGGCGGTGGTGGCCGTGCGCCGGGGCGGGGCCACCCATGCCTTCGATACCATGAACCACCTGTTCTTCATCTCCCAGATGGTGGTGCCCGGTTCCACCTACTGGAACATGGGCTACGGCCGCGAACAGGGCGAGGTATCCGCGGACGCCGAGGCCCTGCGCAACATGGACCACCTGGGCCAGGCCATGGACTGGCTGGGACGGGCCGTGGGGCGGAGCGAGACGCCCTACCCGGTCCGGAGGGCCGGCGAGGCCTGATCAGGACCTGGCGGCCCGGCGCCGCCTTCCCGGCGGCCTGGCCAGGGACTTGGCATACACCTGGAAACCGTTGCGTCCCTGTCGCTTGGCCTGATACATGGCCAGGTCGGCGGCCTCGACCAGGGCTTCAGGGCCGGCGCCGTCACCGGGGAAGCAGCTGATGCCGATGCTCACGGTGACCGAGACTTCCCGGCCGCCGATGAGATGGGGCGGCGCCAAGGTCGCGATCACCTTGCGCGCGGTGAGCACCGCGCCCTCCGCCTTCCCGGCGTCGGGCAGCAGCAGCAGGAATTCGTCGCCGCCCAGGCGGCAGACGGTGTCCGTCTGGCGGACGCAGGCCTCCAGGCGCCGGGCGATGGACCGCAGCAGCAGATCTCCGGCCGGATGCCCGAGGGTATCGTTCACCTCCTTGAAGTGGTCCAGGTCCAGGAACAGCAGGGCGCCTTCGCGATCCTCGCCCAGCGCCTGCTCCAGCCGCTCCGCCAGCAGGGAACGGTTCGCCAGTCCGGTGAGAAAGTCGTGCCGTGCCGCCCGGGACATGGCCGCGCTGACCTGCTCGGCGGCCTCGGTCCGGTTCTGGGCGTCCACCGTGCTCAGGACCAGGCGCTCGTTCACCCTGCGCAGCTGGACCGAGGCGCGCGCGCTGGCCTTGGCGGCCCCTTCCCGGCGGGTGGTGGCGGCTTCGCGCCGGTCGGCCAGGTGGTCGCGCCGGTCGGCGGCGACTTCGCGCTGGTTCACCTCATCCAGTCGCAGGCGGGAAGCCTGTTCGCCGGCCAGGACCGCGGCTTCGCGCTCCGCCAAGGTCGAGCCGTCCGCCTGCGCCCCGTCGCCGGCCCCAGGGGCGCGTCTGCGGTTTCCGGTTCGGCGGGCGAGGCTTCTACCTGGCATGGCGGGCCACCTCCTGGGCATCGGTTCAGGGCAAGGGCGGAACGGGCGCCGGGCCGGAGAGGTTCGCGGACGGGCCCAGGGCGCGGCGAAGCAGCCCCTGGAACTCCGCGGCCCGGAAGGGTGTGCTGAGGCTGCCGGCCAGCCCTTCCACCGCATGCGCCTTCGGCCCCTTGAAACCGCTGCTGAGCACCACCGGCACCTGGCCGTCGATGGCCCGCATGGCCCGGAAAGCATCCTCCCCGCCCATGCGCGGCAGGTTGAGCGCCATGATCACCAGGGCGATCTCGCTGTGGCGGCGGCGGAAGATCTCCACCGCCTCCGGGCCGTCGCAGGCGTCGATGACCGAGAATCCCAGGTGCTGGGCCAGGCGCCCCGCCACGCTCCGCGCCGCCGGGTCGGCATTCACGATCAGCAGTCGGCCCTCCCCCCGCCAGACGGGCAGGACCTCAAGGCTCGGAAGCGACCTGGCCTCCACCATGGCCGGCAGGAACAGGGTGAAGGACGAGCCTCGGCCCGGCACGCTCTGCACCCTCAGCCCGCCGCCGTGGCCGCGGAGGATGCCGGTCACGGCGGCCAGGCCCAGGCCGTGGCCGGTGGGTTTGGTGGTGAAGAACGGCTCGAGGATCCGCGCCAGGACTTCGGGGGCCATGCCGGCCCCGGTGTCCGCCACCTCCAGGGTCGCATAGCGGCCCGGGGCCGGCGGGAGCACCCAGCCGGCGGACTCCAGGGCGGCCGAGTCGACCAGCTGGGCGCGGGTCCTGAGGATGATCCGGCCCTTGGTGCCCTCCGCGCAGGCCTCGGAGGCGTTGGCGAGCAGGTTCATCACGATCTGGAAGATCTGGGTGGGATCCCCCATCACGAAGGGCAGCCGGTCCGCCAGATCGCAGCGGAGGGTCACGTGGCCGGGGATGGAAACCGAAAGCAGCTGGGCGGTCTCCTTGACGACGATGCCCAGGTCCACTTCCACCGTCTGGCGTTTGCCCTTGCCGGAGTAGGCCATCAGCTGGCGGGTGAGCTCGCCGGCCTTCATGGCCGCGTGGTCGATGGCCTCGAAGAAGCGCGCCGGGTCGCTGCCCGGCGCCACCGACAGGCGGCCCAGGTCGGTGTAGCCCATGATGGTGGTGATGAGGTTGTTGAAGTCGTGGGCGACGCCGGCGGCCAGCATGCCCAGGGTCTCCATCTTCTGCGTCTCGAGGAGCTGGGCCTCCAGCATGGACCGGTTGACCAGCTGCGCCGTGGCCCGCTCGGCCTGTCCCTGCAACATCTGGGCATGGACCGTGGCGACCACCAGGTGCTGGTTCGCCTCCCGCAGTTGCAGGGGGATGACCGTGGCGCCCTCCGCGCGGCCCTTGGCTTTCATGGCCGCGGACTCGTATCGGGGGTCCGGGCCGGCCGCCCGCTGAGCAGCCCCTCGTACCCGGTCACCGCCGCGCCGATGATGAGGCCCTCACCGGTGATCTGGTACTGCCGGAGCTCGGTGCAGTGCGTGCTGCCCCGGACCTTGACCACCGCCATGACCCGGTCCAGGCTGCCGTTCACCTCCACATAGCGCTGGACGATGATCGCGTCGGTGAGGAAGGCCGCGCCGTTGGGGCTGAAGCGCAGGTCGGCATAGCGGTCCTCCAGCTCCGAGGTCATCAGCACCGTGACGCCCAGGCCCGAGAGCACGGAGACCATGCGGAACAGCGACTCCCGGAAATCCTCCCGGAAGGTGGGCGCCACCGCCAGTTCGAACCCGGACAGCGAGTCGATCACCACCCGGGTGGCCTTCATGCGGTGGATGAGGTCGATCAGGCGCTGCACGATCTCGTCGATGGACAGGTCCAGCAGGCGGGTGTTGATCAGTCCGACCTTGCCGCTGCGGACCAGATCGTCGATGCTGCGGGACCAGGACTGGCTCGGGGTCTGTTCGAACGCGACGACCACGCCCGGTTGGCCCAGGCGGGCCCCTTCGGCCAGAAATTCCGTGGCGAGGATGGTCTTGCCCGAGCCCGAAGGCCCAGCCACCAGCAGGGAATAGCCCACCGGCAAACCGCCGCCCAGCATCGCGTCCAGGCCCGGGATGCCCATGGTCAGGCGCGCCGTCGGCCGAGGAGCGGCGGAGGCCGACCCGGTCTCGGTGCCGCCGGGGACCACCGCCGAAGGGAACACTTCAAGCCCGGCTCCGCCGATGCGGAAGGTATGGATCCCGGGGCTGGTGTTCTGGCCGCGCATCTTCAGCACCTGGATCTTGCGCACCATGGAGTTGCGGTAGACGCTCTGGTACAGGCAGAGCAGGCCGTCGGCCACGGTGAACATGGGCTGGGTGTCGCCGTCGGACGAGTCCTCGCCGATCAGGAAGGAGGTGGCCTGCCAGGTGCTCAGCTGGACCCCCAGCTGCTGGAAGAACTGCCGCGGGCCGATGCCGCCCGCGGTCTGCGCGCCCTCCGGCAGGATCGACCGGAACGAATCCACGAACACCAGGCCGGGGGAAAAGGCCTCGACCTCCTTGAGGATGCGGGCCAGCACCCGGTCGAAGAGCCCCGCGGCCACCTCGTCGGCCAGGTTGACGAAGCGGATCGTGTCGTTGACCTTGGCAGGATCGAAGAACGAGAACTGCTGCTGGTAGCGCAGCATCTTCAGGGGCGGTTCGCCCAGCACGGTGAAGAACAGCGCCCGCCGCTCCCGGGTCGCCAGGGCGAACATCATCTGGTGCGCAAGGGTCGTCTTGCCGGACCCCGGAGGCCCGGTGATGAGGTTGAAGGAGAATTCCGGCAGACCGCCGCCCAGGATCGCATCGAGGCCCGGAACGCCAGTGGCGAGATGATGGATGCTCACTTTCATGATGCGGTCTCCTGTTCAGAGCCGGGGGCCGGAGGGCCCCACACCGGATCCAGCAACCGGCCGGTCAGGGACGGTCCGATCATGGCCGCCAGCAGCTCGGCGCAGGTCGCCAGCAGGGCGGCGCTGGCCTCGGCGGCCGCAGGCGGGTCGCAGGCCTCCAGCCGCGCCGTGAAGCCGGCCAGGGGACCCGCGCCTACCCCGCCTTCCGAGGCCAGGCCCAGCCAGGGCAAAGCCTGGATCGTCAACTGCAGGGCACGACGGAACAGGGCGTCGACCCCCCGGGCGCCGATCAGGGGCGTCAGGCAGGCGGCCACCTCGCGCCAGAGGTCCAGGGTCGCCGCAGCGATGGCGCCTGCGTCGGCGTCCTGGCCATGGCGCCGCGCCAGTGTCTTCCGGATCGCCTCGCGGCGCTGCTCGGTCCTGCCTGCCGGCGTCATCGGCAACCCCCCAACTAGCGTTCCAGGGCCACGGCGGCCGCCGGTTCCAGCACCCTGAACGTGAAGGATTCGGCGAAGTACAGTTCCACTTCCCGGGCGTTGTGCAGCTTGTAGCCGATGGCCAGATCCTGGCCCACGGTCAGCTCGAAATCCCCGCCCCGGCGCGAAAGCACCGCGCCGCCCTGCAGGACCGGGCTCCAGTGGATGCCGCCGGAGACCAGTGCCTCGACCCGCTTGCGCAGGGGGTAGGCGTTCGGCTCCCCGGCCATCAGCCACTGGTAGGGTTCGGTGCCCAGCACCAGCGCGAACGGGCCGCCGATTCCGGCCTTCTGGATGGTGAGCACGGCCCGTTCCACCGTCTCCATGAGTCCGCCGCGGTCCCCCAGGGGCAGGCTGGCGCCCGAAAGCAGGCCCTGGATCCCGCCGCCGCTGAAACCGCGGTAGATGGCGGTCTCCTCGAACAATGCCACCTTGCGCGCCGCGGCCTCCAGGGGGGCCATGTCCGGGTTCTTCGCCCCGCGCGCCATGTCGTCCAGCGCCCAGATCCCCAGGCTGAAGGGCACCCGGATCTCGACCAGGGGAAGGACCATGCGCACGCCCCAGGCCACTCCGTCCTGGGCCTCGCCGGCGCCGGTGTCCAGCCTGCCGAGGTTCACCGCGGCGAAGTCCCAGCCGTGGGGTCCGCTGAAATCCACCACCTTGCGCCCCGAGAGGTTGCCCTTCAGCATGCGCATGCCCTGGCGTTCGATCTCCTGCCAGGCCCCATCCGCGATGGGCGCCAGGTTGCGCCTGAGTATGTCGTTCATGACTGCTCCTTCTGGCCAAGGTCCCGCAGACTGCCCAGGCCGAGCCCGGCGCCCCGGGGCGGGGCCTCCTTGGTCGCCGCCAGGGCGGTGAGGCTGCCGGTGCTGAAGAGGAACTTGCGCAGCTGGAGGTCGAGCGTGGGCACGGTCCGGCGCAGCCATTCCAGCAGCATCGACGCGTGCTCCATCTCGTCGTCGCGATTGTGGGCCAGCACCTCCTTCAGGGACTCGTCGCCGGTCACGTCCACCCGCTGGTGGTAGTAGTCGATGGCTTCCAGTTCCTCCTGAAGGCTGGCAAGCGCCCGATGGACATCAAGCGCCTGGCTTGAAAGGCCGGTTTCAATCATTCCGCTGCTCATGGATGGTGTCCCTCCCTAGGGTTGAACCGGGATGAAGCAAATTTCGATCCACCAAGGTAACCCTATGAGATCCCATGGCTTTTCGTCTCTCATTGGAACCGGCCGTTCACTATGAAGGATGTCCCGGTCAATTTGAAAGGGACCGGACGGAGCCCTCCGGGGCGCCTGGATCATGGCCCGTTCAAAGGTATAATCCGGCCCAGGAGATGGAACATGAACCCGACCTTCGCGTTCGACTGCTACCGATCCATGGCGGATGGCTGGGTCGCCGCCGGCACCCTCCAGGGGATGGCCGGAGGTTCCTTCGAGGAACGGCCCCTGTGGTACGGGTGCCAGGCGGACACCTGGCCGGAGCTGCAGGCAGGCATCTGCAGGCTGGTGGAGGTGCTGAGGCCCCGGGTGGACCCGAACCCGAGGACCACGGCCATCGAAGCCACGGTCAGGGCCTGGCCGGAAGGCCGGCCCCTGCTGCTCCCGCCGGCGGGCAACCCCGCCAGGCTGTTCGGCAACCTGGTCAACGTCGGGACCCGGCGCCGGGCCTGGGTGGAGAACGCCGACGAGGTCCAGATCGTCTCCTTCCTGAAGGTCGGCGCCCTGGCCATCATCAAGCCCAAGGGGATCTGGAAACCCGAGCTGGTGTCCAGCTTCCTGGGCTTCGCCATCGGCCTGGTGCCGGAGCATCCCACGCCCATCCCCCAACGGGCCGGCCAGACCCCCGCGGACCTGGTGGAGGAGATCCTGCTGGGCGGCCGGGAAGACAACTAGCTACATGCGGTCCAGGATCTCCTTCTTCTTGCGCTCGAAGTCCTCCCGACTGATCAGTCCCTTGGCCAGCATGGCCTTCAGGTCCTCCAGCTTCATCTCGGCCTCGGCCCGGGTCAGGCGGACGTTCTCCTCGCCGGGCCTGGGCGGGGGCACGCAGCGGAACTGCAGGGAGACGCTCCCCGGGCGTCCGCTTTCAGGGTCGGTCAGCTGCAGGGACACGGTCTCCACGACCATGCCCTTGGCCGCGCAGAACGCGTTGGCGGCCTGGTAGGCCTCGGTCCTGGCCCCTTCCGCGGGCCCGTAGCCCAGCTGCGGGTTGCGCACCGTGACCAGGTAGACGCCCTTGTCCAATCCGACCACCGCGGGCGGCGCGCACGCGGTCAGGGCAAGCAGGGCGAGGAGCACGGGCAGGCGCACGACAGCCTCCTGAAGGACACCTTTGGAGCGTGAACCCATTGTGCCATCCCGGAACCGGCCCCCCCGAATTTTTGGACTATTCGGCCCGATCCGTCATCCAAGAGGAGATGAAGCCCTGAGCACCTGGAGGTCCCGGAAACCGTGGGAGGAAGACGTGGGCGAGAAGGAGAAGGACCAGAGGCGGGTGGCCGTTCCATCCCTTTGTTCGTGGTGCGGGCTGGTCCAGGTGGGCGACGCCTGGATGGAGGACCGCAGGAATCCCAACGGCGGCAGGTACGCCGACCGGATCTGCCCGGAATGCCAGACGGACTACTTCCTGGACACCCTGTCCCGGGTGGAGCCCCGGAAGAGGTGACGCGTTTTTTGGTATGATCGAGCTCAACCCCCTGGAACTCCCATGACCGTCTGGCCCTGCCCGTG